>Ga0181348_1001561_pt1 | contig 10137 bp, 8 predicted proteins | sample Su13VDMM110DN_FD_130092 | JGI IMG/M metagenome (GOLD analysis project Ga0181348, IMG submission 130092) | Freshwater viral communities from Lake Michigan, USA - Su13.VD.MM110.D.N | ecosystem: Environmental > Aquatic > Freshwater > Lake | place: USA: Michigan | collected 2013-07-16
GACCAATAGCTTGTTCACTAATATCAGTAGATCCATTTGCAACAAACATTAATGTTTTTACGGAGTCTGGTACTGATGATTGCATTTTAAAATCTCTAACTACAGTACCAGATGGGTGATTTGCAAACATCGGTATAGAATATCCTGTAATGAGTTCATCAACGGATTCGTTGGTATTTATTTGTGTTTTTAAATAATTAGTATCAACATATAATAACTTGTTAGGATCGCCCGGATGTGTCATTAATGACATTTTTATTGAATTACCAGATGCATATGATATTTTACTACTAATCGAACCCATTAATGATTTTACTGTAAAATTAGATTTACTAGATGCTGCTAATCCATATTGTCTATTTCCAGATGCCTTATCAATCGATCCTAATATAATATCTTGTATCGTTTCCATATTAATTAATATTTTAGACGAATGTAAATATTTTCTCATAGCTACAAGCGAAGTCGATGTTCCAGGCACCATATGAGCATCAATACCAGGCCAGGTTGTTTTTTCCTTCCATGGCCCAGGTCTGTTTGCGGGGTCGCTTAATTTTTTATAATATGCTAAATCACCATACCAATTCATATCACCTTTATTATTAGTATTTGCTGGTAAAAATAATATATCTTTTGGAGTACATGATGTTAAATAATCATAATGATTACTACCACATTGTAAATCGTCACACATAATTTCAGCTGATGGTAATATTGTTTTCATGTTTGACATTGGGTAATCATTTATAAATCGTATCAATGCACCTAATGTTATATATCTAGAAAATTTAGTATTAATATTAGTTACTGTTGATGTTGGGTATGGTTCACCAAATACAATGTAATGATCTGTATTAGGGTAAGGCGCGCCTTTACTTGTATTAAAATCAATACATCCTATAGAATTAGGAGTAGACTCACCAGTTGCTGCTTTAATTGAATTATCAACTAGTTTATATAATGTTGCAAAAAAATTAGATGATGGATTAGTTGGTGGCGTAGTAGTTGGAGGTTCGGGTACTGTAGCTGTTCCGGAAACTGCGGGTTGATCTATTATAAGATCTGGATTAGTTGTAGGAGCAGGCGCTGGTTTAACTTCTGGTTCTAACGGCATCCATAATGCAATGTCAGCAAATGTATTACTTGTACCTCTAACTGATAATGTAATATCTATCTGACCAGATGGCTGATATGATAATTCAAAAGTTACAATTAATCCTTCGAATATAAATTCATTCATTTGCCTAAGTGAATTCATTACACTATCATCAATCTTCCAATTTGGATATTTCTTTTGTAATGCTTCTTGTTTAGGCAATGCATTTGGAGTTAATAATCCAGACGTTTCTGGAAATGATACTATAGCAGAATCTGGATGTTTGATTGTTAATGATATATAACGACCTGGCCGTAACCAAATATCTTCTACCGTATCTAAATCTCGCTCTGGATTTGGAATTGTTATATTAATAGTCGCAGTATTTTGACCACCCATAGAATTATCTGCAGTTGTTACATCGACTGATGTTATAAATGGGCCTATCTTTCTACTAGAATCAATACCGGAGGTTTTTAAATTGCTATATAATCCGGTTGCATCATTATAAGTAATACCATCGATATTATATGTTTTAGAATCATTTAAAAATCCATCTTTTCCGGTTGGTAAATATCTTCCGGAGATTACTTGATCTCCACCAATTCTTGCTATTGCATTACCAGGATCAATACTCCCGGAGTTGTATGCAATTAATTCAACATTTGCTATCTTTTCAAGCATGAATGCTAAATCTCTAGGACCTCTAGAAATCGCAGATTTACCGCGGGCATTTAATTCTGCTTGCAAATTAGCATCAACGTTTGAAAAAAGGAAACTCATTTTATAGTATTTAAGTTGTTAATAATTTGTTGTATATTGTTTTTAGTCGGTATTCTTAATTTTGAATTAGGTGGTACTATTATTGAACCTTTACCTAAACCATTTGCAGATGCAATTATCCACCATAATGAAGAATCACCATAAAATGTAGATGCTAATTTATCCAACCGTTCAATTGATGTTGTTTGTATATAAGTATCAGTTGATGATACCGGGATGATTGGTATAATCGTGGACGCTAAACGTCGAAGACCATTTCCATCTCGTAATATATTATTTGTTGAATATCTGCTCATAATTATTCTTTAATTTTTATTTAGGCACATCATTTAAATTAACATCGCCCTTACCACTTTCACTGCGGCGTTGCCACCATGTTTCTTTCTTACCCCTAGGTGCTATGGTCGGGGTTTCGTTTTTAGCTTTAATTATATCCCCATTTTCTGCAAAATCACTCAACCAGTTATGATCGCCTTTACCAGCTGATCCAGAAGCATCAAATTTATCAGCCAACGTATAGAATCTTCCACCTTTTTGTGGTAAATAATCAGTTATCATAGTAAATGTGCAAGATACTGATATTTTACGCGGTACTTGCTTCATTGTAGGATCTTGTTCTATATTAATCTCCCACGAAGTATCATTATCTTGCAATGTATATGATAATGATGTTAATATTGCTGGTTGTTGCTTGAATAAATCTCCAATTGTTATACGCATCCATGGGGCTTTCATAGCAATACTAGTTGTATCATATTCTGGAGCAGTATATCCTGCCATGGCATTCAATTTACGCCAAATTGGTTTAAGTTCATCTCGATCGGTTGCTATAATCATAAAATCTAAATTTACGTCTCTACTATATCCGGTATATTGATAATTTGGATCGGCACGACCAACAAATGATACAGGAGTCCAATTTGCAGTAAAACTGTCATTTAAACTAGTTATTGATGCCCTAAACACAATAATATCATCTGTGTCTGTTCCATTATATCCATTAAACAATTTAGGACCGGTAAAATAAAATTTTATGAAATCTTGTGTTAACCCAACCCCTAAAGATCCTAAAACTTTGCTTTTTGCGGTTTCCAATAATTTGTTTGTTACTGGGTTCCATGCATAGGCATGGGCTTCGAGTCGTTTTCCAAAGTCTATAACAGTTACTTTATCTCCGCGGAACGGTGTTATTAATTCATTTGGATAACGTGTAATGTCCCAAGCTCCTTTACTATCTTTCCCTCCTGTTTTATTCCATCGGGTTGCAACATGACTTCTCATTGTAAAATCATTGATCATTGCCCCTGGATTTCCTTCATCACCGAGTCCAGCGCCAAAGTATTTGTTGCCCATTATATTGAATACAGAATATGCACCGACTGGAGTTGCACTTGCTGCAGCATATAGCCCACCAATCCATCCTTTTCTAAGTAACGCACTAGCTCCATCAAATCGTTTATTAATTAGATTAGTATATGGAATCTTAGCACGGAAATCTGAAAATCTAAACTTATTGTCAATTTTTAACTGGTTTAATTCCAATGTAGCATATTTGGATACATAAAATCCGGTTCCTTGTTTATTTGTATCTAATGATATAACTTGAGGAAACCCGATCATCGATCCTAGGGCTTGGGCTGTTAATTGTTTTGCAAAATTAGAAATACTGCCCCCAAATGTAGCACTAACGTTAGTATTGCTACTAGTAGTCGAATATGATATGTATGAAGGATCAATCGGTGTAAATTGTGATAGATGGCCTGCTGCAGTTTCTGCAAATATATATTCACTCATATTTTATCCCCATGTTGCATTATTAAGTCCTGGTGCAAATATATTGTCTGCTTTAGTTTGTTGTGTTTGTGAATTAATTGCTGCTACTATAATAGAACCTACTTGTGTAAATACTTTAGATAATTGCGAAATATCAATATCACCACCACCACCGGTCATTTTAGCTGGGTCTCCAGCCATTACCATATCTCGATCATCTAAACTAAATGCGCCAAAATCTCCGGTTAATGTTCGACCTCCACCACCTGGCATAGATACAACATCTTGTCCAACTACTGCTGCTTCTGCGCCTAGATTTGTTAATTCAACAGATTTTGCGTTTAATGTAGCTTGTTCAAGTTTTGATACAGTTAATGTATCTGCTGTAATTGCGCCTAAACTTAATCCACCTATAGTTGCAGCTTCTTTCTCTAGCGGAGCTAACTTAACTGTTTTAGCTTTGTCCATTAATGCTTTCTTAGTTCCAGTTACATTTGTTTCTTGATTTGCTAATGTGCCGCCAATATTTGTTTCTCTTATACCTGTTAATATTTCTTCTAATATGCTATTAGTAGTTCGTGTATTTGATTCACTTTCTAATGTAGTTAATTCTTTAACATATTTTTGCATATCTTCGTTGCTACCGGCTAACCTAGTAGCCTCTGCAATTAAATCTGCTCCGGACTTCTCAAATAATGCAGCACCCCCTCCTAATTTACCCAATAAAGTATTTTTTTGCATTGATCTAGATAATGCAGCTTCATCCATTCCCAATAGTTTTGATAAATCTTGACGAGCAAGTAAATTGGTTTCTAATTGAGATCCTTCTTGCTGTAATATGGTATATAAAATGTCAGCTTGCTTGTTGTTGTCTTTTGCTAAAAAAGCTGTTCGATATTCACTAGTTAAACTTTTTCCAGCTAACCCATTAATGGCATCTTTTGCCCCAACTAATCTGTTACCTGATACTAATTGATATTCAATCTCATTAGCAATGCTAGATTCTATATCTAATAAAGAATCACCGGTGGTTTTCATTTGAGCCATCGATATTCCCATGGCTTTTGTTTTTAAGACAGCTAATTCTAGATTTCCAGGCATTTTACTAAATCCGATTTGTACATCGGCAGTTGAATCAGCAATTCCTTGTAGAATTTGCTTAAATGCCCCCATTTTACCGGAGGGGTCTACTGCTGTGGCTAAAGCTTTATTATATGCTAATTGAGCATCTGCTGATTTGCCACCTTGCATTGCTGCATAACTATATGATTCAGCTTGATCAGCAGTTAGTCCATTATTTGTAACTAACACACGTTGCATGGTGAGTAATGATTTATAATAGTCGTTATTTGCGTTGGCTGTCGCATCGACTAGTGGTATAATTTTTTGGATATTAATACCATATTGAATCGTTTGTTCGCCAGTAGCATTAATAGATTTGGATAATGTTTGGAATGTGGTACTTAATTGAGCTGCTACCTTACTATTTACTCCAAAGCTTTTGTTTATATCTTTATTTCTAGCTTCTAAATATAATGAAGACTCAGCAGCTGCTAAATATGATTTAGATAATTCTTGATTAACCGCAACAATTTTTCCAATACCTCGATTTAAATTTAATATTGTAGTATCTAATGCCGCTATATCGGTTATTAAACTAGCAATTGCCTTACCACCAATGCCAATAGTACTAAATAAATGTTCAAAATCTTCTAGTAACCCCATTGATTGCTTTGGCTGTTGTTTTAATCGACGTATTAATATTGATTGTTGTATATTCATATTACAATTAACTTTATTATAAATATTTATCGCCCAACTTTTCGTGCACTACGATTAGCTTTGGTTTTTTCCAATCGTTCAGCGGCAGCTGCCTCAGCATCTTCATCCATTTTATTGATTCGTTTGATCCAAAATTGCCGTATCATGATTGGCATATAATATATAGTATCCCAATCCCAACGACCTTCACCTCTCCAAATTAAATTGAATAAGTTTTCATGAAGTATTACTCGATCTGTTGGTTTAAAACCAAAAAAGGTCGGCACCAATTGGAAACCTAGTATTGAAGGTGCTCCCATCATCACCTTCAAAATCATATGTCATATTTAATCCTGGAGCATTATCACTAATATATTGTCTGAATTTTTTTGCAGGTCCTGCTAGGAATTCATATCTAATAAATGATTCTATATCAGAACTAGATCGATTTCCATTAATTTCAGTAATACTATCTAATAAAAATTTAGATATGGTAGTATCTCCAGATTTTATTCTATATGTGAATTTAATTTGAGTTTCTGAATTTATTTCATATGAAAATTCACCATTTTCATCCGGTGTAAGTGTAAATGGCTTTGCAGTTAATTTATGTAAATCGATAACCGCATCTATAGGTTTATTAGTTACCGGATCCGTAACAGTTACTGGATATTCACTCCCATAAGCATTAATTCTTGCTGCGATAATTAATGCATCTTTATCAGCTTCAATTATATCAGAAATAGATATTTGGGTTGTAATAATAGATTCTAACAATTTATCAAAAACAACTCCATTTTTTATATATGATACATCAGTTAATATATCTTCATCATATGCCGTCATATATCGCATTTCAATAGTACCAGAATGTAATGGGTGCTCTTCTGGATATACTTTACCATTACTTGGAAGATCTACAATTGTAACTGGTAATTTATTCTTTTTTGTTTGTTCAAATTGCTGTTTTGCAATTTCAATAATCTTTTGATCTTGTAATCGATTTGTCATTTGTGTCATTAATAACTCCTTTATATAACCTTTATTATAAATATACAGAACACAAAAAATGGGAGGTATAATCCTCCCATTCTAGATACTAGTATTTTTAATATTAGAAACTTAATTGTGCCCAATCATATCGAATTGATATATCGATACTAACAACGTCTTCTGTGCCCCAATCTAATGATCCAAAATTTGAATCAGTAATAAATGCTCCATATATTTTCCATTCTTCAATAACTTCTCCAATTGGTGATAATTGTTGCATGGTTAATGTTTTTTTGTAATATGAAGAATATCCATCTCTACCCGTAGCAGATTCATGGTGCAATAAAATCCATTGCATTACTGCTTGTGCTCCGGAGGGTACTATTGCATCATATAATGATAATGTTAATGCGTTCCAAGTAGATTTACCTTTAACATAACGTTGTACATTTATATAATCTAATGTTACCTCGCCTTGAGTTAATTGTGGTTTACTTGTTGATTTAATTAAATATGATGGTATTGATACACCTGGTCCGTCAATAGATAAAATAAACTGATGCTGCTTTTTAGGTTCCCAAGAATATGCATTTGAAAACATATTTGTATTATCAAGGTATCCTAATCCGTTTGCTACTGCTATCGCTTCTAATCCTGTTGCCATTTCATTGTCCTTATTTTTAAATATAAATATTAGCAAAGTAAAAAAAGGTGGAATATAACTCCCACCTTTATTATTACTTATTTGTTAATGTTATACAGGGAATGCTGCCCCAGTTGCTTGGATATTAAAATCTAATATAATAAACTCAGCCGTTCTTGTTGGTTGCAAGAAAAGTTGACCATATAAAATATTTTGATCTATAACATCTGGTGTATTATTTGTTTGATCCATTATAACACGGAATGCATATAAACCTTGTTTAGCTCTAACTTGTTCCATGTATGGATTTGCTATTGCTAAGAACCGGTTTCTAGTTTGATCTGTGTTTTGTTCAAATACTAAATATTTAGTAGACGATGCAATAAATTTCTTAACATCGATTAATAAACGGCGTACTGATACACGGTCTAATGCACTCGGTCTAGATTGTAATGTCTTTTGACCCCAGACACAGATTCCTTCATTAGGGAAGTTCGCAATAGGATTAACACGAGCTGTATACAAAGTATCGCGATTAGCTTGTGATAAATTGATATATGTGTCAGTCACACTAGTTAATCCACCTCTAGTTAAACCAGCTGGTGCATACCATGGAGCGGATACTTTATCATTAAACGATAACACACCCGGCAAAACAACACTAGGTGGTACCCACAATGGAACATTCTTAGCTGGATTCACAATTCTTACCCATGGCCAATATGTTGCAGTATAATTGCTATCCAATGTAGTAGTATCAGAAACAACGGTTGCAATGCTGTCTTCTAACCCGTTTGAGTCCATCACATAAAATGTATCTTGACGACCTTCTGCTAAATTGATTGCTAACGATGTTACTACACTGTGTTTGCTATTTAGGATACCTGGTGTAACTAACATGTTCATATCATAATAATCAGTGTTAGCTAACAATGAAAATGCTTTTTGATATGCTTTAGTTCCCGTAGTTCCGGTTCCAGAACAATCAAATCCAAATGTATTTGCACTATCAATCCATTTCCCAGAATATTTTGGTAAATTTGGACGAGTTCCATCAAATCCGCCTTGGAATGGTACAATGAACTTTCTAGTAGTAGTAGCAACATTAGTAATAAATGTTCCTGCTATAATTGCAGATTCTAATGATCCGGTAAATGGAGCTGCGGATGTCGGGAAACTTGCAGCTGCGTCTTGATTCATATCTCCTAAATAGAAACTAGTATTTGATCCGGTTGTAGATCCAGACGTTAATAATGGTGCTAAATAATTCAAGTTGTTTAATGATGCAAAATCAAAACCAAAATAGTTTCTAGAATTATAAGTACCATTAACTTGAGTAGTTACATATGCAGCTGCTGCTAAGTTAGATGTACTAGCATCCGGAATTGGTGATTCGATTGCAGCAAATCCAAATGGAATTATTGTTTTCTCGTTAGTTGCATAAGTAACAGCATCTGTAACTTGTACACGAATAAAATTAGATTTGTTTGGATAATCTCCAGAACTTACAATATCACCGGAATCAGTAATTGTTTGATATTGATCACCAATAACATTGGAGATATAACGAGGTGATGATGGATCTAAATTTACATTTGTAAATGTTTCTACTAAATCCGGAACTGAATCTGTGTCTTGAGATGAATATGGTGAAGTAGGAATATTTGAAGTATTAACTCTACGAACCAACACACTAAATGTACCATATCCATTTGGATCTGAAACTTCGGCAGATGTTCTTATATCAAAAATACCAACTTTAACTTCACTGTTAACAGAAGTACCATGGGAGATTGTATGAAATTTAAATAGATTTTTTACGACACTACCAATTTTTTGTGATGTAATCCACGGAGTTGCTGCTGTACTATAATCTTGCAATAATTCGTAATTAGCCAATTTAACCAATGACATTGTTACTGCGCCTAAATTTGCAAAATTTGTGTATGCAGATTTATTTTCATATTGCACATATGCTGGATAATCAACTGACTTAGGAGATGGTCCAAATACTTTGTTAACATATGCATTGCTAGATTCAACAATGGATGCTGATATTGCTGATCCTGTTATTGTCAAAAATGATCCGTCAAATCCAATTGCATCATCGGATGGTGCAATGAATGAACCAGATATTTTAATTGCAAATGAACCAGAACCACCATCTAATAATGATGACGCTTCAAATACAGCCGTTGCTCCAGATACATATTTAACTGGTTGTGATGGGTGCAATACGTGTGTTACTATCTTAGTAGAACCAGATGTAGCAACGATTGCCAATGCACCTTGATTTAATTTGTACCCATCTTCATATAAAAGACGAGTTACTGTGATCACATTACCATTCTTTAAATAGTCTTGAACTACATATGGTACATATGAATCATCAGTATAAGATCCAAATTTTTGTGTAAATTCACCCATCGATGTGATCTTTGTTGGAATTAATGCAGGTCCTTTTACAGTTGGTCCTACAATAGCCGCACCAATTTGTGCAACCCCTCCAGCTAAAAACGATTGATCTACTTCGTTCGTAAATACGCCAGGTGATACTATACTTTCTGCCATTAAATTGCTCCTATGATTTTTTATATATAAATATGGTTATTGTTTGCCAAACTTTAATCGATTGACGTAAATGTGCCATCTTCTATATTGATAGAACCATCGCCGTAACGTTCTTTAAGGGTTTCAATCAATTCTGATTCCTTTTGTCTTAATTCGCGGAATTGACCGATCATTTGTTCTTTTTGCAATTTCACAGTTTCTTGTTGTTCTGTAAGCGCATATTCTTCGATAGTAATCGATCCTATTAAATTTGCGTTTTTTGCAAAATCATCTCGTAGCTGAGTAATTGCTTCTAAATGTTCTTTGTCTAGTTTTTTTGTCATATTATTATTAATATTTAATGTATTATATACTATAATAGTAAATTAAATTTAAAAATCAAACCGTACCGGACTGTATCAGTTGACGTTTCTAATACTTGTGTAAAATCTATGTTTGATAATTCTGATACATTGAATATCATAAATTTTATTGTTGAATAATCTTGTAGTAATTACGTATCCCATCCCATTTTGGA
>Ga0181348_1001566_pt1 | contig 10120 bp, 20 predicted proteins | sample Su13VDMM110DN_FD_130092 | JGI IMG/M metagenome (GOLD analysis project Ga0181348, IMG submission 130092) | Freshwater viral communities from Lake Michigan, USA - Su13.VD.MM110.D.N | ecosystem: Environmental > Aquatic > Freshwater > Lake | place: USA: Michigan | collected 2013-07-16
AAGCCCAAGGGAAAGCCCAAGGGAAAGCCCAAGGGAAAGCCCAAGGGAAAGCCCAAGGGAAAGCCCAAGGGAAAGCCCAAGGGAAAGCCCAAGGGAAAGCGCGAAGTTAAGGGATAGATAACGCGCGCGCATATACGCGAGAGAGAACCTATACTTTTGGGTAGGTAATCCGGGATAATGTATGCATTGGGATAGGGGGATATACATTGTGATAGCATTGTGGGGGATAGGATAGATCCATGTCTCTTGTTGTATGCGATGGTATACCATGAACATGGCGATTCCCTGCCCCTATGCGATAAATCATAAAGATTCATTCTGTATTTTATTGTGTGATATCAACGGGATAGCCTAGGGATTCCTAGGGATTCTGCGCAATGCCCTAGACCTATAGGCCAGCAGGGGGGACGCATGGGCCATGGCGCACCGGGGGGTTAGCGTATACCATATCTGCCAGAAATTAGTAAAATCAATAAGTGTTAACCATAATCGGGTCACATGGTTAACAGCACTATGATCCACTGATACAAGGTATTATGATACCACAGTTGTAGAAGCCCTAGGAGACACCCTACAGAGCCTCTAGATGTCTAGGCTACCCTCACCTAGGAAATCCCGCAGACCCCATCCAGCGTCTCTCTCCGTGGCGCTTTTAGCTATCTTGAGGCTGTACACCAGATGGCGGATGATTCAGCATGATGAGAGCTTAGGTGTAGCCTGTATCTTGGATTATTCTTTAGGTATTGACAAAAAGGTGAATCGCGGGTATACTTACTTAAGTATACTTAAAGAGATACATGATGAGATACCTAGTGAGATACATTATGAGAGACATAGTGAACTCATTATGATACCCTAAGCTACCTAAGTGTACCTTATGCTTTCATAGTGATACCTTAAGTATTACTTATATATTATATAAAAATAAGAGAAAACATAAGGAAGCATAAGGTACAACACCATGTATCTCATTATGTATATACGTAGGTAGGAGAAAGTGAATTTCAAGTACCTTGTGTAAAATTCTTTTGTTTTGTAGTTCAATCAAGAAAAAGCTTGACTATGGACATACTTGGAGTATAACTACGGATGAAGTATTTCTCAGATGAGGACGTACTAGGTCAGTTCTACAAGGCACTAGCTGCTGGTGAAGAAAAAGTCTTACAGAGGATACACATACCTCGTTCTGATGTGTTCTATGTACGTGAGGCGATTCACCAAGGTACTGGCGTTAAGTACAGCTTAGACAGAGTTGAGAGAGCTATGTACCTTGAGGGACACCTACGGAAGCAGGATGTCTTTGAACCAGATCGAAAGAGGAAATGGGAATGACTCTAAGCCTAGGGACTAAATCCAGAGAAAATCTTAAGGGTGTCCATAAGGACTTGGTTGCTGTAGTCGAAAAGGCTATCACGATCACTACCCAAGACTTCACCGTTGGTGAGGGTATGCGTACCCTAGAGCGTCAGAAGAAGTTGGTAGCTAGTGGTGCTTCTCGTACCATGAACTCTCGCCACCTTACTGGTCATGCCGTAGACCTACACCCATATCCTTACAAGGGTGATCACGACATGGATGGTATTCCTAACTCAGATGACTGGGATGCCTACAAGCCAATCTACGAAGCTATGAAGAAGGCTGCTGCAGACTTAGGTATCAAGATGGTACATGGATGGGACTGGGGCTGGGATGCACCACACCATGAGTTGCCTGCAAAGGACTACAAGTAATGTACGAGGATGATACACTCAGAAGAATTGCTAGACTAGAAGAAGAAATTGTAAAACTCTGTGCAACAATTAACGAACTCAATCTAACTATTGTTGTGTTGAATAAAACAGTTGAAAACATGAGTGCATCAGAAAAGCGTAGAACAGAAATTAGGGATAAGTCGATACTTTATGTGGTGGGCGGTCTTATATCTGCTGCTGTTGTGTGGGTTATTAATGGCGGACTGATCAAGTAAATGTCTAGGAAAACCTACAAGAGAGAAGTTGCTGTAGCCTTACTGATTTGGCTGGCATATGTCGTTGAGGTGAAGGATGCTACCATTGTCGAAACTATCATATGGCCAGTCTTTACGTTTGTGGCTCTTGCGTTTGGGGTAGACTGGTGGGGAAAAAATGGAAGTAAAAGTTTGCCGTCTTTGCCAGAAGGAAAAAGCAGTCTCGGAGTTCGGGAACCACAAGAACACGAGAGATAAACTAAAACATGAATGTAGGGTTTGTTTGTCTGAGGTATCTAAATTACGTAAAAGGGAAAGATACCTATCTGAACCTGAATACAGAAAGCGTTGTTCAGAAATAAGTATGAGAAGTCAACAAACAGACCAAGGCAGAAAGAAACGCTCTGAATGGTCTGCAGCGAATAGGCATAGAGGACGTAGTTGGAGTATGGCACGAAGAGAAAGTGTTAGACAAGCTACCCCAAGTTGGCTAAGTGAAGTACAAAAAGATGAAATTAACCAAATGCACTGGCTTGCAAGAGACTTAGAGATTACATCTGGTGGCACTTATCAGGTAGATCATATCGTTCCGTTGAGAGGAAAAAATGTCTGTGGCTTACACGTACCTTGGAATCTACAAATCCTCCCCTCTGATATTAATCTTTCAAAAGGTAATAGGTTTTCTTAAAGTTTTTCTTTTGGTCTTTACCTTAACAAGTCTGGTAGCAGCGTGTGGCAGTCTCCCAATGAAGCTCCTAACGGGGGGAGGCCCAAACGTAGCAGCCAACACCCAAGTGGCGAAGGTAGCGAACCAGACATTAGGTAGTTCAGTAGCCACTGGTGATCAAAAGATTGAGAAGATTGAGGGTCATCATAACAGAGTAGAGCAAGTACAGTCTCAAGAGAATAAAATTCAGGAGATTGAAATTGTTCAAGGTCATAACAATAGAGTTGAGCAAGTACAGTCTCAAGAGAATAGAGTTAAGACTGAATCTGTTGAAAAAGTAGTCATTAATGAGACTTCCCCGTGGATTATCGTAATGTTGATGATAGCATGGGTACTACCAACACCACAAGATATCGGAAATAGGATTTACTTATGGCTGTCCCACCTCGTGTCAAAACTAAAATGGCGGAAATAGGGGTATCTGGGGTAAATAAACCTAAGAAAACTCCATCTCACCCTACTAAATCCCACGTTGTAATGGCTAAAGAGGGTGATAAGTACAAAGTTGTACGATTCGGACAGCAGGGTGTAGAAGGTGCAGGAGATAATCCTAAGTCTGCTGCTGATAAAGCTAGAAAAAAGAGCTACTATGCTAGACATGATGCTCAAGGAAAACCTTCGACCAAGCTATCTGCAAAATATTGGAGCCATAAAGTAAAATGGTGAGTTGACTAAAGTGGTAAGGTGTGGTATAACTCTTACAAAGGAGTTAATCATGCAAGTTACAAAAGGTCTAGACGGAAGATACTACAAACCCTGCTCTTCTTGTGGGGAACTTCAGAGCTATCTACGAAGAAATTACGCAGAAGAGTCTCTAAAGGCAGGTAAAGAGTGTAAAAAGTGTGCCAACAAGCAAAATTCAAATTGTCATAGAGGTTGGCACAGAGGGATTAGGTTATCATGGTTCACAAAGTTTAAAGTTAGTGCAGAGTTAAGGGGTCTTGATTGGCAGTTAAGTCTTGATGATGTTGCTGATATGATGGAAAAACAAGACTCTAAGTGTGCGTTAACGGGTTGGAATATAGAGTTCCCTGAATCAGGTAGTCCACAAGCCGCACCAGCCTCTCTTGATAGAATAGACAGTAAGAAAGCCTACACAAAAGAAAATACGCAGTTACTAACCAGACAAGTAAACATGATGAAGCAACAGTACTCTCAAGAAGATTTCATCAAAGTTTGTCATGCAGTTGCTGCTAATCACAAGGTTAAATGACGATGCTTGGACTTATGATTCCTACTGAAGAGATTCCAAATGCTAAAGAGAATCTTAAAACTATCAAGTGGCTTGAGCAATACTGGTCGTTTGGCCCTGAAGTCGGCTCTGAGAATCCAAAAGAAAATAAACCCTTCTGGTCACAGATTGCTAAAGTCTGGGATGTTGATGAGAAGCAAGCTCGTCGTCAGCGTTGTGCTAATTGTCAGTACTTTCTAGACACACCTAAGATGCTAAAAGCTATGGAGCAGGTTGCTTTTAATGAGTTTGATGAAACTGGTGGTGGCCGTGGCTACTGCAAGAAGTTTGATTTTATCTGTCATAACCTACGTGTATGCCAAGCTTGGGAAAACTGTGATCCTATGGCAGAGTATGAAGAAGAAGACGAATAGTCATGGCAAAGCCCCCTGCAAAATCTAAAGTGAATGAGTCAGGCAACTACACAAAACCTACTATGCGTAAGCAGTTGTTCAACTCGATTAAAGCTGGTGGTAAGGGTGGCGCTCCCGGACAGTGGAGTGCGCGTAAGGCACAGATGTTGGCTAAACAATATAAAGCTAAAGGGGGAGGCTATCGTGAGTAAGGGTGTTCCACATTATCTACCAAGCGGTAAGTTGTACACTGGGCCTACGCACAAAGCAGGCGGTGTGCTAATGACAGGTAAGACTCATACCGCTACCAGCAAGAAGCTTACACATACCGCACCTAAGAGTAAGAAATGAAAAAGCCACAGGCCAGTCTAAAAGCTTGGACTAAAGAAGACTGGGGTACAAAGAGTGGTAAGCCCAGTACGCAAGGCTCAAAGGCAACAGGCGAACGGTATCTCCCAAAGAAAGCTAGAGAAGCCCTATCCGACTCTGAATATGCTGCAACCACTAAAGCAAAACGTAAGGGTAAAGCAGCAGGTAAGCAATTTGTAAAGCAGCCTAAAGCTATTGCAGCTAAGACAGCTAAGTTTAGAAAGAAATCCTAATGGCCAAGAAACCTACTAAAGCACAAGCCAAGATCGCTAAGGTTCTAGGTGAGTTCAAGGATAAAAAGTTACATTCTGGTGTTGACCCCAAAGGGCCAAAGAAAGCACGAGTTGTAAAGAGTCGGAAACAAGCAATCGCCATAGCTTTAAGTGAAGCTGGCAAACTCAAAAGGAAGAAATAATTATGCCTATGAAACCAACACCAATGCCAAAGAAGACTGGTAAACCTAAAAAAGCTATGGGTATGGCATACGGTGGTATGTCAAAAACTACTGGTATGAACATGGGTGGTATGGCTAAGCCCGGATACGGTGACCAAAGTATGCCTAAGGTTCCTAAGCCTAAGAATAAACCCGGTGCTGGTGCCCCTATGCCCGGCAGAGGTGTTCGCCCTATGCCTATGCCTGCTGGTATGGCTAAAGGTGGCATGGCTAAGAAAGGGAAGAAATAATTATGGCTACGTTTAAGGAAATTTTTGCTAAAAGACGTAAAGAACTTGGTGCGGGTAAAACTTTTGTTTGGTCAAAGTCTGAGGGTGGTGACGGTAAGTCCTACTCGACTAACTACGCAGAAGAAGAAAAGAAGCCTACAGGTACAAAGCTTAAAGCTAAACCTACTGGATTGAATCCACAGTCTGGTGCTTCGCGTAGCACTGCTGGTAAGGTAGCAGCTAAAGAATCTGTTAGTGGTGCTTCGCGTAGTGTTGCAGGTAAGGTACCACCTAAAACGTCTACGGCTCAACAGAAAGCTGCTTATGGTGCTAACCGTCCAACTTCTATGGATGGTGTTTCTCGTAAGCCTGATGACAAACCAAAACCTAAGATGAGTCAAACGGAACTGGCTATGGCAGAAGCTAAAGCTGCTAAAGCTGCCAAGGATGCTGCAACTAAAAAGAAAAAACCTGCAACGACTACTACAACTGTACCAACGGCTGCTGTCAAACCTCTGACGAAGCTAATGCAAATCCTATCTCAGGGTGGGTTTTCTAAGTACAAAGGTTAATCAATGGCACTTGTATCTCAGGGTAAACCATCCAGAGTGAAAAGCCAGCAAGTAAGCTGCATAGTGAGTGGGACTGAGTATACTCTTTATACTTGCCCTGCAAACTGTGCAGCCGAAATGTCTATGCTTTTACTTTCAGGTGTAACTGGTACCCCCAGTGTTAAAGCTTTTTGGAACACAGGTGGGGATCAAGTACACATTCTAGGTGGGAAGAATATTGCAGCAGGAGAGTTCGTTATCTTTACTGGTGCAACTCTTGTTCTTCAACCCGGAGAGACTCTATCTGTTAAGGGGACTAGTGGTAGTGCTATTCATTTGGATGCTATCTGCACTGTAACGGAAACTTTCATTCCGATTGGATAAGAACATGGCAAGAGAGCTTACAGATAACCAACAACGATTTCTTTCTGTCCTCTTTGAAGAGGCACGGGGTGATTTTGTACAAGCTAAGAAACTGGCTGGCTATAGTGATAACTACTCGACCAAGGATATTGTTACCAGCCTTGAGGATGAGATCGCAGAGCTTACCAAGAAGTTTATTGCCCATGTTGGGGTCAAAGCTGCATTCAGTATGTTCGAGGTTATGACTGACCCAACTGCCCTTGGTAACAAAGAGAAGATGACTGCGGCTAAAGATATCCTAGATCGTGGTGGCTTCAAGGCTAGGGATGAACTTAAAGTCGAGACTGATACACCACTGTTTATCCTGCCAGCTAAAAGCAGTGATTGACAAGTGTAGTAATTTATAGTATAAGTTTACCATGACAAAGATCAAAAAAGAATGGAAGTTACCTAAGCCTACAGATCATGGTGACCACTTCGAGTGGAAGCCAGTTGTTCGCATAGGTAGACAAGTACCCTTTGGGTATGTTGAAGATACTGAGGATAAGGATGTTCTGCTTCCTGTAGTTAAGGAACTAGAACTCTTAGAGCAAGCAAAGAAGCACCTTAAGCGTTACTCCTATAGAGCAGTAGCAGCTTGGCTGAGTGAGCAGAGTGGAAGAGTAATCTCTCACGTAGGTCTGTATAAGAGGATTAAACTTGAATACAAGCGTAAGACAGAAGCTGCAACACACAGATACTTTGCCGAAAGGTACAAAGAAGCCATCTCGAAAGCCGAAAAGCTCGAAGCCAGAGTTGGTGGAGCAGCCACCAGAGGTGAAGCTGACAGTGCCAGCCCAGCCGAAGCCAGCACAGATTGACACAAAGAAAGCTAGAGAAGTTATCTTTAAGCCTAATGATGGGCCACAGACAGCTTTTCTTTCTGCTGATGAGCAAGAAGTTCTTTATGGTGGTGCTGCTGGTGGTGGTAAGTCATACGCTATGTTAGCAGACCCAGTACGTTACTTGAACAATGAACACGCTAAGATGCTCTTGGTGCGTAAGTCTACAGAAGAACTACGTGAACTTGTATCAGTATCTAAGGTATTGTATCCTAAGGCTATTCCCGGTATTAGGTTTCTAGAACGTGACAAGACTTGGATAGCCCCATCTGGTGCATCACTCTGGATGAGCTATCTTGATGCTGATGATGACGTTACTCGCTATCAGGGTCAGGCTTATAACTGGATTGGGTTCGACGAACTTACTCAGTGGGGTAGTCCCTTTGCTTGGAACTATATGCGTTCTCGTCTACGTACTACTAAAGCAAGTGGCCTAAAGCTATACCAAAGAGCTACGACTAACCCCGGTGGTGCTGGACATAGTTGGGTAAAGAAAGCTTTCATTGACCCTGCTAAACCAAACAAAGCATTCTGGGCTATTGATCCAGAGACTGGTGAAACTCTCTCGTGGCCAGCAAATCATGCTCGTGCTGGTGAGCCACTGTTCCAACGCAGGTTTATCCCTGCTACTCTATACGATAACCCATACCTTGCTGAAGATGGTATGTACGAAGCTAACTTGATGTCTATGCCTGAGCATCAACGTAAGCAATTACTTGATGGTAACTGGGATGTAGCAGAGGGTGCAGCATTCTCAGAGTTTAACCGTAAGATACATACGATTGAACCCTTTGATATCCCAAGTAGCTGGCCAAGGTTTCGTGCAGCAGACTACGGGTATAGTTCTTACAGTGGTATTGTATGGTTTGCTATTGCTCCTAGTGGTCAGTTGATTGTTTACAGGGAACTCTATGTATCTAAAGTTCTGGCAGAAGATTTAGCAGACCAGATACTTGAGGCAGAAGAAGGTGAGAAGATGCGCTATGGTGTACTTGACTCTTCCCTCTGGCACAAGCGTGGTGACACTGGCCCTAGTATTGCAGAGCGTATGATCCTCAAGGGTTGCCGCTGGCGTCCAGCAGACAGAAGCCGTGGGTCACGTATTGCAGGTAAAAACGAGATACACAGACGGTTACAAGTTGATGAGTACACTGGTGAACCCCGCATGGTTATCTTCCATACGTGCCGAAACCTGATCTCTCAGCTACCCTCTATACCTCTCAGCAAGACAAACCCTGAGGACGTTGACACACACTCTGAAGACCACCTCTACGACGCTCTACGGTACGGTGTAATGACTCGCCCAAGTACGGGTATGTTCGATACGAATACAAACTACAGCAACTACGATGCACAAATTTCAGATTTGGTCTTTGGTTATTGACATGAGAATTTGTAATATGTGTAAGGTAGAACAATCTCTGGAGAAATTCCATAACTGTAAAAGCTTCCCTCTTGGTAAAGCCTATACTTGTAAAGTTTGTGCAAAATTAAAGTCCATATCTTGGAACGCTGAGAACAAAGCTCGCAAGGCGCTTGCTGGGAAAAAACATTACGAAGAAAACAAAGAGGCGTATATTAAACGTGCCGTAGAGGCTAATTGGCAAGGGAAGAATAGAGAAAAAACTAACCTACGTGCAAAACAGCACAGGGAAAGTAATCCCGGAGAAAATCGAGCAAGAGTTGCACAAAGAAGAGCAATGAAAATTAAAGCTACACCTCCTTGGGCAGACCTAGAACAAATACAACGCATCTATGTTTTGTGTGCCAAAGTCTCCGAAAGGACGGGAGTGTTACATCACGTAGATCATATTATTCCACTAAAAGGTAAAAATGTTTGTGGGTTGCACGTAGAGAAAAACTTAAGAATAATCCCTGCAAAGATGAATCTTGAAAAAAGCAACAAGTATCCCACTGGGTACTAATACAAATTGGAAATAAAGATGGAAGAAGACAACCTCTCGACTGACAGCATTAAGATGCTTGCTGTGAAGGATACCTCTGGGGAGACGCCTAACGATGAGCCTGCTGGTGGTATCGTAGCCTATGTTGAGGAACGATTCAATAAGGCTGAGACTTCACGGCAAACAGAAGAGACTCGTTGGATTACTGCCTACAAGAATTACCGTGGTATCTATGGTGAGGATGTTAAGTTTACCTCAACAGAAAAATCTCGTGTGTTTGTTAAGGTGACTAAGACCAAAGTACTTGCTGCTTATGGTCAAATGTCTGAAGTTCTATTTGGTAATGGCAAGTTTCCCATCGTCATTGACCCTACGACACTGCCTGAGGGTGTAGTAGAATCTTTCCACATTGAAACCAATGATGAAGTTAAGAAAGCTGAGAAAGCTGCTGGTATTGAGCCACTGCTTCCCGGAGAGACAATGCAGACCTACATGGAACGTCTTGGTTCTATGAAGAATGAACTTGGCCCAGTACAAGATGTTCGTAGTGGCCCCGGTATGACTCCCACACAGATCACCTTTGAACCTGCTATGATTGCAGCTAAGAAGATGGAAAAGAAAATCCATGATCAGTTGGAAGAGTCTTCCGCCAATAAGCACCTACGTGCCGCTGCACTAGAGTGTGCCTTGTTTGGTACAGGAATTATGAAAGGCCCATTCGCTGTGGATAAAGAGTATCCAAAGTGGGATGATGAGGGTACTTATAACCCAACAATCAAGACTGTACCAATGGTATCTAATGTATCCGTCTGGAACTTCTACCCTGACCCAGATGCACATAGCATGGAAGAAGCTGAATACGTTATCGAACGTCACAAGATGTCTCATAGTGAGCTACGTAAGCTGGCTAAACGTCCCTACTTCCGTAAGAATGAAATTGAAACTGCACTAAAGTTTGGCCCTAGCTACACTAAAGAGTGGTGGGAACAAGCTATGGAAGACGATATCCAACAAGTTGCTACAGAACGCTTTGAAGTCTTGGAGTTCTGGGGTAACGTTGAGAGAAAAACTCTTGAAGACCACAATGTTGATATACCTAAGGAGTTGCAGGGCAATGATAACATCGCAGTAAA
>Ga0181348_1001572_pt1 | contig 10105 bp, 12 predicted proteins | sample Su13VDMM110DN_FD_130092 | JGI IMG/M metagenome (GOLD analysis project Ga0181348, IMG submission 130092) | Freshwater viral communities from Lake Michigan, USA - Su13.VD.MM110.D.N | ecosystem: Environmental > Aquatic > Freshwater > Lake | place: USA: Michigan | collected 2013-07-16
TTTTCAAACTGGATTAGACCCATATGCTGGATTGTTTGATATAGCTGAAGCGTTTGAAGTAATTAAAAAGGAAGGAAGATCATATTCTTATAATGGTGAATCGTTAGGATTTAGAAAGAATATCGAGAAGAACGCTGAAGTATGGGAGAAAATAATGCCAGAATTGGAAAAGGTGCTAAACGACAAATTGAGATATGGTGGAGAGAAAGCTTTAGTATCGACCACAATTAAAGAAGAGTTAGACGAGTTAGATGAAGGTGAATTAGATGACAGTGCTGAAGATGAGGCATAAATATGATTCCTAAAAAAGAAGAGCCTAAGAAATTAGATTATGAATACTATGAATTAGTTATAATAGTTAACGCCCTTAAAAATAAGGAATACTTATCTGCTATAATAGATCACGTAGATTTAGAATATTTTAAGGATGCTAATAATAGAGAATTCATAAAAAACATTTTCCGTTTTTTTGTGGAGAGAGGAGAATGTCCAGCATTGGAAGAGTTAAAGTCGAGGTTATCTACAACAGAAGATAAAAATTCTTATAAAAACGTAATAACTAAAATATTAACACAGAAACTTCTCAGTGTAGAATTTAATAAAGAAGAACTTTTTGCTAATACTGAAAAGTTTCTGAAAGATAGAGGTTTATACAAAACCATTGATACTGCCGCTGAACAACACACATTAGGCGTGATAGATTTAGATGAAACTCTAAAATCCATTGAAAAAATTTACGCTATTTCTCTCCAAGAAAGTTTAGGTCATTGGTATTTCGAAGACGTTGAAAAACACATCACGGATTTAACAACGACATATCATCCTATCCCTACAGGATGGAATAGTTTGGATTCTAGACTAGAAGGTGGTGTGTTCCCAAAAACGTTAACTTGTTTTATAGGACAAGTTAACGTAGGTAAAAGTATAGTTCTAGGAAATCTGGCAGCTAATATGACACTTAAAGGTAAAAACGTGTTGTTAATATCTTTAGAAATGTCTGAGTTCATGTATTCGAAAAGAATAAGTTCTCAAATATCCCAAATTCCTCATAGCAATCTCAAATTATATTCTGAAGAGTTGAAAAACTCTATTCAGGAAGTGGGGGCCAAACTGGACAGCAAATTAGTCGTTAAAGAATTTCCGCCTAAAGCTGTAACAGTAAGGCAAATAGATGCTTACATAAATAAATTAAGACATAATGGATTCAAACCAGATGTTGTAATTATAGATTATTTGAACCTGATAAATCCTTCAACTAAGGGACTCAATTCATATGAATCCGTTAAGGAAATAGCGGAACAATTGAGAGCACTAGCGTTCAAGTATAATATTCCATTCATTTCAGCCAGTCAATTGAATCGTGCAGGTTTTAATAAAGATAATCCCGGAATGGAAAACATATCTGAAAGTATAGGATTAGCAGCAACATGCGATATTCTATGTTCTATATGGCAATCTGACGAAGATAAAGAGTTAGGGATTTTGAATATGGGTATGCAGAAAAATAGATTCGGTTCTAATTTTGGAAATTGGGCATTTAAGGTTAAGTATGAAACATTGACCATGATCGAAACAAACAAAGATTGTTTTGCGGAGAATTCTACTGATTCTGTTGTTTCAGGTGCTAATGACACTTTAACAAACCTAGAAAACCTAATGGAAGATATAGAATAATTATAAAATATGTCAAATTCTAAAGATATTATATTCACTCACAAAGATTTAGACGGAGTAGCCTCGTATTTAACGTTAAGTTGGATATTGGGATATAAACCGTCTATATACCCCACAACACCAGCAACAATGAGAGAGAATGTTTCGGGTTGGTTGAAGAATAATAAATTTGAGGATTATAGAAAGGTGTTTTTCCTAGATTTAGATACGTCCGATTTAGGTGACATTATAGATGTTGAAAATGTTGTTATTATAGATCATCATGCCACTAACACATTTGAATATAAGAAGGCTAAAACTAAAATAGAGAATTATACTTCTTGTGCAAAGCTTTTGAAGGATACATTAGGCAAAGAATTTCAATTTACGGATGCTCAAAAAATATTAATAATGTTAGCAGACGATTACGATTCAGCATCTAAAAAAACCCCGTTATCCTATGAATTGAATGTGGTGTTTCATGGCACTAATGACAAGATAAACTCTTTCATAGAGAATTACAGTAAAGGGTTTAAACCTTTCGACAAATTTCAAAAGAATATGATCAATCTTTATATTAATACTAAAGACGAGTTTTTGAATACTAAGAGAGAGGTTTATTCTGGCTTATTGGAAACCAAAGAAGAGAAATATAAAGTGGTTTCCGCTATTTCAAATGATTATATACAAGAATTATCCGAACATCTTTTAAATAAATATGAGTCTGATATAGTATTTATCATAATGCCTAGAGGTGGAAAGGTTTCCATGAGGAAAAAAGACGGTTGCAAGTTAGACTTGTCCAAATTGGCTGAAAAACTGTGTGATGGTGGTGGACATGCTTGTGCTTCTGGTGGTTCAGCAATGACAGAAGCGTTCAAAACATTTTCTAAAACTTTGAATTTGATTTAATATTTATATGTGGTTAATTACTACCAACATATGTTAAATGATAAAATATTGGAGAATTTCATAAGCAATAGTGATCCGCTTGATAATATATGTGGCAAAGAATTTATTATCAATGTTTTAAAATTTGGTTCTTATTTATCGATGATAAATAATAAAAGAGTGAATTCGTCCGTTTTGTTTCTAACAATACTTGAAAATTATAGATTACGTGATATATTTGTCGAGATGACAGGTGCAGAATCCGAAAGGGATGCTTTTTTAGGGGTTTTGAAATTATATCCGATTTTGATAAAATCTAAAAACACTAAAAAGTTATTCGAGAAATCTAAGAAACAAAAGAAAACATGACAGAATTAGAAAAAAGAATTTACAATAAGCATATGGCTATTTCCAGATCGATTAGGAAAAAGGCTTATAGACTTAGAGAAAACTTTAAAGATTTTGAAGAGGATTCCAAATATCCATATGTCAAAAAATTAGCAATATTCTTTTCTAGATATCCTGAAGTTAATATGGACATGTATTTTAGCGCACCATATAAACTTTATTTGGATGTTGATTATTTCGATTTACAATACTTTGCATCCCCAAGAGCCATCAAAACATATACTATATATAAACAAGAATTGAGTAAGTTATCTCCTGAACAACATTCTGAAGATGTGAAAAAATCTTTGAGTTTTATCGGTAAATATTGCATATCTAATAAAATACAATTCGATGATTATATTGGATATACTAAAACAGGTATTCATCCAGTTTGGGTATATCATATCAAGAATGGTGATATTAATATATACTCTTTGATGGAGTTTCCGAATATATTAGAGCATCTAAACGAGATTCCAGAAGAAGAACAGCAATTATTTTTCGGAAAAACAAATCAAGATTTTTTCACGTTAAAGACTAATTATATACATTCTAAATTAAAACCTTTTTTAAGGACTGCCTACGAAAAAATTAGAAGTTTTGTAGAAAAAGTTCTTAAAAGCACTTGAAAAACCTAAAAACTGATATACAATACTAACTCAACAATAAATTAAAAATATGACAAACATTAAAACACTACTCGACGCATTTGACGACATTAAAAACTCTGAAGGCGAAAAACAAGAATCTTCATTTAAGGATATTATGAAGTTTCAAGCAGGAAATACTTACCTAGTTAGATTGATTCCCAATCTAGCAGAAGGCAGAAAGACAAGATATCACTACTTTCACCACTCATGGACTAGCAACTCCACAGGACAGTTTGTGACGGCTTTATGTCCTACTACATACGGAGAGAGTTGCCCTATAGATAATTACGTATTGAAAATATACAGGAACGGTGACGAGGCAGAGAAATTGGCCAATAAAGCCATTTCAAGAAAGGAAAACTGGATGGTAAACGCATACATTGTTTCTGATCCTGTAAACCCTGAAAATAACGGGAAAATCAAAGTGGTTCGTTATGGTAAAGAGTTGGCTAAGATCATAGACTCTGCTATTAGTGGTGAAGACGCTGAAGAGTTCGGTATTAAAGTTTTTGATGTGCAAAACGGTTGCACTTTAAAGATTAAATGCGAAGCAAAGTCTGCTGTTGCTGGTAAATCTAAATACACCACATATGTTTCTTCTAAGTTCATGTCACCCTCTACACTTGAGGAAATCACAGATGAAAAACTTGCTGAGATTCATGCTGGAGTTATTGACATGACAAAATTCAACAAGAAAAAGTCTTCAGCAGAACTACAAAGAATGTTAGACGAACATTTCTTCTGCACAAAGGATGTTGAAAACACTGAAACGGAAGAAGCTGAAAAAACTGAAGTTAAAGCATCATCCAAGAAAACGAAAACCGAAGAGGCAACTGAATCAGTAGAAACCTCAGAAACAGCAGATGTAGATGACGATACTGATGCTAAATTGAAAGCTTTACTTGCAGATTTAACGTAAGCAGTTAAATAAGATATTATGAACGAAGACGACATTGCAGCAGTAATGATGGCGGGATTAGCTAGTGCTAATCTGCGTGAGATAGACAAAAACACCACACAACAAGCCTCTACTGGCCCTGCCAATAAATTAAACCCCCAGTCGTTCATAAAAGGGTATCAGCCTCAAGTAAATCAACAGAGGCAAATTATACAAGATCAAATAAACAAGGAGGCATTGGAGCGATATCCAATGCCTCCTCCTTCTGCTCCTCCTGTCGATACACAACAAATAGCACATACCCCCTTTGTGAATGCAGCACCAATAAATTTAGACCCTAAAACAATGGCTAAAATAGCTGACGCTGCTTTGATTTTTGCTAAAGCTATAGATAGAGTAAGTAAATCGTTGTGTAATAAACTTGATAAACAAACTGATTCTGTTATACTGTAACGATGAGCGAACATATTATCGTAGAAAAAGAATCTTTCATCGAAAGATTGCTGAATCCTGTTAGTAGACTAGCAGATAATATATGTCTGAATTTAGAATCAGATAATGTTAATACTATATGCAATTCCCAAAATGGTGATGTTGTAGTATATGCAAAAATGGAAATGCAATCGAAAATTGCAGAACCATTGAAATTGAATATACCAGACCTTAAAAAGTTTGTTAGACTTTTAGATTTTGTAGAAAAGGATGTTTTCGAGGTGACTATAAACGATAACAATATATCGTATAAAGACGATGGCAGTTTCAATTTCGTTTATTATCTTTTAGAAGATGGTTATATACCTAAAAATACTTTAAACATAAACAAAATAAATTCTTTAGATTATCAAACCAGTTTCGATTTGACAATATCTAAATTTAATGATGTCATGAAGGGATGTGCAATAACTTCAGATTCTAACAAGTTATATCTTTTCACTAAAGAAGGTAAAGTTTATGCTGAACTTAACGACAGAGAAACACCTAACATAAACAATATAACGTATCAAATATCTACAGAGTTTGAGGGGGATGATATAACAACGCCGATACCGCTTAAATTAGATTCTGTTAGGATGATAAGCGGACTTAAAACATCGAAGATAAAGGTTTCATTTAACAGTAAATTCAAAATAACCATTTTCGAAATCAAAGAAGGTGATGTTTTGATAAAATTCATAATCTCTGCTCTGACTAAATAATATAGTTGAAATAGACATAGAAATTGATAAGTTAATATATTATGGCTAACAAGTTAACAACGTTGGGATACTTCCTTAAAAGATTAAGAGATAGTGGATATTATGCGTTTAAGGTGTTTGATGAGTATGGCGAAAGTGATTCTAGACTTTGGACGATAATAATCGATCCTAAAGTGAGCACTTTGTTTTGCACAGCATATTTGGGCGATCCTATTTTCGGAGACAGAGAACCATTTTTAGAGTTGACTGATGGTGGTCAATTTTTACCGCATAAACTAAAGATTAAAACTTTATCTTTTGAAGTTTTGGCGGAATTATTGATGAAATACGGGATCAATAATAAAACCTCAGAATATAATAAAAGGGGAAAGAAATAAACCACCGTTATAGATAAGTAATTATATGCCTAAAGATTCTGAAAATTCTCCAAAGGGTAAAAAAAATAATTCCCTCAAAAAAATATTGAAACCAGAAAAAAAGGTGACTGATAAACTTAGTAAGGTTGAGCCAGAACCTAAAATAATAGACCCTGAGATTCAAAAGCTGATTCAGCAAGCATTCAATCAATTTTACGAGACTGTATCTGTCGAAAACGTAAAAAAAGCGGATATAGCACATTTACACAATATAAACAGGGAGTATTTGAAATGTTATATCACGGTTGGCTACGATTTAACTGACAATAGAGTATTTTTAATGCACGCTGAAAATACAAAGGATAAAGATGCATTAATGGAAAATTTCAGATTCGCTTTTTTCAATATTATGAACAATCAAGCTGGTGATATGAATGATATGAGCGGCGACTGTGATGAAATGTAATTTATGAACAAAATAATTGATGTAATAACATTCGCGGAAAACTATTTCATAAATGTAAATCTGGATAGAGGTAAAGGAATTATTAAACTTTATCCAGCACAAAAAAGGATATTGAAAAGAATTTCTAATAATCGTTTAAACGCTATTAGATTCCCAAGACAATGCGGAAAGACTACACTGTTGAATATATACGCATTATGGAATTGTATTACGAAAAACGGATGTAATGTTGCAATCACAACAAATACCTATGAACATGCATCACGTTCGTTAAAAGATATTAAGCTTGCATATGATAATTTGCCGCACTTTTTAAAATGTGGCGTATTGAGATATGGTAAAGATGGGATAGTTTTTGATAATCTCTCTTCTATAAAATTTATTTCTAAAACTTCATTGGATTCTAATATCAGAGGATTGCGACCAGATGTATTATTGGTTGATGAAGGATCATTTTATACTGATGATGAATTGGAATCTTTATACCCTCTTTTTACATGCTCTAACGTTTCTATATTCTCAACTGGTAAAATATCGAAATCAAGGTTTCTAAATAAAATTCATAAAAATAAACGCAAAACGGTGTGGAGAAAGGCTAAAATGCGTTGGCAAGATGTTCCTCACAGAGACGAAAAATGGAAAAATGCTATGATTAAATGTGTAGGAGGGGAGTCACATTTCGAAGAAGAATTTGAAGTGTGATGTTAAATAAGGTTGTATGTCAGAAGATGACGCAACTAAATTAGAATTGGTAAATGCGGACGATGTTATCAATAACGTTCCGATAAACGAGAGGGATTTTTATAGGGGTGACAAAAAACTCCCGAAGGAAAATGCTCAATTTAATTTTACACCAGCAATGGTTAAAGAATTGAAAAAATGTAGGGATAATATAGTCCACTTCGCAGAAAATCATTTCACGATTGTAAATCTAGATAGAGGTAAAGAAACCATCGAACTTTATCCAGCCCAAAAAAGGGTTTTAAAGAGCTTGCAGAACAATAGGTTCGTCGTTTTATTGAGTTCTAGACAAGCAGGCAAATGCCTTAAAGATGATACAATTGTTCGAATCAGGAATAAAAAAACACTGGAATCTAAAAATATCACTGTCGGAGAGTTTTATAGTTCGATTAAATCTTAGACAGGTTAGACAATTCCTTAAAGTTTGATAAGTATAGTTATATGAAAAATCTATACTGTAAAGTTACTGGAATTTGTATTACTGAACATCAACATAAAACGTATGGGAGGTTTGCAGGGTCTTTGGTTAAAAGCGTATACAAGAAAAATAATAAAAATGTTAATCAGTCACTAGAGGAATTGAAAAAATACACATTTGTTGAAGAGTTGAATTCGTATTTTGATACATGGAAGGCAGTTAGTGCAGCTATATATAAAGTAGGGGATATTGAATATAAGAGGGAAATTTACCGAAAATATTTTGAACGAAAATCGAAATGTTGTTTACCCTCTTGTTGTAATAATGTTCCTTTTGATATGGTCAAAAGGGGAGCATGTAATGTATTACATTATAATCAATCCTGTAAAATACGTGGAGGTGTTTTAACGGAAGAAGATTATAAACACGAATGTTTAGAATGTGGTAACGTATATGGCAACACATTACATTTATCTAAGCACGTTAACAGTGAACATGATCCTATATTATATTACAACAAACATGTTAAAAGCGGAGAAAAGGACGGAATGTGTTTATGGTGCGGTAAAGACATGAAATTCAAAGGGATAATTCAAGGATATGACAATTTTTGTCACAACACAAATTGCAACGTAAACTATTATAATAAAATTGATAATAGACATTGCTGCGGTGATAAAATAAGTGAAACCCTCCTTAGAGAAGGAAACACGCCATCTAAAAAAGAATACTGGATGCGAAAGGGAAATACGGAAGAACAATCTAAACTTTTAGTCAGTTCACATCAAAACATGACTTCTGTGGATAGTATAATCAATCGTGAGAAATGCAGTATTGATGAGGCAATCATAAAAAGGAAAAACATGACAGAAAAATGGCTGAAATCTTTTCCTAGATTGAAATATTCTTTAGTATCTCAAAAGCTTTTTTGGGATATATACGAAAATATTAAAAACGACTATTCTGAAATATTCTTTGCCACTAAAATGAATGGGGAGAGAGACGACAGCGGAAAAAATTATGAATATAAAATAGAGACGGAAAAATCTTATAGGTTTTTAGATTTTTATGTTAAAGATGTGAATAGAGGCATAGAATTCGATGGCGCATATTGGCATAGTGTTGCAAATAAACAAGTGGATTATACAGTGGATAAAGATATTAACCGTTTAAACGAAATTAAAAAATCTTTACCTGATTTTGATGTTTTAGTAGTTAAAGAATTATATTACTATAAAAACAAGCAGAAAGTTTTAGAAGACTGCATTAATTTCATAAGGAATGGATAAGTTATACCTATATGGAAGCAGAAAAGTTTATAGACTCTAAAAAAGTTGAAGATTATGAAGTATGGACAGATGAAGGGTGGGTGGACATTCAAGAAGTGCATAAAACAGTGCCATTTGATGTTTGGAGGGTAGAGACTACCAATTTCTTTTTAGAGTGCGCTGATGAACATATAGTGATTGGAGAGGGTGGCATTGAGATATATGTCAAAGACTTAAAAGTAGGGGATGGTATAATAACGGAAAATGGAATTGAAAAAGTCAAGAGCGTGATTAAATTGGATTGTCCTCCTGAGAATATGTATGATTTGTCTATAGATTCAGAAAATCATACTTTTTATACGAATGGAATATTAAGTCATAATTCCACATTGGCTACTATTTTCGCATTATGGATTTGCTGTTTCTCTTCAGATCAAAGCATGTTGATAGTTGCGAACAAAGAAGACACAGCAATATCAATTTTTAGTAGAATAAGACTAGCATATGAATTACTTCCGAATTACCTGAAACCCGGAGTAAAAGAGTGGGGAAAAACAGGAATGGCGTTAGCTAACGGAAGCTCTATAAAGGTTAGCACTACGTCATCTACAGCGGCCCGTGGGCAGTCAATAAATTGTCTTTTCATAGATGAGGCAGCACATATAGAATGTTTACATGGGGAATCTGTTGTGAAATTGAGAGATGTATTTACTAAAAAAGAATATGAGAAAAAGATCGGAGAAATGTTTAAGTTCAATACTAATGTTTCAGGTATTGAAAACGATTTAATATGTTATGAAACAAATGAAAATTTGGAAGTGTGGACGGATTGTGGATGGTCAGATTTTAAAGGTGTTTCGAAATACGATAAAAAGAAATTGGTGAAAGTGCTTTTAGGGTGCGGCAAAAACATAATAGTTTCTGAAAAACATGGATTTATATTAGAATCGGGGGATATTATACACGCTGTAAATTCTTTAGGTTCGAACATTATAACAGAAAATGGAATAGATAAAGTTATTAGTGTTGAAGAAATTGATGATGAGGATTATGTATATGATATAGTAGATGTTGAAAAGAATCACAGATATTATGCTAATGGTATTTTAAATCATAATACACACCTTTTAGATGATTTCTGGAAGTCTGTTATTCCTACTATATCATCTGGTAAAAAA
>Ga0181348_1001574_pt1 | contig 10103 bp, 17 predicted proteins | sample Su13VDMM110DN_FD_130092 | JGI IMG/M metagenome (GOLD analysis project Ga0181348, IMG submission 130092) | Freshwater viral communities from Lake Michigan, USA - Su13.VD.MM110.D.N | ecosystem: Environmental > Aquatic > Freshwater > Lake | place: USA: Michigan | collected 2013-07-16
AAAGTTGAAAATCCTAATGCTGGAAAAAGTTGTGGATGTGGAAGTTCTTTTTCAGTTGAGGGAGAAACTCATGATACATGTGGCGGATGTGGTCATAAGTAATCTTTCTTTATCTCAATAATCACACTAATAGCCTTTCCAAATTTAGTTTTACGCTGATTTTTGGAAAGGCTATTTTCTATTTTTTCTAATTGTTCGATGCTCATCAATAAAGCTATGTCTAAACTTTTTACCATATCATTTCTAGATAACTCTAATCTAGTGAGTTTCCTAGCTACCATTGCTTTATAACCATCAGCATCAGAATAATCCATTACATCATACGAAGACGATATTTAGTTTGATTAAATATAGCCATCATTTCATCTCTGATATTTAGTAAATCAGAATCGTAATCAGGTTCTAAAGATTGACCAATTGTTTCTCTCAAAAATGTAATATATTCATCAATAACTTCTTCAGCATTGTCAGATAAATTCATTAATTTCAATGTAAATCCATCTCTTCCCATGATAGCGCCATTTTTGCCTTGAAAAATTTCAATAAAATCATCAATTAATGGATCAAGTTCTTCATATGCTTTTCCAAATGCTTCATGTTGTGCAAAACTTCCAGGTTTCTTTTGTGTTTGCCAATGAAATACTCTCATTTGATTTTGAATTGTGAGTAAATTAGTTATAATGTTCATTTGTAGCTCTCTAAGGTTTCATTGACAAAATCCCAGTTTATCAAATCAAACCAGTTTTTTAAATATTTTTCTCTGTCATTTTGATATTTGAGATAATATGCATGTTCCCAAAGATCGCACCCAATCAATGGTTTACCGCAACCTTCAATATAGGGATTATTTTGATTGATCATAGAAGATAATTTTACATCAATTCCATCTTCTGTACACAACCAAATCCATCCTGAACCAAAATGATCCATGCCTGTCTTTATAAATTCATCTTTAAATTTATCTAAAGAACCAAACTTTTTATTTATAATATTTTTGATATTTCCAGAGCAAGTTGTTTTATTTGCTGTCATTACATTCCAGAAGAAAGAATGATTAAAATATCCACCAGCATTGTTCTTGAATTTTTCTCTATCATTAGCTGGAATTTTATCTAAATCTGACATAAGTTCCGTAATGGTTTTTTTCTTGAGTGAAATTTTACTATCAAGAACTTCCATCATTTTATCATGGTACTTTTTTTGATGTTTTGTATGATGGATCTTCATAGTTTCTGCATCAATAATAGGTTCTAAAAAATTATAAGAATATGGCAATTTTTGAAATTCAAAACCAGTGATTTCTACTTTTTCATTTTTTTGAGAAAGTATAATATTATTTGTTATAAACATATTACCCACCACTTACAAATACAGTATAGTTGCCTTTTTCATCAGGAGCACTTGTAACACTAACCATTAACTTTCCTCTGTAAGATGTTAATGATTTAAAAGCTCCAGTATTGGCAGCTCCTTGATAACAGGATAATAAAAGATTGTTTGGATTGAGACCATTTTGATTAGCCCATTGAACATATTGATTTTGATCAATACCTTGTCCATTTTGATCTACTATACTAAACTGTCCATTAGTGAGATTTCCATGAGCAAGAGTAATCATTTTATTATTCTCAACATCTCTAATCGCAGTAGGAACGCCATCGTTCATAAATTTCATGACAGCACCTCTTCCAGCAGCATCTGTTTTAACACCTTGTGATGCTCCTTGATAAACCATAGAAGGAGATGATGATTGAGAGAGATTTTGAAAATCTGGATTTTGAGCTATTTTGTACCACATAATATTAAATACTCACTAAGAATTAATGAACCCTCCATTCTATAAAGTTTTCATATTTAACACATTCTTCACAAATAATTTCTAACTCTAGCAAAACATCAAATATATTATTTTCCAAAGTAAATTCTGCATTTGATAAATCAAGAAGTGAAATCAATTTGGTATAAAATTTTTCTGGATGCATTTTTCCAAACAAGGGTAAGGATAATTCATCAAGTATTTTTTTAGCTAAGTTTTTAGGCAATATTATTTGATTAGAATTTGTTGCAATGTCATTAGCTTTGATTGTCACTCTTAAAGCTTCATCACCCTGATGATACCAAGCATATTCTTTATTATATGGATAATCAAATTCTAACTTAAATTTTAAACTTGTAAATTCTTTTTGCCAATACTTTAAGGGATAAGTGACAGGTTCTTTTGTATTATTGACAGTCTTGAATATACTTTCAGGAACAATGTCCTTAAACTCTTCTGCAAGCTTAAAACTTGCAGACCATAAAACATTGTCACTAACTTCTTCATTATCAGGTAAATCAGAAGGTTGAAAAATTACATGTTTAGCCATTACAAAGTTGGTTCATTATTATCAATTTTATTGTGAAGATTATTTAAGGATGTCCTTAAAAAATATATTTCTTGCTTCAAATTAAATATATCTTGTGACATCTCTTCAAACCTTCGATTATAAAAATAAGGATCAGGATCTACTATCACTTTTCTTCTACTTATTAAATCTTCTGCTTCTTCTTTTGTTATGAAATTTGACATTTCTTTTCTAATATCAAGCATTTGCTCATCAGTTTCAGCAAAAGTATAAGATTTTCTTAAATAAAAATGAGACATCAAAAGTTCCTTCCACCACCAAATCCACCTTGACTACCCATCATACCGCCAAAACCTCCCATTGCTCCTCCGCCCATTCCATTACCAGCTCCTCCTCCAAACCCTCCATTACTTCCGAGAAAGCTGTTATTATTGCCACCCCCAAAGCCACCCATATTACTTCCATTCATTCCACCTGTATATCTACTAAATTGATTGATAAATAATATGTTACCTAAGACTGATTGTAAATCAAACGGATCTATATGATTGAGAAATATTTTTTCAAACATAAGTCCTCTTGGTTGTACTACTGTGATTTCTGGAGTTGATTGCTTGTATTCTGTAGATACTCTAGCTTTGACGATATAAACATCATTTTCTTTGGTATATGTGAGAGGAACTGTATTTGCTCTCATAACTAACTTTAGTGAATTTTCAAAAGGTTGATCTGAAAGATTCATTGAGATTACACCATAGACACTATTTTCTATGACATAACTTTTAATTCCAGCTTGCTTAAAAATCATCTCCAAGCTTGTTCTTACTGGTGCATCTTTTAACTCCATCGTTATATTTGATTGTGCAAAGGAATAAGAGCAGATTAGCAATACTATAAGTAACATAAAAAACTTTTTCATTTTTTCTTAACCATGTAATAAGTTTTCTTCTCATCTGTATCAAATTGAACATTGAGGAATTTTTCTAACAAATATTTAGTGTCATCAAAATTCTTTTCCCAGATTTGAAACTTAGGAATTTTTATCTTATTAATTTCCTCTTTATTATATGAGTATGTTGTGATTTTTGCAGCTCTGAAAAAATCATCAATAATTGTTGAAGTCAAAACATACTTCGTACTGATTACAGTATAGACAGGATCTTTCTTCTTCTCGTCAGTTTGTAGACCAAAAAAGATTCCAGAAAAAAATCCCAAAAGATTAACTACTACTAAAATATTTCTCATATTAATTTCCTTATTCTAGTTAACTTGTACAATTCACTTATGAATACTGAGAACTTAGACAACGACACTATCGAACAACTTCAAAAGGAACTAGAAGAACGCAGAAATCAAACATTGATGCTAGATCCTATTGATTTAGTTCAGAGACTTGTAAAAATGCATGATAGCACAGATGTTATTCTAGAAGGATATGAACTTGTTACTAACATTGGTGAAGGTCATGGTATAGCAATTGCTGGCATATTAAGACTGAGAGAAGCTTTAGTCGATAGCATTGAATGGATCAATTATAATATTGTTTTTAATACTGAAGATGAAGAGCTTGAAGAGGAAGAACTCTAGTGTCAGCTTACAAAAAAATTGAATGCGATATTGTTGATAAAGAAAGTCTTTTAGAAGCTCTGGAATTATTAGATTTAAATGCTGAAATACATGAAAATCCGATAAATCTTAAGGGATACAGAGGGGACAAAAGAAATGAAAAAGCTAATATTATAATTGATAAAACCCAAGTAAATAAGTTTACTGGAGCATCTAATGATATTGGTTTTTTATGGAATGATGCTAATAATAAATATGAGTTTATAGTTTCTGAATATGATCAGCGTTTTAAGATGGATCAAAGAATTATTCAAGCTTATGTTAAAGTTGTATTAGAAAAAGCTCTAAAGAAAAATGGTTTTAAAATTAAAGTAAATATTGACGAAGATAATCTTAAAAGAAAAGTCATGTCAGATTTAGAAATAACTGCGAGAAAAATAGTCTAATGTCTAAAGAAATTGAATTAAATATTACTATTGGTAAAGATGGAAAAATAACCGTTGAGCCAAAAGGTACAGAAGGCAAGGAATGCCTTGATATTATGAAATTTTTAGACAAGATACAAGGTTTCAAGACATTAGAAACAACTCCCACTAAAGATATGAAAAAAGATATGAAAAATGTTGATGTTCAAGGAGTAGATTTAAAATGAATAAAGTTTCTGAATTTTTTTGGAAAATATTATCAACGCATAAATTCAACGATGTTGCTTCTTTTGCTGTAGCTCAACCAGGACCTATTTCAAGAAGAGCTGCTAAAGATGCTCAAGCTAAAGAAGTTTTATCAGTTAGAGAAGAAGGCAGCAATAGAGGTACATTTGTTGAAGTTTATCTAAAAGCTGTTGGTTTAGCAGCTGGAAATCCATGGTGTATGGCTTTTGTAGTTTTAAGGTTAATTAAAGCTGCAGCACACTTAGATTTACTATTTCCTAAAGATGTACCAAAAACAGGTAGTACAGTTTTATTTTCAGACTATGGAAAGAAAAAAAGTTTTTGGATTAGAAGAGCTGATTTTGAATTAGGCAGAGCTAAAATGCAGCCTGGGGATATTGTTTTTTACTTTTTCCCGTCAAAAGGAAGAATTGCTCACACTGGAATTGTTGTAGATTTAGCAGACAATAAAAACTTCTTTACAGTAGAAGGCAACACATCTGGTGGAATAATTGACAGTGTTGATAGAGACGGGCAAGGTGTGTATATGAAACTTAGATCTTTGTCTAGTCTTGGTTTATGGGGAGGAGTTGTTCGTCTTCCATACTAATATCTGCTATAACTAATTCTGTTTTATTGTTTGTTTTTGCTGCAGATAATACAGCACCATTCTTATCAACTATTTCAGTATGTCCTTGAAAATACAGTGGGAACATCCATCCTGCACAATAAGGTCTTGCTATATAGATTTTGTTTTCTAAAGCCCTATTTCTATGGGGCTTTTCTTTTTTTGGATCGTACGGATATCCTGGAAATAATCTCCATCCATTAGATGGACATACTAAAAGATCACAAGAAAACTCTGCAATATATTCAGGATAGTTAACATCGAAACAAATACACAATCCTATTTTCCCTAGTGAAGAATTTATAACTGTTGGAATGATGCATGATTTGATTCTTAAAGATTTTTCAAATCCAACTAATTTATTTTTATATCCAGTGCCAATAATATTACCAAAATTATCAAAAACTAATTGTTTGTTATAAACACCATCTTTTTCTCTATCATAAAAAGTGCCTGAAATTATATGGACATTGTATTTTTTTGAAAGATAACTAAAAGCAGAAATAATAATGTTTTTTTGATTATTAGTGTTTATAAAATTAAATAAAAAACTAAGATTTATTTTTGAAATAACACTATCAAATATTTCTTCAAACTTACTACGAAATGATTTACTTGTTATTTTTTCTTCTTTAGCAAATAATAAGCAATAATTAATATTCTCTGGAAAAACAATAAGATCAGGCATCTCATCAAATTGACGTAACACCTGATCTTCTAAATAATTAATAAAAGATTGAAGATTTGCGCAGTGCTTAAGATTTAATTGAACTGCACAAACTTTCATATTATCCTCTCATCCAAGAAGCTACATCAGAAACAGTATTATCAACATTTATAGTTTCTGCTGCTTTAGCTTCACTTGCTGCTTTTTCAACTAAATAAGATTTAGTTACTGCAAGAATATAATATCCTATGCAATCTTCAACATAATTTTCTTTTGTAATTGGATTTGGTATAGAATTTCCAGCATTATCTAAGACTGTATCAACTGGAACTGGTGCTCCATAAGGTCTTAATGCTAAAAATGCAGATTTGATATCTTCTAACTCTGTATCTCTAATAGGAATAGTAATAACAAATGCGATTGGATCCATTTTATTCTCCTACAGTGATATAAACATAAAATTCATCACTGTCCATAACACCATTATTAACACAAAATCCAAAACTTGCTTCTCCTGTAAAATCTACATCAGGAGTATAAGTAACAACATTATTCAATATGGAAATAGTTCCTGATGTTGCAGAACCTAATGAATAAGAAAGACTTCCATTCAATGGATCAGTGCCTAATAATATAATATCAACTGGAGTATTTTTAGTTGCAATAGTATTAATATTTACGCTTGATGGTTTTACACAATTTACATCTATAATAATATTTGCAGCATTACTGTATTTTGTGCCATTAAATGCTCTGTAAACAATACCTAAAGTTCCATTGTAATTAGCATCAGGTATATATGTAAGAGTTTCTTCAGAAATACTTGCAGAACCAATATTTGGCTGAGTATAGATTTCAAAACTCAAAGGCAAATTATCAGGATCAGTTCCTATTAAAATAACATCTATCTTTTGGTTTGAATTTGTCGAAATAGATACATCTTCAACTATTGGATGATTTGTATATGTGTTTGCGGGAAATGCTTCTGACCTCAAATTGTCAAACCATGCTACAACATCTTGAGATCTTTGATTTGATTCACTTTCAGCAATAACTTTTGCATCTGACTCAGCTTTTTGTATCATGTGATTTTTATAAATATTAAATAAAAATTGAGCACAACATTTTTCCACAAATACTTCTTTTGTAATTGGATTTGGTTCTAAAACACCTAAACCTAAATCTACTCTTTCTTGATAGCTGAACATTTTAGCAAAAGCATTCTTGACATCTTCTGCATCAACTTGTCTAATTGGAACTTGTATTGTATATCCAACGTTATCTGGCATTTTATATCTCCCTATTGTATAATATCAATTCTTCTACGTCTATTATTTTCTTGACCCTTAAATGCAAGCGCCCATCCTATTCTTGGATTACCAGATGGCGAAGTTGTGTAATTCAAAGTGAAACCATTTTGATCTCCATTTAAATTTTCAATAAATCCATTCATTAGAAATCCAGGAGATACAACATCTGCGTCAAAAAAGTTTATTGCATTACTTGATGTCAATGATATCAAACCTTCATTTGGTGTACCAGAATCTCCATCATTATTACCAAAACCTACAGAAAACTGAGATGGAAAAGTAAATATATAAGCTGATCCTGTAACTGTTTTGCTTGCGTTAGCTGTTAATGTAAGAGATGTATCTGATGCTATTGATGAAACAGTACCAATTATATCGAAACCTGTATCATATATAACACTAGATGGTCCAAATTGCTGAAGAAATGAAGAACCTGTTCCAGTGACAGTAGCATTTGCTGTAGATGAAGTAATTGTTCCGACACCATTGTGATTTCTTCTGCTAACACCAAATCCTGAAAAAAGTGTAAATGATTCTGAATTAGTATTAGGAGCAGCATCTGCACCTGTGACATTGCTCGCAAAAGCTCCCATGACGTGTTCTGGCATAAAACCAGTTCCGTAAACTGATGTTCCAGCAGCAGTTCTTGTTGTGATATTTTGCAAACTAAAATCATCAGAAGATTCACTTTCTAATGCTAAAAAATAAAATCTATGTCCAGTATTAGTAGTTGACAAAGTAACTGCTAAACCAGCACCAGTGAATTGACTGACTGCTATAGAAGCTGTGGAAGCTAGTGTTCTAGTTGCTTTACTTCCTACAAATCCTGTAGTCACGGATGTAGTTTGCGCAGTCAAGTTACTATAAGCTATACTAGCAGCACTTCTTAATTGAGTCGTTGCAGCTCCAGTCACTCTGTGCCATGCTGCAAAATTTATATCAGCATCTGTGATTGTGTTTTGCCTGTTATGCATTCCAAAAACTAAATCAGGTCTAAATCCAACATCAATGGGTGTTTCTCTATTGATAACTGTAATAGGGTCAGTAACTCCTACTGCAGCTCTGACATCATTTCCAGAAAATACAGTAAATATCATATCAATAGGAGACTGAGGAGATCCAGTAACATCAAATCTACCAACTATTGTACGATCTAAAAAACCTGTTGCTCTCCATGATCTTTGTATAGTTCTATCTATATTTCTGTCAACAACTGAACTAGTAACTGAAAATCCACTTCTGCATACTGTGGGATCTTGGTCTTCTTGACTTACTATATGTGTATTTACCATACTAAATCCAGTACCAGCAGTGTTTGTTGCACCAAAACCAACACCAATGCATGGAAAGTCAGTTGTGCTATCAAAAGAACCAATTGCTGCAGAATTTGTGAGATGATAAACTACGAATGCTTTAGGGACACCAAAACCTTCAGGCAATAAAATATTATAAGCACCATTAGCTTGAGTTGCTGGAATTCTAGAATGTACTGTGCAAACTTTCATTAGACTTCTTGAAGCTCCAAATAGATAGAAAATGCTGCGTGTGTTGAGTTCAATGCTGTAAAGTTCAACCTTAATTTGTCACCTGATGTTAAAAATGTTCCAGCAGTTGAAAAACTATTTGTAGATGTTTCATAGATTCCAGCTCCGGCAATACTAATTGATGTCACAGCAATTGCGCTAAAAGCTCCTAATCCTGATGATTTATCTATTTGAATTGTTGAAGTTCCTGCTGAAGGTGTTTCAGCTCTAACATGGAATTCTTTAGGACGATATGTTAATGATTGTGTTGCATCTTCTGGTGAATCTGGAATTCTTATGACAACTGCGTCAGCTCCAGAAGTGACAGGTGTAAATCCAGCACAAAATGATACTATAAGAGGCCTTAATGCTCTAATATGACCCGTTGTTGTGATAGCACCTAATGTTGCTGTTGTAAGACCTACACCTACTGAAATAGATGTAACCGTACCTGAACCACCTGCAGCAGGAGCAACCCAGATTAAGGTACCTGCAGTATCTGATTGTAAGTAAGAAGCTCCTGTACCTGGAAAGTTAGTTGGAAGTGTATATGTTCTATTTTGTACGTTTGATGCACTAGCTTTGAAACCAACATAGTTAGTGTCATCAAGTCTGTACGATCTTATTTCATTTCCAAATCTAGCTTCAAAAGAGTTACTTCCTTTGACAGCATTTGCATTCAAAGCAAATTGTATTCCTGTGTCTACTGAAGTTCCAAAAGCAGCTCCACCGCTTACAGTAAGTTTGTGTGATAAAAAAGGAGTTTGAGTTCCAATTCCTACTGTTTGTCCGAACTCTCCAATTCCTATAGTTCCACCAGCACTAGCTCTAAGTAAGGGAAGACCAGATACGTCATTGACAGACCAAATTGTTCCAACTGTCAAATTTGAATCTAATGAAAATACTTGGCCTTCATTACTGGTAAATGACAATGTATTATCATCTAATACTTCAAGAGTAATAACTGAAGAACCCGCAGACGAGCCAGTAAATACAATTTTAGGAAATGTAGTTTTATTTTTACTTGTTGTTATTCTTATATTTTTATCTGAATCTGCCATTTTGTCTCTCTTATATTATAAAATAAATTTATAATCCATACCTTGATTTTTGAGCGTTATATGCTTGCAATATTTCATCAGCGGTTAGGGCTCTATTGTAAAGCATGAAATAATAAACTTTTCCTTTGTAATTATAACTTTGAGATACTGAATATCCGATTCTTGTATTAGACATAGTCACTGAACCAGATGAAGAAGTTGTATATTGCAAAACTGCATTTTGATATAGTTTCCATTCTGAACTGTTTGAAGTAACACTAACCATGTGTATATCGGATCTTGTAACACTTGTACTTAATGTAATACCTGTTGTTCTAGCGTTTCTAAATGTTGAAAGATAAGCTGCTCCATCA
>Ga0181348_1001577_pt1 | contig 10098 bp, 13 predicted proteins | sample Su13VDMM110DN_FD_130092 | JGI IMG/M metagenome (GOLD analysis project Ga0181348, IMG submission 130092) | Freshwater viral communities from Lake Michigan, USA - Su13.VD.MM110.D.N | ecosystem: Environmental > Aquatic > Freshwater > Lake | place: USA: Michigan | collected 2013-07-16
CCACAACAAGGCATAAACCAAATTCTGTTGGTATCCACATTGATGCCTTTGTCATCTTCCACATACTTGCGCCAAACTTCTTCAATGTCTTTGTCACTGTTGATTACAAACTTAAAACCGCTGTAATGTCGAGCATGCCAGCGCAATACTTCTGCAACATATGTTTTACTCTCTGCATCTCCATTGGTTGTCAGTTTAGGTGATGTAGTAAAACTTGCATTGAAATCTTTTACCCATGCTTCATCTGGCATCAATGTTGCATTGGTTTCAAAGTCAATTTTGGGATGCATGCCCAGTTGCTGCACCAGATACTCAGTAAACTTGAGCAATTGCTTTTGTTGAATCATAGGCTCTCCACCAGTATATTTGAGAATAGCACCACTGTTTAGTTTATCTGCAAACTTCTGTTTAACAAAGAACTCATTCCATATGCTTTCAAATGTCATCTTGTTCTTTACAGACCATGAAACATATGAGTCACAACCATGAGGTGAACTTTCTGAAGCAAAGCCCTTGCAAGTGAGATTGCACATGGACATTCTCATGAAAACAGATGGTTGACCAATGTATTCACCTTCTCCCTCAATCGTATAAAATAAGCGATCATCAGATAAAAAGATAGTTTCTTGTGCAGGGTCAAAATCAAGATTATTCATAATACACTATTATAACGCAATACACTGATGTTTCAACTATTAAAACGCAAACATATGACTAAATAAACTTGACATATGAGCAAAAAACGCCGGCTTCGACGCAGTTTAGAAGAGTTGGACGACCTGGATGAAGTTCTACATCCCTCAGAGAGTGCATCAACAAATGCCAAAGGTGGTCTGGGTATACGCAACAAATATACGCTCAATCAAGTGCATCAAACATTTTTAGATTTGTGTATATACAACAAGACAAAAATGGTATTTGTTGATGGCAGTGCTGGTACAGCCAAGACATACATTGCTGTTTTAGCAGGTCTTACATTGTTGCAAGCCAAACAGGTCAAACAAATTATCTACATTCGCAGCATTGTTGAATCTGCTACCAAAAGCATTGGTGCATTGCCAGGTGAAGTGGATGAAAAATTCAAGCCATGGAGTTTACCCATGCTGGATAAATTGCATGAGTTGGTAGTACCAACTGTTGCTGCATCCTTGATAGAAGATGGTCTCATCAAGTGTATCCCTGTCAATTTTGTCAGAGGATTAACATTTCATGACTCTTTGGTCATCATTGATGAATCTCAAAATCTTACCAAAAGTGAAATTGTTACCATCTTGACCAGATTTGGTCACAACTCACGATATGTGGTCATTGGTGATACTCAACAGAGCGACATTGGAAACAAATCTGGCTTTCCAGACATCGTGCGTTGTTTTGACGATGAGGAAAGCCAGGAGAATAACATTCATGTCTGCAAGTTTGGTGAAAATGAGATTGTGCGTTCACAAATTCTCAAATTCATTGTACGCAAACTGAAATGTTAGCCCCAAGTTGTACCTGCAAACCAATTGCCTTTGCCGCTTGTAACAGTATTACCCACTGGTGCTGGCATTGGAACTCGTTGTGGTGCTGCAACTGGTGCAAGACCCAGTGGTGGTGCTGCTTGTTCTACTACAGGCGCAGATGCATCTGACACAACTACAAGTGGCATTTGAACAGCTGCTGGCTTGTATACAACAGAATTGTCTTGATGTTCAAATACTTCTACCTGTTCAACCCAGCAACGATCTCCGTATTTTTCCAGGAGAAATTCTGCTGCTGCATTGAAGCAGAATTCTGCTGCACGCTCAATGCCAACACCTGTATCAAATACACGCAGTGCAACAGCATCAAGTTGCTGCAATTGTTGAAAGATGTACAAGCATGGATCATCTGCAGCGACGCACAATGTATGATCAAAGGTGTCTTGTAATTTGGCTTTGAGCTCTTTGAGACTTCCAAAATCTACTGACCAGTTTTTTTCATCCAATTCTGAACAACCAAACCAAAATTTAGCTTTCAGTTGATAACCATGCATGTGACGGCAGTGTGAATGACTGGCACGCCATTGACGGAATGCACAAGAACCTAATTCAATGACTTTGGTAGAAATATAATTTGTTTTCATCACTACATTGTGAAGTCAACATTGCATAAATCAAGTATATTTTTCAGATACAACAAAATTACCGTTTTGAAATTTATTGGTAAGATAACCTTTGATTTCATATTCAGTCAATGATGGAATGTACAACAATGTCACAGATATTTCATTTTTTGCATCTGTTGGAGTATTATTAACATTTATTTTGAGTTCATCTGCAACACCCTTGCATGCATCAAAAAAAGCTGAATCTATTGCAGATGTACCTGAGAGAGGTGGATTTTTTAATGCTCTGATACTTGTGCGCATTGTAGTTGTAAATGCAGGCATGCGACCAATGGGCATTCTGTTTATTTTAGCTTCTATAATAACATAATTTTCGTCTGTGTTGGAGGTTTTCTTATTTTCAACAGTATAATATATCATGTTATTTGCTGCTGGTAAATTTATTGTGTGTCCTGCATTGTAATTGTCTGCTGCAGTTTGCATCATGCTGCCAATGTTTTGAGCATATGGCCCATTCATATAAACAAACATGTTTTGTTCACCAAAATCTGTACGCGTACCACCACCTTCACTTTGTTTATTATTATCAATGCCAATTGCCTTGCCCAACAATCTGGTTGGTGCAGTTGCTACACGCTCAATGCCACGCAAATATGTCATAGGATTAGCTGCTTTGAGTGCTGCATTTGTTAATCCACCCACTGCATCACCTGTTACCCTTCCAATTTTTTCTGCACCTGAAACATTAGGATCTGTATAATAGTTTTTTGCATCTTTGATTTTGTCATACATTTTCTTTCCTGATTCATATGATTTTGGTGCAGCACCTCTGATGAAATCTCTCAACTTGTTCTCCAACACCACTTTAGGAAACATGATGCGTTGATCTTTAATTTGCAATTCTATGTGTGTGTCTGTTTCACTCAAAACATAACCTTCATAGCCTTCATATTGAGAGTAGTCCTGCGCTTCACGGATTTTTGGATCCAATTTTAATCTGACTCTCTTTAGTTTGTTTTGTTGTTCAGCTGCAAACAGAGCCTGTTCAAATTTTTTCATACATATATTTAGTTGAAACATGCACATAATACATTACATTGTAACTATGGAATTACTCAAATACGCCAACGGTAACCTGCCGCAATCTGAACAAGAGCGCCAGAATATGATTGAACAAGCAGCTGTGCATTATGCTGAATTTATGAAAGCATTGAAGTTTGACTTCAAGAATGATCCCAACAGTGCTGATACTCCCAGACGTGTAGCCAAAGCATGGGTGAATGATCTCATTGCAGGTTGTTATTCACCGCCACCTGACATTACATCTTTTGATAACATTGATGGTTATGATGGCATGGTGTGTCAAAACAACATCAAGGTGGTCTCCATGTGTTCTCATCATCATTTGCAGTTCACGGGTCGCGCTCATGTTGCATATCTTCCAGCCAAAGATGGCAAAGTAATTGGACTGAGCAAGCTCAACCGCATTGTGGACTGGTTTGCTCGTCGCCCACAGGTTCAAGAAGCACTGACTTCACAAATATTTGATTATGTTGACATGGTATGTGAAAAGAACAAGGGTGTTGCAGTCATGATTGAAGCCAATCATACATGTTGCAGCAATCGAGGCATCAAGCATGACTCAACCATGCGCACAGCTCGTGTGAGTGGCGCATTTCATGATGACAGTGGTGGTGCCAGCAGAGCAGAGTTTTACAAGTTCATTGAATTTGCACAGACTCGATATTAAGCTTCACTTGCTTGGATCCACCAAGCAGTGATGTTGAGCAAGAAAGTCCTTGCCCAGCAAAACAGGAACATCATTGCTGCTTCTGTCAGCAACAGAAAACGGAACACTTGAATAGGGTGTTCCGTTTATTTTTATGTTCAAGTTGATGACTGGTCTCTTTTCAATGTTGCCGCTGCCAATGTTGATATCAATGGTTTCATTGCATGCAAATTGCACTTGCTTGCCATCAACAGTTTCAAATGATACTGTGCCTTGCTGCAAATCAACATTTACACCGTGCAATACGCAGTGACCATCGTTGCCTGTATCAGCTTTTGCCTTGATTGTTCCAATGTTTTGTATCTCAATGGGCAAGTTTACCCCAATAACTACAGCTTTTTGATAGAGTTTGTCAAAGTCATTCACAACATTATTTATAAATACATGAATGATATCATTTGGTAAATTTTTTATATTAAATGAAGGTGGTGCAGCTGGTCACATGCAGTTTGTGTATGAAGACATGAGTTTGCCGTTTTCAACAATGCTGCACATGTTCAAGGGCCTCATGCAAGGTGAAATCAATGCCATTGAAAAGGTGGATGGGCAAAATATTTTCTTTACATGGAATGAACAACAAGGTCAAACCATGTTTGCACGCAACACAGGAGATATAAAAAGTGGTGGCATGAATTTAATGCAACTGCGTCAAAAATTTGCAGGGCGTGGAGCAGTTGAATTTGCATTTGCAGATGGTGGCACAGTCATCAACTCTGCATTGCAATCATTGGATGACAACATCAGAAGCAAATTGTTTGGTGATGATGGTGATACATGGGTCAATGCTGAAATCATGCATTCTTCAAATCCAAATGTTATTCAATATTCTGGCAACTACATTGTGATGCACAGTATGACAAGATTTACCAAAGGTCAAGAGCCATTGCTGCTGCAAGCTAATTTTGATCAACTGGTCAAGTTGATGGACAACAAGACTGAAAAGCAAAATGAGAAAGTGTGGGAGTGGGCTGGTCCAAAAATTACACAACTCATCAACTATGATGAGCAAGGGTACGGTGAATTTGAGCAAGGCATTGCTCAACTTTGCACCAAATACAGCATTGACATCAATACTAGCACCATTGGAGACTTTGTGTATGCAACAATCAAACAAAAACTCAAAGATGTTGTATCCATGGCTGCTTCCATTGACATAGCATTGTGTGTATCTGAAAAATCTGAAGACACTGCAGTGTCCCTCAAGAAAAAGTACAAAGAGTATGCTGGCATTGTTTCTGACTTTTGTACATTAGACTCCAAGCTCAAAAAGCAATCACAAGCTGTTGATCCCATCAAGGACTTGGTGTTTGAATTGAGCTTCAAAGTGTTGCAAGGTGTATCATCCTTCTTTGTCAAAGATCAAAGCACTGAGATCAAGCGCTTGCATAAAGAGTTGAAAAAAACCATTGCAGCAGTGGAGCAAGCTCAAGATGCACACAGTGAACAGCGCATGCAAATCTTGCAATCCAATATGAAGAGGTTACAAGCCATCAGCAATGTAGCATCAGCACTGGAAGGTGTTGTTTTCTCATCACCAGATGCACCAGGCAAACTCTTCAAAATAACAGGCGCTTTTGCACCTGCCAACCAAATTTTAGGCATGCGGCGATACCGCCGCGGCAGCATTCCATCTCTTGCAGAAATAGGTTTTGACGTATGATTAACTTTGAACAATTCTTTTTAGAACAAACACATCCACAATATGTAGTTGTTTATCCTGGTAGATTTCAGCCCATGCTGAAGCATCATAGAGCTGTATATGACAAGCTTGCAGAAGAATATGGTGAAGGCAGTGTATATATTGCAACATCTGACTCAGTCAAACTGCCCAAGAGTCCTCTCAGTTTTGTTGAAAAACAACAAGTAATGACTCAGCTCATGGGTGTCCCTGCTGATAAAATCATCAATGTCAAAGCACCTTATGCTGGCGAGAGTTATGCTCACCTGGGTTCGTCAGATAGCATTCTTATTATATCAGTTGGATACAAAGATCAACACCCCATACCACCTGATAAACCAAAATTTGAATTCAAAAACATTGACAAAAGCACAGGTCTCAATATGAAGATCAAAACTCCAGGTCCCACATTCTTGCAGCCTTATAAATCTTTGAGTGATGCAGCAGTGCCTGCAAGTCAAGGCAGAGGATATGTGCGTGTCATGGCTGATGTAATGGATCCTGACACTGGTGCACCATACAAAGCATCAGCGTTCAGACAAAGATTGCAAACTGCTAACAACTTTACTCAAGCCAAGCAAGCGTTCTTCAACTACTATGGCATACCCATGAACAATGATTTTGATGGCATCATTGAGAAGCTTTATTCAGCAAATCAATCTTAATCTTTTTGTGATCTAAATGAAATGCCGTAACCAGCATTGTCATAATTTTTTTCGAATCCCATGTTGCTGGAAGCCAATATTTGCATGATTTTGTAAATCTTATCTGGCGCATACAAACCATCTGTTGCACTCACCAGCTCTGCGCTTGAAACAATGAACATTGTTCCCATTTTTGGTTTTGTTAAACCATCTGCATTGGATTTTATGATGCCCAACCAATCAAACTTTTGATTAGCAGCATATTCAATGAGTTGACAAATGCCTATGAAAGCACCTGCTTGTTGTTTGTTTGTAATTATATTTTGCTCTTTGCACAGTTTTGCAGATGCAACAATGTCGCTGGGTACATCAGCAAAACTGCTTTGTACGCTCACTGCTCTCAGAGCTTCATTATCAATTAAATCAACAACTGTATCTTCAATCTCATTCATCTGGTTGCGCACCTGTTGTTCATTGCTGGTTTTTTTCATGGGTTGGCTGGGCTGCTCACCTTGAAAACCATTGATGAATGTTTCTACTACTTTTCTATTTTGAATCCACGGAGAATAAGTACCAATGCGTCCACGATTAGTCTTGAGTTCCAACTGCTTGCCATTGATATCAATATCACCTACTGCAGCTTTTTTACCACCACAAAACAATATAATGGGTACTTCTGCAGGCCCAGCATAGCCACGTGTTTGACCTGGAATTACTGGGCGCAACAACTGCCAGATGTTGGTCATAACTTGTGCTTTAGCTTTGGCAAAATCAGCATTGTATACATTGTCAAGCCAGTCAAATAAGTTGGCTTTTTTGTTGACATTAGAATTTAGAAAGGAAATGAATGCACTTGAAATACTTTCGCTTTTCATTTTCTGTAAAATTTCACCTGCATCATCTGAAACATCATAGATATAATCCATGATGGATGTCAAGTAATCCAACTGACTTACATATTTGTCAGTCTCTGCAGTTTTGATAACTTTTTTATTTACACACAAATCAAACAGCTTTTTGATGTCACTGCCAATGTTGGGATTTTTCTTTTGCATGGCAAGATAATGTGTAATAACATTGTCCCACCACTCTTTTTCTACTGTATATTCTCCATAATCATTGTTTGCAGTATCATGTGCAGCAATGTCTACATCTTCATAGATTACAAACAATCTTTTGTTCACAACAGGTACACTTGGTTTGTATGTCTCCTGCAAAGATTTAAATGGTTTTGGCAACACAGGCTTTGCATGATATATACCATTCAAATTAGAATAGACATCAGACAATGGAATGAATTTATTCATTATAAGTTTATAGCATCACGCTGAAAAGGAGATTGCATCTTGTTGGCAAGTTGGTCTATGTTTTGTACAATGACTGCAATGTTGTTTTCATCAGTGCCTGTGATGGCTCTGAAGTCACTGTCATTGATTTCAATGTATTGTGATCGAACAGTTGCAATAGACACTTCATCTCCTTTGATCTTCATAATCAAATCATGTACAGCTTCAACTAAATGATTAACAGCATCCTTGTAAAGAGCTTTGTCTGTGTCTTTCATCTGCTGTGCCTCTTCTGGTTCCTGTGGTTCCTCTGGCATGGCTGCATCAGGCAGTGCAGATTGTGCATCAGCTGGAGCTGCTTGACCACCCAATTGTGCTGCAATGGCTGCTGCTTCTTGCTCATTTTGTTCATGCACCAAATATCTGAGGCGCGCATTTTTGAGAATCAAGTCAAACTTACTTTTCATGTTATGTATTTAATAAAGCGTACTGCATTTTCAAATCATTAAAACATACACGGCTCAGAAAATTCAAGTTGTATCTTTTGGCAAACTGCTGAGCTCTGCTGAATGTGTAGCTTGTTTTGGTTTGTTTGTTGCTGATTTGATGCAAAAAAGAGATGCCTTTGTTTTGATTGATGAGGCCATTGAAGTAATCTAAGTCATGACTAGATTCATACCATTTGAGCGGCAAATAACGCTGAATTGTCTTGAGAATACCTGCAATCCATGCACATACTTTGATGTTGTTGAGTGTATCATTGCATTGCAATGTTGATGGCTGCACAAAAAATACTAATTTGGTATCTTTGTGTTGAGCAACTACATCACAACATGCTTTTACAATGCAATGCATCAGCATCTTCTTGTAATCATTGTCACATTTGGTTAACTTATACTTGATGCACTGTGCATGCAACTGCTGTTTTGCAAATTCAAACAGCTCATTGAAGTTGCAAATGGAAACATTGTAAATTGGGTACTTATACACCATGCATGTATATGTACTATGGTGTTGCTTTATCAACTGTCTTTGTTTTGGGTCTGCCTAATCTGCAGTTGATGATGCCATTGTAAAAATTTTCATTGAGCAACACATTACGCTTGATTTGTTCTTCAATTTCATAGTAAGCCAGCTGCCACTTGCTGTCACAAAAGCGTAGAATGTTGAAACAAAATTTATCTTTGCCAAGCTCTGCAATGTCTTTATTCAACTCATTGTTGCTGCCTGTATATGTTTTCCAATCAGACTCCTTGATCACTATTTCACGTTTCTTTTTGCCTTTGCGCAATGCTTTTTTGCGTCTGAATACACTCTGCTTTTTGCCAATGTATACTTTGTTGTTGGTAAGGTTAGTAATCTCATATACAAAGCCATAAAAACTATCAGGTACTTCTGAATTGTATTGCCAATGGCCGAGTTCACTCATCTAATTATATATCAATTAACTATAATTAGTCCACACATTAACTCTCACACCCATGAGAATATAATACCACCTTTTATATAAATCAACCAGGTTTGCTGATTTTTTTATTTTTCTTCAAAGTGGTCTCTGGAAAGTTACGGCGTTGTACTTTGATCTTAACATTGCCAGTAACATTTCTTGCATCACCAGGCGCATAACTATCTTTGGAAAATTGAGATGCAGTACTGTTGGCACCAGGTCCAAAAGCACTGTCAGCACCACCAGCAGTCATGCTTTCTTCAATTGTATTGCGGAATATTTGATTAAATATCATGGAATTATACAAATTATAGTATATAGTTATTTATGCAAACACTGCACAAGTATGTAGAGCAAATCAAACAAGATTTGGACATCAATGAAATCAACATCTCGCAGGTAGCAAAACAGCTGCCCAACAGGCGTCATTTTTGGACTGCACGATGCATTGAACATAAACTCAAGTTGAGAGAGCTCAAGACCAAAAAAGATAATATTTACAAGAATGTTGCCAAGGAAGTTGAAACAGAATCACCCATCAGATTCAGTAAGAATAATTTGTTAGGAGCTGTAGGCAACACAGAAGATATGAAAATTATCAATGAGCAAATTCAAGAGCAAGAACTACTCATTGAATTTTTAGAGAGTGTGCAAAGGAATTTCTTCTCAGCAACATATGACATTAAAAACGTGATTCAGTTGATGCAGCTTGAACAATCATGAATGTAACATTTGATGCTGATAAAACTAAAGCAGTGTTGAAGTGCTCAGACAGCAATTTGTTTGAGTACATTCGTCATCATTTCAGCATTGAAAACAAAGCCAAGAAGTTCATCAAAAATAAACTCAAAGCGCGGCACATGCCTTCGCGTTTGTATGCCATCACACCCACAGGACTGTTTGAACCTGGCATGGCAGATGAAATACGCAATTTTGTAGCTGCAGAGCAACTTGCATCCAGTGTCAACAGCACACCATTGTTTGATAATCTGTACGGCAGCAAAATACAAACCAATGTATTTGAACAACTCAACTTGTCATTGAGAGATTACCAGCACGCTGCTGTGCAACATTGCATCAACAATGGCAGAGGCATATGTGTGCTAGGAACAGGAGCAGGCAAAACACTCATAACTGCATCACTTGCATGCAGTTTGTTGCAATGCAA
>Ga0181348_1001580_pt1 | contig 10088 bp, 12 predicted proteins | sample Su13VDMM110DN_FD_130092 | JGI IMG/M metagenome (GOLD analysis project Ga0181348, IMG submission 130092) | Freshwater viral communities from Lake Michigan, USA - Su13.VD.MM110.D.N | ecosystem: Environmental > Aquatic > Freshwater > Lake | place: USA: Michigan | collected 2013-07-16
AGATATGGATGAAGTATTTTTCAGATTGAAAGAATCCATGAAGACTTACATTATCAGGACACTCCTCAAAAAGTTCTTCTGAGAAATGAAAATGTGGTTCTTGTAAATATTGAAACTCTTTAACATCTTCATTTATTTGTGATGCTAACTTAAAGCATTCATGAAGACTATAGTTTTCAATACCTTTTCTTTCTGATGGAGGAATAAACCATTCATATCCATGATGAGCAGCAATGCCACGCAGAGCCGCATACTCAAACATCTGATTACCAAGTCTTCCTAAACTTCCTAAATGATTAAATGCTAACATTATTTTTAATATTAATATTTGGATTCCACCCAAAAACATTTTTAATTTTATCTATATTTGCAAGTGTTGTTTTTGCCTCTCCAAGTCTTGGAGGAATAAAAACATAATCATCGGAGATCATTTGAGCAATTTCTAAAATAGAAACATTCTCCCCACTACCAACATTATAAACTTGACCATAATATTTTTCATCAATTTCTTTTGTTGCTGCAAGTATATTTGCATTAACTACATCATAAACATAAACAAAATCTCTTTTTTGTAATCCATCATCTACAATTGTTAATGATTGGTTATTTCTTTTTTGTTTTTGGAAAATTCCAATTACAGGAGCATATTGACCTGTTGTAGGAGATCTTTCTCCATAAACATTAAAGTATCTAAAGATAACTGTTTTAAGTCCATACAGATTTGTATACATCTTGCATAGTTCTTCACCTGCAACTTTAGAAACTGAATATGGATTTAAACAATCATTTGGGTCTGTTTCATAATTTGGATACTTATTCAAACCATAAGCAGAAGAAGTTGAAGAATAAATTACTTTATTAACACCTGATTCTTTTGCACATTGAAGAACTGTGCAAGTACCAACAACATTTTTAGTTACAGCATTGATTGGATTTTTAATTGCTGATTGAAGTCTTGATTCTGCTGCAAGATGAAAAACACAATCAACATCATTATATAAATCTCGCGTAAACTCATAATTACAAATATCTAATTTGTAATTATCTGCTTTAGGATTCCAATAAAATTTTTCATTACAATCTGCAGTCTCATTGTCGATAACGACAACCTCACAATTCATATCAACCAATCTATCTACAAGATTTGATCCAATAAATCCTGCTCCTCCAGTTACAATTGCTTTCATTTTAAAGATTGGTAAATTTTATTTTTAAGTTTAGTAGTAGAGTATTCGTGACTTCTATCAACAAAAACAATACTTATGTCAATGTCTTTTCCAGTATAAGATCCATCATTATAATCATCACCAAGAAATCTAACATCATAATCTCCAGACTTAAGATACCAAAGAAAAGTATCTTCATCCTGATACACAACGATATCATCAACGTACTTAATTGCTTTCAGAATTTCTTTTCTTTCTTCAATAATTTGTACTGGTTTAAGTTTATTTGGTCTTGCAAGAGAAGGATCTTCATGAAGTGCAACCGTCAAATGATTACAATACGATTTAGCATCCTTAAACATACGAATATATCCAGGATGAATTATATCAAAGGCACCTGAAATAATACCTTTTTTTAGTGGGCAAGTTTTTCTCCACTCTTCGACATCAATACCTTTATCGTCAATAAAAATATCTGCTGTTGGTTTACAAAACATTGGAAATAGTTCGTGATACTTATATCCCCAATCATTCAATTGTTTTGTGGTTAATTCTGTATGATCAATGCCAGATCCCTTTCCTCTAGCAGTTTGCATAATGATATAGTTTCCATCATCATATAGACGATTAACCTGCCCAATCATGAATGGTATTGGGATAGCATTTTCATAATCTGGTTTTCCTAATCTATTATTAGGTGTCTCACAAAGAGTCCCGTCAATATCAAAGCAATATCTCATATGATTATTTGATACTTTTCTTTTTAGTTGCCATAAAATAATAAGTCAATCCTTCGTGCATGTCCCTAAATTTATTACAAAAATCAAATGTTTGAACATCAAACCATTTGCTTAAATATTCATTCCAGGCATTTCTATTCCAAAAAATTTTATGAAGATCATATAATTTTCCATTTTTATCAAATAAGGAATCGGAAGGACAATATCCATTTTCGTCCCTAATATCAGGATAATTAGCTGCGCTACCAATAAAGACGCCATCATCTGAAAGATGTTCATAAACATTATTAAAAAATATTTCTAATTCATTTTCATAAAAATGCTCTAATAATTCCCAAGCAGTTATAACATCAAAAGTTATTTTTTCATTATTAAAAGTATTCTCAATAAAAAATTCTTTAGAAAGATCTGCATTTTTTAAAATATCTTTATTATTTCCACTAGACCAAGATTCTTGTTTGAATACACCAACACTACCATCTAATCCAATACAAATATTAGTTTTTTTATTTTTAGCAACATCTAAAATTAATTTTCCACCAGCACAACCCAAATCTAACCAATTAATTTTTTCATTTCCTTCTAATGGAAATCTATCTATAACTTCTTCAATAAAATTAATATCCGTAAAAAAGTCACATCCAGCACCAACTTCATTTTTTAATTTTTTGGGAGTAAAATTTTGCTCATCATCAAAATTTTCCAAATGTAAAGTACAATCTGGAGCATGTAATGCAAATTTATATTCAGTTTTAACTACAACATCAATCATTTTTGTACCAATTTTATATTTTAAATAATGCTATGAAGAAAAATTTGATGAACACATTCAACAACTCCATAATCATTACTATCTATATAATAATTCCAGAGTGCATTGGATGAATTTATTCTTAAGGAATTGTCCAATTTAAACCCAGTAAGAATTCCATAAGAAATTTTATTTTTTTCACACCACTGCTTTGCCTTCAACATATTTTTAGATTCACCACCAGAGCTGATAATAATCACAAGAGTATCTTTTTCAACATAATACTCTAAAAACTTTTGATATGCATTCTCATATCAAAAGTCATTTGCAAGCATGGTAAGCATTGAAGGATCAGAAAGAATAGAAACTTTCTTTCTATGAAACTTCATATAATCTTGAGATATATGAGATGCTACAGAATTGCTTCCACCATTACCAAGAATAATAATCCTTTCATGCTCATGAAATGCTCTACAAAACTTTTCAAACTCTTCTTCTATATGAGCACCCTGAAGTGCTTCAGAATATTCTAAAAATGGATTCATACCTTATGCCCAATAACTCCATTTGACTCTACATTTATTTTAACTGACTTATAAGGAATTGTCAAGGAATCTTTTTCAGAAAACACTAGAAAAAATCCACCATTACCAGCACCACAAAGTTTATGGGCAAGAACGGTTTCATTTTCATTTAATTGTTCATCTATCTCTTTGATAGTAGAACTTTCAGTAATTGTGGAACTTGTTTTCTTCTTCTGAATCCAACTCTTGTTTAGGTAGTTAAGAAACTTACCATAATCTTTTTGAAGAAGAGCATCATATGCTTTATCCACAGTTGCGAGAAGTGGTTTTGACTTATCAATATTATCAGTCACATCCTTCAAAACATTTTTTGAATTGCGAGTCACACCAGTAAATACAAGATGAGCGTCATATAGTTTAAAAACTTCCGTAGATAGGAAATCATATTTTACGATTCCACCTTTTTTGAATTCCATTCTCTTAAATCCGCCAATACCACACCCATAAGGATCTTGATATCCACAATAAGGATTCATTTCTAATTCCAATTGATATGCAAGTTCGCAGATTTCAATATCAGTCATCTGTAAATCATTAAATATGGAAATACATTTAATTAAACTGATAATATAAGATGAAGACGATGCTAATCCACTCCCTTGTGAATAAGCATCACTTGTCATGGAAACATTAATTGGAGGAACTTTGAAATGGTTAAGAACGATCCTTACCAATTCATTTTGAATATCTCTAATAAATTCTGTTTCTTCTCTCTTGGAGTAATTGACAATATATTTACTTTGGTTGTAATTATAACCAATTTTATCCTCATGAAGAGTAATATAAGTTTTTAAATCACAAGTAAAACTAATTACAGATCCATATCCATATTTCTCAACAAAATATGGATTATCAGTGGATCCACCAAATAAAGAAACTCTAAGAGGACAATGAGAAATAATCATTTATATTTTTTTAAATAATCTTGTGATGAATAATAATTTTTAAGTTGTTCTTTGTTCATAGTTTGTATTTTTTTCCATAAAGAAATATTATCTTGCATATATGGATTTCCTTGATATGAAACTGGCCAAGAATTTTGGCCACGACTATGCTCAAGATGATATATGTAATTATCAATCCTATTTACATTATAACCCAAAGTTGTAAATCTAAAAAATCTTTCTTTATCCTCAGGTGATGACCCACGAAAATTTTCATTCTCCATTCCACCATCGACATAAACTTGACGATTAAAAAATTGGATCCATCCAAAATCAGATGTACAAATATTTGATTTTTTTTCTAAAATAGAAAAATCAAAATCATTACTTAAAAATTCAGATACAAGTTCATCATCAGAAAAAATTTGTTTTTGGTAATTTCCACTACCAAACGGATAAACAACATCAGATTCTCCGTTAATAATTGATTTATATGCATTTACATAAGAATCAATTGGAAGTAAAACATCACAATCATAATTAATTACAACATCAGTTTTTGATACTGAAAGCATTTCATTTAGAATATGCATTCTATAAAAAACAGAATCTTCAGATTCTTCAAAAATGTGAATCAAATTACTCAAATTATCAAAATATTCTTTTAATTGGGGTAAAATACTTTCTTCAAAAACAGAAGTCCCATCAACTTCCTTTACAATAATTTTAGTGTTAAAATTTTCCAGAAGAAAACACAAAATAGTAAGAACGTTTCTCATTCTATCTTGAGATTCTATTCTTATTGGTATGATAAATGTAGCCCTGGATAGATCAATCATTTGGATATTCCCAGTTTTCAAAAAAATTTGCGTGTTTATTTTCTATGTATTCTAACTCGCTTTTTATATTTTGCCAAGAAGATCCATCTGCTTCAATTACGACATCAAAAAATTTCGAAGTTTCTGCAGAAACCCTATCATACCTTATTCTACTTGTAACTAAAATATCATTTAAAATTACTGGCATACCACATTTCATTCGCATTCTATGATAGTATTCAACATCAATTCCCATTGTAATATTAGTATCAAAATATATTTTACAATCATTTCTAATTGTAATATTACTTGGTCCTCCCATTAAATTATTACCAACTAAAAGATGTTTTGGATACTGTGGTATCTTTTCATTTAAAAAAGAAATCCCATCATAAGTATGATTAAATCCATTTACCAACCATTTCTTTTTTGTAGAATCCAAAGTGTTTACAATTTTTTCCAATGCTCGATTATCAATAAAAAAATCATCGCAATGAAGTATCTTAATATATTCACCAGAACAATATTTCAATGCAGTATTTACATTTTCTGTTGGTACTCCTCTTCCGTAAAAATTTTTAATATATAAAATTTTTATTTTATTAGAATATTTTTCACATAATGTTTCTATATCACAAATTGTGGAATGATCAGTCAAAACAATTTCATAATCAGTAAATGTTTGTTTTAATATAGAATCAAATGCATTTTCTAAAAAAATAATTTGACTAGAATCTTTTATATAAGCAGGAATGACAATTGATATTTTACAATTTTCCATTAATGTCAAGTATACTATCTCTAATCATTTTTCAAGCAACAAAACAAAGAACATTATTTTCTACAAAACTCTTATATTTTGGATTAATTGTTTTTACAAAATAAAGAACATCATCATAAGACAACTCATCAAAACACCAAGTACTAAAACAGTGAAAGTCATCAATAAGAATAATATGATCTTTGATATGATGTTCTTTAATTATCTTTAATTCCTCTGCCAAAGGAGAAGTTAATGCATTTTTGTCCAAAGTATCTGCACCAAATCCTCTATTTGGATCATTTACATCATAAGGCATAGCGTGTCCATCCAAAAATATAACACATCTTTGATCAATTTCACTAAGAAATTTTTTAAGTGCTATTTCTGAAGGATTCAATTCTACAACAAAATCTTTATCTTTAAATTTTTCTTTTGCATTTGATACATATTCTGAATTTACATCACAACTGTAAACTTTTTTATATCCAGAATTAAATGCACGTTCGACTCCATCCCCAACATAAGTCCCAGTTTCAATTAGAATATCAGAATATTCTTTATACTTAGAAAATAAACCAACAGAACTTCCCATACTAATTTTCCTCTAATAATTTTATAATATTTTGAACCCTATTGATATAGGTATGATTTTGCTTAATGTAAAGCATTGCTTCTTTCATATTTACTTTTTGATTCATTTCAGCATCTAAAAGATTTTCATATAATGTTTGGGGAGTACCACCAAAAACAACATAATCACGAAAGTACTGTTTAATAAAAGGTGAATTGGTTCCACAAATTCTACCATAACTAATATTTTTAAACACTCTACAAGGTATATATCCACACCTCAAATGCCAATCATTTCTAAAATCTGGACAAAGAAATGATTTTTGAATTAAATTTTTATTTTCTTCATCGGGTATTGATTGTGTATATAATTTAAATTCAACTCCATGATTGTTACTGATTTTTGTAGAAAATTCTTCTGCCCACCACCAAAGTTCTTTCTCACAAAGCATAGCAACATAATTAAGTCGTTTGGAACTTTTGTTGAATTTTATTGGATTTTCAATATCAATTTCAAAAGGCAATAAATCAGTTCCCCAGGCTTGATAAAGAATTCTGGATTTACTGTCCCAATACGACAATTCTCCTATTGTTTCTACGTCTTTATGTTCAAAAGTTTCTGGGTCAATTATATCACAATGATGTCTAAATCTTATAACATTTTTTTCCGGAATTTCATTTTCATTAAATTCGTCATTAAAAGAAGTTTGAACGTATTTGCATTCTTTTATAAAAGGCATCCCGTAACTACGGGAATGTTCAACAATAAAAACAGCATCGGAAAAATCTATAGAACTTATATCATCCCTATGATCTATCCAATATGTTTCATATCCAAGAAAATCTAATGCTTTTTTATAAGCATTGTGAATATAACTATGTGTTGATTCGTGGAGTTTATGGCCCCAAATTATAAATTTCATATTTTTAATTTATTTTTTAATTAAATAATCATATTTTTCTTTATTTTCAATTAAATATTTTGGAAAATTATCTGAAGTGAACGGAATTGTAGTGTATGAAGTAAAATCTCTCCCAAGAGGATCTTTGTCTTCAGAAATTCTTTTCTCGACAATATCTTTTGTTAACCAATTCCATTCAACATGATGTGAAGATGTTTTTATTTTCCTGAATGCTCTTTCTATAAAAGGAAGTTCTTCATAATACCCAACAGTACTCCAATGCCATCCACCTGGACAAATTCTATAATTCTTTTCATTTGGTAGTTCTCTTCTCATTTGTGTCATTGTATACTTTTTGAGTATTTGGTAACTGCACATTTTTGTACCAACCCATTTCGGGATTGTATCAAAATCAACATCATTTGTTTGTGAACGAGTAATCCCCAAAGTATCTACCCAATTCAAATACCCTTGACAATTTTCTTGGGCAAAATTATAAACAGTATCAGATTGATAAAAAGAATTTAATTCAGAAAGAACTTCTGGATTTGGAACTTCATCTAAATCGCTCCAAATAATAATATCATCATCATTACAATGTTTTTCTAAAAATTTTTTTATAACATCCTTTTCATATGCATCTCTTTGATAAAATTTATTAGACGAAACATCATAAAGTTTAGATACCACATCAAGATCTTCTTGTAGAGGTTCTTCAATTATATTGTAAATTATTTTATCATTAAATTTTTCAAATCTTTTTTTATTATTTTGATAATATAATTCTTTTTCTATTCCCGAATGTGTTTGTCTAGATTCAGATATTACAAAATAATCAACATAAGGATCAAGAATATTCAAACGAATTTCTAATATATCCAACTCATAGCAAAATAAAAATACATCAAAAACTTTCATAAAATTCAACTCGTAATTTTTTTTTTATTTTTTAAGTATTTAGTTCAAATATCTGCATAGATATTTGAACTTTTTTTATACTCTTCCCATTCTACTCTACATTGATCAGGTGTAAAGAGTTTGCCTTCTCTGTTCATATAGTAGGTAGGATAACTATATATACTACAACCAAGAGACCACCATCCATGAGAACGATTGTGATCAAACCAATATTTGGGAGCAATACAATATTCCAAGGTCTCACTTGTCCATAAAGGAAAACATGCAAATGTAGAAGATGAACAAATTACATTTCTTGCATTTTTAATAGCAACATAATCCCATGCAATATTTTGATGATAAGCAGGATATTCTGGGAGAATAGCATTTGCTGCAGCAATATCATCTGTTACAATGGCAAATTGCATATTTGGGTTATATTGAATCATATTATCGATTGCATTTAACCAATATTTTCTAGGCAACCACCATCCAGCATTTCCAATAATATCCCCTCCACGAAAATTAAGAATACAAATATTTTTTCCATTTGTTTCAAAATGATCTAATTCTGGTTTAACTTTAATCCATTTTTTAACCAAATCAATATTATCATAAAAGTATTCTTCAGATTGAAGAACTCCTTCTATTTTAGTGTTATTGGGAATATTAAAAAGATCATTATCTGTTAATTGAAGTGATCTAGTGTTATCATAAAGATGGTGATTTTTCCCGTGCAGATACTCATGATAATAATTTTGAATTCCTTCAGGAAGTGCCTCTGGGGGTCCACCTTCAGGCCCAGACCCACCAATAACTTTATTCCCCGTATCAACATCCATCAAGTCATATCCTTTCCACTTATGTGGAGACATAATACCAAAATCATATCCCAACTTATGTGCAATCATTCTTGTAGTAACATATACAAATAATTGATTACCAAATCCCTGACCATTATATATTTCAGTTATTATCATTTGTATTTTTCAGATATATTTTTTTTAATCGCAACTAAATTACACCCAGATGCTTCATACATATCTTTTTTTATAATATTATAAATTTGATCTGATAATGGAGTAAGCAAATTTTTATTCTGAGTATAATATGGATGAGCTGGATCTACTTGAAGTAAGAATAAATCAAAAGAATCTTGGAAAAAATTAATTAACTCTTCTGGATCTATTTTACGATCCATCATTGTGGATGCAAATTCAAATTGAACATATTTACATGAAGAATTAATTATCTCTTCTCCGCCACGAAGACAATCAATTTCCATACCTTCGATATCAATTTTCAAAAAATCAATATTTTTTATAGAATTTTCTTCACAATATCCCTTTATAGTTTTTATTGGAAATGATGTGGTAGATGGATAACTAATTGTATGAACTGTTCTAAAAACAAATGATTGGGTATTGGAGTAATAAACCATACTACCTTCATTTTCTCCCAACCCAAAAGCATTTAAATAAATTAAATTTTCAATTCTATCAGAACTTTTTAAATCGTTTATTTTTTTTTCAATTTTATTCAAAAATGTTGCGTCTGGATCAAACAAATGAAATTGCCTTGAAGAATCATAAGAATTAACAATATAATCAATGTCTTCTCTAGATCCAACATCAAAAATAATTTCACAATCAGATTTTATCAAATTAAAAAAATCTATTTCTTGTCTTGGTTGTTCTACTGGAACACAATATCCGTATGTGGTCATTTTTTTTAAGTGCAAGTTTGTTTCATTTCATTAAATACTTTAACAATACCCTGTTCAATAGTGGTTTTTGGAATCCACCATTTAGATAGGTACATGTCTGGACGATTTTTTTTATCCATCTGAACACTATCCTTTTCGGTAGATGGTTGCAATTTCACATCATACTTACCGATCAAATTAAATTGACCCTTAATAATATGAGCAATATCTAAAATACTAGTTGGATGATAACTTGTAATATGAAGATTATCTTCTGATGTAAAATCATTATAATTATTCATAATTGC
>Ga0181348_1001581_pt1 | contig 10087 bp, 13 predicted proteins | sample Su13VDMM110DN_FD_130092 | JGI IMG/M metagenome (GOLD analysis project Ga0181348, IMG submission 130092) | Freshwater viral communities from Lake Michigan, USA - Su13.VD.MM110.D.N | ecosystem: Environmental > Aquatic > Freshwater > Lake | place: USA: Michigan | collected 2013-07-16
ATGCAGGCGCTGATCCAGCGTGATGAGCGAGACATCGCATGGGAGGCGTATCGCTTTGCCGATGAGATGCTGAAGGCACGGGATGCCTCGCAGTAAGCAACCGACTCAGATCCCCAGCGTTGCGGGCTGGGGTGGAACCAGGTCGATTGAGCGCAGGCTTGAGAGATCGTCCACCCTGGCTGGCAATCGGGAGGCTGTGGCGTATGCGCTCTTGTGCATGGCCAACACGAAGATCAGCGACATCATGACTTGGGATGAGTCTGGGAACGTGACGGTTAAGGCCGCGCACCAGATACCCGAGCATGCGCTGACTGCGATCAAGTCGATCAAGCAGAAGGTTGACCGGGATGGCAACTCAACGCTTGAGATCGAGCTGTATGACAAGGTCGGGGTGCTGCGCATCTTGGCCAAGGCTTCTGGCTTGCTGGACAACCCAGATGAGTCTGACAAGCCATCGGTGATTGGGATCAACATCAAGTCCCCGATCAATGACATTGTTGACGTGAAGGACTGACATGACCATTGACAAACAACTTGTTCAGAGGGTCATCGACGTGCTTAACCTGGAACTCGACACTGACCTGTCAGACCGGGCCTGGGAAGACATCTGCGACAAAAAGCTGGAGCTGCGGCAAGAGCTGCGTCGGCTGATTGGGGATCGATCTTGCCCGCCATGCCATGGAAATTGTCAACAAGGGCGTAACTGCCCAGCAAGGAAATAATGAGCCGCACCAAAGATCAAAGTTCTAAGCAGATGCCTTCAACGGGGCTGAACCTGGACTTCAGCGAAAGCCCGGAGGTCTGGGCCTTTTTGCAAAGCAATGCGTTTGTGCGCGGCATGATGGGGCCGGTGGGGTCGGGCAAGTCCTACGCATGCGCTGCCGAGATCATGATGCGTGCTGTCAAGCAAAAGCCCTCGCCCATTGACGGCATCCGCTACTCGCGGTTTGCCATTGTGCGAAACAGCTACCCCATGCTGAAAACCACCACGATCAAGACCTGGATTGATCTGTTTCCAGAGTCCACGTTTGGGCCTTTACTTTGGACACCGCCAATCACCCACCACATCAAGCTGCCCAGCCGGGGTGATGCAGCCGGCATTGACTGCGAAGTGATCTTCCTGGCCCTTGACCAGCCCAAGGACGTGCGCAAGTTGCTGTCGCTTGAGCTGACGGGTGCCTGGGTGAACGAAGCCAGGGAATTACCGAAGGCCGTGATCGATGGATTGACCCACCGTGTTGGCCGGTACCCGACCAAGCGCGATGGCGGGGCGACCTGGTCGGGCATTTGGATGGATACCAACCCGATGGATGACGACCACTGGTGGTTCAAGCTGGCCGAGAAGGAAAAGCTCACCGGCCAGTTTGCCTGGAAGTTCTTCAAGCAGCCTGGTGGCGTGGTGCCGGTCGATTCTGAAGACCTGCCCGAGATGCCCGAGGCCAACGATCACATCTTTGCTGCCAACAAGTGGTGGCGGGTTAACCCCAAGGCCGAGAATCTGAACAACTTGCCTGCTGGCTACTACCTGCAAATGCTGGGCGGCAAGACGCTGGACTGGATTCGCTGCTATGCCGGCGGCGAATACGTCTATGTCCAGGAAGGCAGACCCGTCTGGCCCGAGTATGACGACTCTGTCATGTCTGGCGACACCGATATTGACCCCAATGTGCCCATCCAGGTGGGCCTGGACTTCGGTTTGACCCCTGCAGCCACCATTGGCCAGCGACTACCCAATGGCCGGTGGGTGATTCACCAGGAAATCGTCACGTTTGACATGGGCCTGGAGCGGTTTGGCACCCAGCTGCTGGCTGAATTGAACGCTCGATACCCAAATCACCAGGTGATGATCTGGGGTGACCCCGCGGGTATGGCCCGTGATGCCATCTATGAGGTCACTGCCTTTGACTTTTTGCGAACACTGGGTCTAAAAGCGCAGCCAACTGCGTCCAATGACTTCAAAGTGCGTCGTGAAGCGTCGGCTGCACCCATGATGCGGCTGGTGATGGGCAAACCTGGCCTAATTGTGAACCGTGAGTGCAAGCTGCTGCGCAAAGCACTGGCTGGTGGGTACCATTTCAAGCGAGTTGCGGTGGGTGCCGGCCATGAGCGCTTCAAAGACGCGCCAAACAAGAACGAACACTCACACATTGGCGACTCATTCGGCTACCTGATGCTGGGCGGTGGCGAGTACAACCGAATGACCCGCACGCACCAGCTGGGTGGCCGCGCTCCTGGTATGGCCACCGCTGTTCTGGACTTCGATATCTTTTCGTGACCGACTTGATTGACACCGTCAACGAAAAGCTGGCCTGCACAGGCATCTACTTTGAGCCGATCACCGATTGGCACATCGAGCGGCTGTCCGAATACGTCAAAACGCCCTGGCCCATCGATCTGCTGGACACCATTCACTTCAACATGGAGCGCGGCCCAAGCGGTGCCCTGTACTACAACGGCAAACTGCTCGGCATCATCGGTGTGGCTGTCCTGTGGAAAGGTGTCGGTGAAGTGTGGACGATCATTGACGACAGCATGAAGCACAAGTACAAGCGCCAGCTGATTGTGGGTGTCAGAACTGCCCTTGATATCGCTCAGATATCACTTGCTTTGACCCGTGTACAAGTAGCAATAGAATCGAATGAAGATTATTCGCAGAGCTGGCCGCTGGCGCTGGGTTTCACCCTTGAAGGTGTGATGCGCAACTTCGGTATGGACGGCTCAGATTACACACTGTTCGGAAGGATCAGATCATGCCAGCACCAATCGTCGCAGCTTTGATCGGAGCGGGTGCCACAGCCTACGCTGTCAACCGTTCACAAAGCGCACAAGACAAAGCCAGAGCGCAAGCAGCAGAAGCTTCAGCTGCAGCCATTGCCGCTGCAACCAAGGCGCGTGAAGACGCATCTGCATCAGCCACCGCAGCGCGAGAGCTGGCCGCAGCTGAGGCTTTAAAGAACCGTGAAGCTGCTGCAGCTGAGGCCGAGAAAAATCGCTTGGCAGCTGCAAAGCTTGCATCCGATCAAATCACATCGGCAGCAACTGAAGCAGAAAAAGCAAGATTTGCTGCAATGTCAGAAGCAGAAAAATCTCGCCTTAGTGCCGCAGAGCTTGCGCGGCTTTCACGAGAACAAACTTCCACGCTTGCAGCCGATCAAAGCAAACTGACGCAAACTCAAATAGAACAGTCAAAGAGTGCATACGCCCAGCAAGTTGAGCAGCAAAAACTTTCTGCTGCACAGCAAAGAGAGCTGATGGCGAACTTAACACTGCAGCAGCAGCAATCTGCAGAGTTGACAAAAGCGCAACTGTATCAGCAGCAAAAGCAGTACGAGGATCAGAAGATGACCATGGAGAAGCAGGCAAAAGATCAAGCCTCTTCTCTCGATGCCGAACGTCGCAAGATCGCTGAGCGCGAGTCTGCGCAAATGACGGCACGTCGCAGGGCTGGCCGTCGTTCTTTGCTCTCCAGTGCCAGGATGACACCAGAGCTTGGGCTGTCAGCGTACACCGAAGAAAACAAAGTGAAAACTATGAGGGGAGCCTGACATGGCAATAAGTAGACGTGAAACTTCTGTCTTTGAAGAGGTCGATGGCGAGCTTATCTCACCGTTGAACGACGGGGATAGAAACCCGTTTGTTGCGGCTGTAACGCCAATTGATGAAAACGCTGCTTTTGAAACAGAGCTGGCTCGACTTGACAAAGAAAATCAAGACAAAATAAATGCGGATAACGCTGCTGCTTTGGAGGCTCTCAGAATTTCAGACGCAGCTTTTGCTACTGAGCAAAAAAGGCTTGCTGATATTGCAGCTAAAAAACTAGCAGACGATCAAGCCGCTGCTCTTTTAAAAATTAAAACTGATGACGCTGCGGCATTGGCCGAACAGATCCGGCTTGATGGCATTGCCAAAGCTCAGACTGATGCTTTGAACTTGGCTAATGCGGAATCTGTTGCCAGAGCAAAAAAAGAAATTCAAGACATGCTCGACATCGAGCAAGCACGCATTGCACAAGACACCGCAGCTTATGCGGCCCAACAAGAAGCCACCCGACAAGAGCTAGCTAGATCAGAAGCTGAAGCGCAAAAAATGAGAGACAGTATTGCGCAGCAACTAGCGGAGAGCAGGCGAATTTCAGATGAAATGATTTCAAAAAGCAAGGCTGAAATGTCCGACATACAAAGAACATCAGCGGCCAAGATTGCAGGCAGCCGCAAGGCTGGCAGATCTGCTGGTGACCGATCAATGCTGTCGGCCTACACCGCAACTGGTGGCCCACCCACTCTAGGTGGCGGTGGCGGTCTTGGCGGGAAAGCCGGCAGTCTAGGCATATCAGGAACTTTAGGAGTTTAAAAATGAAAACCAAAGAAGTGTGGGACAAACCAAGGCCCAAAGATTTACCTAAGTCTGAAGCCCTGTCGTCTGCTGAAAAGCGCATGGCTATGCGTCGCGCTGCCAAAGCAGGCCGGCCCTATCCGAACCTGATTGACAACATGGCTGCGGCTAAAAACAAGGACTGATATGGACTACGGCACAAACCAAAAGGGCGGCATGCGTTTAACGCCTGAGCAGATCATGAAGCGCCAAGCTTTAGCTCAGACAAAGAAGGATGAGTTTCAGCAGCTCTACCAGGATGCCTATGAGTTCGCCCTGCCCCAGCGCCAGCTGTATGGCGTGTGGGAAGGCGGCAGCACTGGCTCCAAAAAGATGCAACGAGTTTTCGACAGTACAGCAATCAATAGCACCCAAAGGTTTGCGAACAGATTGCAGTCTGTCGTGTTCCCACCGCAGCGTCGCTGGTGCCGTTTGGAGCCTGGTCTCGATATCCCTATGGATCGCAAACCACACGCCCAGGCCATCCTTGAGCTTTACAACGAAAAGATGTTTGCGCTGCTGCGTCAGTCCAACTTTGACATTGCCATGGGTGAGTTCCTACTTGACCTAGCCGTGGGCACGTCTTGCATGATGGTGCAGCCTGGTGACGACACCAACCCGCTCAACTTTATTCCCGTGCCATTGTTCCTGGTCAGCTACGAAGAAGGCGCGAACGGCCAGGTGGACAACGTCTACAGACGCATGCGCTTGAAAGGCGAAAGCATTCAGCGCCAGTGGCCAGATGCCGAGATACCGCAAGAGATGCAGCGTCGCATTGCTGAAAAGCCAACCGATGATGTAGAGCTGCTTGAGGCCACGATCTATGACGCAAATCGCGGTGACTACTGCTACCACGTCATTGACAAAAACAGCAAGGTTGAGCTGGTCTACCGCAGACGCAAAGTATCGCCCTGGGTGATTTCGCGCTACATGAAGGTGGCCGGTGAAATCTATGGCCGCGGCCCGTTAATGACGGCACTGCCAGACATCAAGACGCTGAACAAGACCATCGAGCTGCTGCTAAAAAATGCATCGCTTGCAGTGTCTGGCGTGTACACGGCTGCCGACGATGGCGTGCTAAACCCTAACACCGTAAAGATAGTGCCTGGCGGCATCATTCCAGTTGCGCGCAATGGCGGCCCACAAGGCCCGTCCCTCATGGCCCTGCCCCGCTCTGGCGACTTTAACGTGTCGCAGCTGGTGATCAACGATCTGCGCGGAAACGTCAAGCGCATATTGCTAGACGAATCACTACCACCAGAGAACATGAGCGCCCGTTCGGCCACAGAGATTGTTGAGCGCATGAAAGAGCTGTCTCAAAACCTTGGCTCTGCCTTTGGCCGACTGATCAACGAGACCATGATCCCTGTGGTCACAAAGATCCTGGAAGTCATGGACGAGCGCGGCCTGATTGATTTGCCACTGCGCGTTAATGGACTAGAGGTTAAGGTCTCCCCCACTTCACCGCTGGCCAATGCTCAAGCAATGGATGAAGTTAATGCAGCGCTGCAGTTTGCACAGATCACACAGCAGATGGGTGCCGAGGGTCAAGTGGCCGTTAAGTTTGGCGACATGATCGACTACCTGGGCGACAAGCTCGGTGTGCCTGCGTCGCTTCGTAATAGCGCTGCTGAGCGTGCGTTTGCCATTGAGCAGCAGCAAGCACAGCAGGCCCAGGCCATGGCAGCTCAGATGGCCATGCAGCAACAGGGTATGGCGCCACCTGGTCAGCCTGCCTTGCCGGCACCGATTGGAGCGCCTGCATGAGCTGGGATGAACTAGATGCCATTGGCCAAACACCAGACATTCGCGAAGTTACCCAGCAGCGGGATGATTTAGCGCGCTTAACCCTGCGCGTCTTTGGCTCTGAAGACGGCCAAAAGCTGCTTCAGTGGCTGCGAGATGTGTATGTGAATGTGCCTATAGCCGTGCCAGGCACAGACCCGTCCCATGCGTTCTTTGCTGAAGGGCAGAGAAATGTGGTTCGGGACATCGAGGCGCGGATCAATCAAGCAAGGAAACTATGACCCAAGATACCGAAACCAATGTCGAGCCCAGCACCGGCCTACTCGATAGTGTCCAGGTGACAGACGATACCAAGGCAGAAAACTCACAAGCTGTTGAGATTAACCACAAGGCAAATACAGCAACAGAGCTGGCACCAGGCAATCCTGGCACGCCCAAAGATCGCCCAGACTGGCTGCCGGAGAACTTCTGGAACCAGGACAAGGGTGAGGCAAACCTAGAGGCAATGGCCAAGTCTTATGGCGACCTACGCAAAGTGGTCAGTCAAGGCAAGCACAAAGCCCCAGAAGATGGCAAATACGACACCAGCGTATTTAAAACCCAAGACGTTGAGAATGACCCACTGGCCAAAACCTATGTTGGTTGGGCACAGAAGTACGGCATCAGCCAGGCGGCCTTTGATGAGCTGGCACAAAACGTCAATCAGATGGCCGATGACATGGCCGGCCCACCCATAGACACCCAAGCAGAGATGAAGTCTCTTGGCCCCAATGCCAATGCGGTAGTCAACGGCATGGTGGATTGGGCGCGTGGCCTGGTCAACAAGGGCGTGTGGAGCAAAGACGACTTTGAAGAGTTCAAGATCATGGGCGGCACCGCTCGCGGTCTAAGCGCTTTGATGAAAGTGCGCTCTGCTTATGAAGGCCGGGTGCCAATTGAAGTTGCCCCCATGGAAGGCGCTCCCAGTAAGGAAGAGCTTTACCAAATGGTCGGTGATCCCAAATACAAAACCGATGCTGCTTTTCGCCAAAAGGTGGAGCGCATGTTCCAGCAGCACATTTCCTGATCTCCCTGTAGTTGCCATTTTGACCCAGTTTCGGCTGGGTCTTTTTTTATTTGTCAAGTACCATTTGCATTTTGTACAAATAAGCATACAATCGCGACAAGGCATACCAGGCAACTGGCCCTTACCGCAGTGGATACTGACGAATGGCTGACGTAAACAGCAAGCTTTCGGCCCTCGCAAAAGGCTAACCGTCGCGACTAACCCTGATCAACAACCGAATGAGGTATTCAAATGAGCGTTTCTTTATCAAACGCCTTTGTCACACTATTCGACGCAGAGGTCAAGCAGGCTTACCAAGGCAAAGCAATGCTGGTAGGTGCTGTACGTCAGCGTCGTGGTGTCGAAGGCTCCACTGTTAAATTTCCTAAAGTCGGTCGAGGCGTGGCTACTGCTCGCGTTTCTCAGACTGATGTCACCCCGATGAATGTCGGATTCTCAACCGTTACTTGCACGATGAGTGATTTCAACGCTGCTGAGTATTCGGACATCTTCTCTCAGCAGAAGGTCAACTTTGACGAGCGCTCTGAGCTTGTGCAAGTGGTTGGCAATGCGATTGGCCGTCGTCAAGATCAGTTGATCTTGGATGCGCTTATTGCTGCGTCTAGCACTGGTACTGTGGCAAATTCTATTGGTGGTGCAAACACCAACATGAATATTTCCAAGCTGCGCGAAGCCGCAAAGATCTTGAACACAAAGAACGTGCCTTCCGAAGGTCGCAACATCATCATTCATGCTAACTCTTTGGCATCAATGTTGGAGCAGACTTCGGTAACCAGCTCGGACTTCAACACCGTTAAGGCGTTGGTTCAAGGCGAGATCAACCAGTTCATGGGCTTTACGTTCCATGTGTTGGGTGACCGCACTGAAGGTGGCTTGCCCATCGACGGTTCTAGCGACCGCACCCTGTTCGCCTTCCACCGCGATGCCATTGGCTACGCAGAAGGCATTGCTCCTCGCACTGAAATCAACTACGTCCCCGAGAAGACAAGCTACCTTGTGAATGCTTTGTTCTCTGCCGGTGCCATAGCGATTGATGTCGAGGGTATCGTCAAAATCACTGCACGCGATACAGCGGCTGCAGCCTAATAGGAGGGTCACAAAATGGCTTTCTCATCTACTGGTTTTAATACCGTTGGCGGTCAGGCAAAGTCTGGTAACGCACCATCCATTTACACCTACGCATCGACTGACGCACAGTCGGTGATTCGTGCATCTGGTTACTTCAACTCATTGTCATCCATCCTTCAAGTTGGTGACCTGATTTTTTGCTACTCGGCAACGGGCGGCACCCCAGTAATGTCTACCGCTTATGTGGTCAGCAACGCCTCTGGCGTGGTTGACATCACTGACGGTGTGACCATCACTGCAACTGACACCGACTAATCGGATCAGGAAACACGACGGGCCAACTTCTGATCACTCGGAGGTTGGCCCTTCTCACATTGAGAGGTTCACATGGCTTCTGGCGACACTGGCGTTTCAATCTGCTCTGATGCCCTGCTGATGCTGGGTGCAAAAGCAATCACATCATTTAATGATGGCACCGATGCGGCCAGCGTATGCGACCGCCTATACCCCGACATTCGTGACTCAGTGTTAACCACTTACCCGTGGACATTTAACACAAAGAAGGTGCAGCTGGCTCAGCTAATCACCACACCAAATTCCATCTGGCGCTATGAGTATCAGCTGCCAGGCGACAGGCTCGGCACCGTTCGTGCTGCCTATGCAAGCGCAGCGCAAAACTCCTACCCAAACAAAGACTGGGAAATCCAGGGCGACAAGCTGCTTACAAATTTACCAGCTGTTTACTTGGACTACCAGTACAGCATTGGCGAGTTTGCAATGCCGCAATATTTTGTGCAGCTGCTTAAATACATGATGTCCTGGCACTTGGCCATGCCGATCACTGAGCAAAGCGACCGTGCTGGATATTGGCAAGGCGTTGCTGTTGGTGGCCCATCAGAGAATGGCCGCGGTGGCTACATGCGCACTGCCATGAACATCGATGGCCAGGGCACGCCAACCCGCGTGATTGAAGACTTCAGCCTTATCGCAGTGAGGGGCTGATGCCACGTTTTGTTGACATCCAAACCAACTTCAGCACGGGTGAGCTTGACCCCTTGCTGCGCTCGCGCATTGACTTGGCACAGTACAACAATGCATTGGCCAAAGCCACCAATGTCTTGGTGCAGCCACAAGGCGGCATTCGTCGTCGACCAGGACTGAAGCACATCATTGAACTGCCAAACACCAGCACCGAGAGCGCTGGCAATGGCGTGCGTTTGGTGCCGTTTGAATTCTCTGTAGATGACAGCTACATGTTGTGCTTCACGCATAACCGCATGCACGTCATCAAAGATGGTGTTCAGATAACTAACATCAACGGCAGTGGAAATAACTACCTGACCACTACCGTTACAAGCGCCATGCTGGGCCAACTTAATTGGACGCAGTCTGCTGACACCATGTTTATCGTTCACCCTGACTTGGCACCCGTCAAGCTGGTGCGAGGCGGCTCAGATGCGACTTGGACAATCAGCACATACAGCTTTTCCAACATTCCAAAGTATGCGTTTACCCTGACAGCAACAACTCCAACTGCTGGCACTTTAACGCCCAGCGCTGTGTCTGGAAATATCACCTTGACATCGGCAAGCGCAGCATTCAGTGCAGGCAGTCTTGGTCAGTACGTCAATGCAAGCCCACAGGGCCGCGCAAGGGTTATTCAATACATCTCTACAACTGTCGTAAAAGTAGTGACTGAATATCCATTCTTTGACACCAGCGCTATTGCACAGGGCAACTGGGAGATTGAATCAGGCTACGAAGATGTGTGGAGTGCCGGCAAAGGCTACCCACGCACAGTGACGTTTCATGAGGGCCGTCTGTACTTTGGTGGCC
>Ga0181348_1001583_pt1 | contig 10084 bp, 10 predicted proteins | sample Su13VDMM110DN_FD_130092 | JGI IMG/M metagenome (GOLD analysis project Ga0181348, IMG submission 130092) | Freshwater viral communities from Lake Michigan, USA - Su13.VD.MM110.D.N | ecosystem: Environmental > Aquatic > Freshwater > Lake | place: USA: Michigan | collected 2013-07-16
ATCTTTTTGTGGTTTATCGCGGGTTCATGTTGTTAAATTAGGATATTGTTTCTCTAGCCGAGCGATGACCCCGCGATTTCTCCGCGGATATTGCATAGCCATCTGATACTCCGCTAGTTCTGCGCCAGACATGCCGCGAACCTTATGCATCTGGCCATCATCTGTCTTGCGCCAGTATTTCAAAAGGACCTCTGGAATCTTTTCCTCTGGCATTCTCTCTATGATACTACTAACCTGTCGCATCATTACCTCACGTTCGCCAGGCTTAGTACGTAGAATTTTTAAATCTGCTGGCGATGGATCGCGATATGTTTTTATGGTAGCCATTGCTGAATTTAGAGAGGACTGTAGATTGCGTGCTATCGTTTCTTGTCGTTCACGGGCTAACTTTAGATCTGTCTGTTTACTGTCTACTTTTACCTGTTCGCTATTCCTTAGAAATGGCTTCGGTTGTATCATCGCGATCTTCGGCGCCATAGAGTCTCTAAACGGTTTACGCTGTGCCTCCATTGGAATCTTCATAGCAGAAGGAGCAGGAACCTCAGGCACCGCTACCATCACGGGCTTTTTTTTTAGCACCCGACGGACCACAGGGGCCGCGGGTTCCTTGGACGCCTGGTGTTTCTCCCAGCCAGCGCGCAACTGTGCAGGCATACGCTCAATCAGTAGGCCTCTCTCGGGATCCTGCGCATTGTCTACCCGCTTGTAATAGTCCGCAGCGGCGGACTTCATCGTCTTCATGGGGACACCGACGGCTACCGCCATATCCTTTAGAGACGCCTTCGGAGCCTTCGCCTCCTTTGGCGCCTTCTCGGCTTTCACTTTTTTCTCCTTCTCCGCCTTCGGACCCATGAGAGCCCGCACGGCGTCGTAAGCCTCCGTGCCCTTCTTTGGGATGCACCATTTCGCAGAGCCCGCGTTCCATTCCTTCAGAGCATCAATCCAGCGCATTCTATCTATGGTATCGTTTTTTTTCTGTTCTCTTATCATAACATGATCCCTCGTCTCGTAGAACCCTACGCTCCTCTCCCGCCTGTGATCCAGCGCGCGGAGAGGGAGGAAGAACCCGCTCCCGCACAGCCTGCGCAGGCTAAAAAGCTTCTCATCGTGCACTCGAAAGATGTCTCCTCCGAGGAGCGGAAGGTCTTTCAGTTCTGGGGTAAGGTCGCCGTATGGGATGACCGCTATGTCAATATCCCGCTGGAACGCCTGCCCGAGTCAGACTACATCTTCATGGACATGCGACTGAAGTCGGCGCGTGTTGCGCTCGGATCGGCGGATCTGTCCCATTATGCCGTAGTATCCTATGTCCCCTGGTATCATAAGGGCGAGAAGTTCATCTCTCAATTGGAATCAGTGGCGCTCACGAAGTTCCCCCTACGGGCAACCTCAAAGGCTGATTTCGAGAAACAACTACTATGCGAGAAAGTGGAAAGCCCTTCTATCGCCCGAACAGTGGAAAGCTGGCTCGTTCAATGTCTGCAATGACTCTGGGGATGGATTAAAAACACCGTATGGGAATACGTGAAGAGCGTAGTCCTTACCGAGTTATTATCTGTTTGTCATGTTACGTTACCGTCTATTGTGTTTGCTGTGGTTGTGTCTCTGTAAAAGCCATGTGCTTTTTTGTTTTAAAGTGGCGATTCTTAGTGTCTGTATTGCTATACACTCCTCCACACTCACATGTCACTTTCACATTCGTCTTAGCATAGTATGATTTCATACGGATAGATTGTGCTTCCTTATTTTCATTGTAGTGCTGTTTCTTCTTTTCGGATATCACATCCTTATTAGATTCGCGGTATTCCCTGTCTGTTTGTCCTGGAATGTGTTTATTTACACATTCATTATTGCGAATATAGAAACCCTCGCGGGCGTTTAGTTCATCTTTAGAGTGGCATGGGAACAACTCCACGAGTTCTATTTTACAATGTTCTACACCATAGATGTCAAAAATCATTTTAGACATTGTGGTATTCTTCTTTTTACGATGCCCGGCAAGCCTTCGGCTGAGTGTATCACACGTGGACCCGTAGTATCTATGGTCTCCGCACCATATCATGTAGATCTTCCCATCCTGATAGTTCGGCATTCTACGCTTATCTACTCTTTTCTACGCTTTCATCGTTTAGGCTCTTTAGTCAAACGTGAGCACAGAGACGACCTGTTCGATCACTAGCCGGATCGGTGGAGATTTCGGTTTTCCCTTTTTCCCTTTTTGCTCTTGTTCCATTCTAATATGCCAGCATAAAATGCGGTCATATTAGACTCATCATGGATCTCTTGGATACCGTAGGCTCTGCCGTTCTTGTTTCATATGTTCTCTTCGTCATGCTCTCGCTCTTTTAGAAGATAGAGACTTTACCTCCGCGTCGCATGTTCTCCCGATAGAGTGCCGCTATTTCTGCATCGCTCCCTGGAGTCCTTGCGAGATCTTGCTCTGCAGCCATGAGTGACCCTAGAAGTCGGCCAGTTGCGATCGTATCTCGTCGTCTCTCAGCGGCACTCACTGGTCCCAGTGGGGGAAAGGGGACCGCTGGGAAGGCCATTCCATCCGAGGACGAGGAAGAAGCCTCCGCTACCCTTAAAGGTCTTGTTGGTAGCATCCGACGGACCGTGTCAGATGGTTCCGCGCGGATCTCAACTACTGGATTGGCAGGAGGGCCTACGGGACGACCAATAAAGGGCATGCTATTCGCGATAGCCTGCTCAAAAGGGATGCGAGGCGCAGGGAAGGCCGAGGGAAGAGCCCGGATCTCATTCACACCCGTCACAATGCCCGATGGGTTCACTGGCTGAACAACATCATCCGCTCTGTTCTGATTAAAATTGCGCGACGGATCCGATGACGCCCGAAACACATGATCCGAGATCGGCCGGACAGCAGCGGGAGCGTTGCCATAAGAGGAGGCCTGCGAGGGAGCGGGGGCATTCGCGAAGAAGAAGCCAGGACCCGCCGCGCGGAGCGGTTCCGCTGGGGTATAGCCAGCCTTAAACAGACCGCGAGGCTTTGCGCGATCGGGGAGAAGCATCACCATATCACTAGCGGCCTTCTTTGCTCTTGGTTTTGTCGTGTGGACCGTTACGTTTACCACTTGGGACTGTTTCACCTTCTGCACTTGGGTGGCACGAGGGCGACGCTTACGGCCGCCGCGTTTCATCAACTCTGAGTCGGAATCCATTCTATATCTAACAGTCAGATTTTTCTCTGAACTCAATCGGATCGAACCGCTGAAAATAACGGGTAGGCTGGCTGTAGGAGTTAATGTAGAGGAAGGAATAGGGCTCATAGGTGGCGAATTCATAGAGCTTTCGTAGTTTGTCCTCATTTCCGCCCTGCTCCTTTAGAAAAGAGTCTAGTTCGCCCTTGTTCTCCGTATGAAAGAAGATGGTGCAGTCCAAGTTCGAGCGGATCAGCGTAGGCATATAGGTGTTGTATTTTTGGAGGAGATAGACGTTCGTGACGTTCATGTGACGGTTCTGTGTGGCAAGCTTTGTGACCATAGAGGCGTTCTTAGACTTAATAGCGTGGATGATGTCATCATAGATGATGCAGTATTGGGGCGTGCCCTTCTTCTTCTTCCGCTCATGGCGCGCCGTATACGCTTCCATCTTTCCCATGATGTCCTCCAGAACATCATTGGATAGTTCATCGTAAAACTGATCCTCAATGTCCTCGATAAGAGGCTTCATTTTGTCATCGTTCATTGCCGTGGGGCTGATCAGGAAAATCAGATCAAAATGGCGATACCATGGGCTCTTTTTGTTCATGATGAGGCCGAGCATCAAGTTCGACTTGCCGCATCCTTTTCTACCAAAGATCCCCATATTGCAGGGTTTCAGTGGGAGTGTGCTCTGTGTGAGATCCTTTTGCTGATCGTAGGGAGTCAGGGCCTTCGTTAGTTCGCTGCTCATTTACTTAGAGTCGCGATTTTAAAAACCGATACGGCCACGGGACCGCTGATGTCCTAGGATCTGACCGCCTCGTTTTGCTAGAAGCTCCTCGCCAATGTTCCCTACCTCTCGGGCCACATCTGTGATCTTCACGCCGAGATACTTACTGAATTCCGGGAATTCCTTTATGAGTTTCTCCAGATCCTGTTTAATCCAGGCGCGATCCTCTGGTGTCAGGATGCCATTGGAGTCCGCCAACTCCATCACGAACGACTGACAATTGCTTTTTAGAAAGTCGTAGGTATAGAAGTCCTTCCCCATACGAGTGCGACCATTCTCTAGAAACTCGGCAATGGTCATCTCTTTGCCTCCCAGGTCCAGCGGGAAGGTCTCCGCCTTTCCACCCTGTGAGCCGTAGGAGGGATCTTCGCGAGCCTCTAGCTTCTCTAGCTTTTCAATGACATACTTCCCGTTTATGAAAAGGCCCGTGTGAAAGACCGCATCCACGCCCGCCTTTTTCTTTAGATCATCCCATTTGCCCGCTGTGATCAGGTTCACCACACCCGTCCCCAGTTTATCCACTGGCGCCCGCACCATAGAAACGGATGTGATCGGCTCCCGGCCGTGGGCTTTAATGAACTTTCTGAAACGCTTCGGGAGATGGGTGTCGCTGGTGACCGCAGACCATAGCTCCTCAAAATAGGCGGACCATGAGTCATCTTCTGCTTCTTCGAGGAGAGTTCCGCCCTTCTTCATGTAGATCTTGGACTCAAACGAGGGGCGACCGTAAGGGACAGGCTGGCGATACATTTATACTGTGGGCAAACATAAAAATATAGATCCTTTAGTAGATTAAAGATGTCCTTCAACGGGCTCGCTGCATCATTCCTCCCCTTTACGATCAATGGTCTCACTGATGCGACCTTTTCTAATAGTAACATCGGCAATGCCATCGCGACAACCTTACAGCTGACCTCCGCGACACCTCTCAAGCTCGCCCGTTTCAATGCAGACCGTGAGCTCGTCAGTGGCTCTGTAGATGAGTCACAAGTAGCCCTATTGGTGGGGAACAATGTGTTTAATGGGTCACAGACGATTCTACCAGGTTCCGTCACAAACATCAACAATGTCATCAAAACAGCGATCACCTACGAGGCCTACAATGAGGCCGATTTTACCACCTCGGGCATCTCGGGCTATACACCACCCCTCGGCACCCTATCAGGCCCCACAATGGGAGAGTATTCTATCAGTCAGACCGCGAATGACCGAACCATCATGAAAATCAACGGATTCGTCCCCACCGTGAAAACGTGGGTCTACTCGTTCGTCATTCGGATCGTGGACGCTGCAGAGGGCTATCTATCGGTAGAACAGAGTGGCGTCCAGCGTTCCTCTACGCTCCGACTGATTACCTCAGAGCTGACAACGGTGAGCGACACGTTTACCTATGATCCAGCGTCTGGCCCGATTGTCTTCAAAATCTACACGGGATCCCTGGATCCATGGAATGCCTCCTGGTCTTCCTTCACGCTCGGAAGCTATACCGCGTCGATCACGGCGCCTCTGAGTGCTCCCCTCGTTGCCACGGAGATCTCTACGACGACCATTGGGACCGAGATTCTATCGTTTCCCCTCATCTCCTCCGTAAATTCCGAGGCGTGGTCCGTCTATGCGGTCAGCACGATGGGCAATCCATCAACCCTAGGAGGTCTTATTTTTCAGGAGGCAACGTTGGGCGTAGGGGCCTATATCACGGGTGGAGTGGTAGGTGCGAAGTCCTTTCAATTCAACACGATTTCGGGGAATGCTGGAAAGGTCGTAGTGACGAATGGTGACCAGGTCATGAGCACCTCTATCTCTGCGGGACAACTTCAGTATCTCACGGGGCTTACCTCACAGGCTGCCAATTCAGTGACGACGGGGACCGATAAGATCACTCAGCAGTATAACGCGACGACAGGTGACATCTCTACGCTCATAAACCGAGGAACGCTGGACGCAGCGTTGGCCCTTGTGCCTAACTTGCTCCCTCTAAATAATACATGGACAGGTGTGAACCAGTTCAATGGCACGGTGTCTACCATGGGAACCAATCGCTTTATCCAGCCTTACAATGCCCTCGTGACGGACGTGTCCACCGTCGTGAACCGAGCAACTCTAGACGCAAGCATTGCAGGATTGGGAGCGGGCATCTTATCTCTCGCAAATACATGGACGAACACGAATACATTTAATAGCACCCTTACTACCGCGGAGGGATATACCACTTCGATTAATGGTGCTTTATCAACCATTCTTAATGATCAGGGGTTTACCTCTGCGTCGTTCACGACTGCGGGAATTACTGGGGCATACACTCCACCTCTTGGGACCATCACGAATCCGAGCGGTTCTACCTATCAGATCACCCAGACGGCACAGGGTCGGTCTATCATGGCGATTTCTGGATTTACGCCATCGGTTGGCATTACCTACATCTTTCAGTTCAACATCAACTGCACGATTGGAACGGCGACGATCAGCGTAGAACAAAATAACATTCTCCGTTCTCCTGCTCTTTATCAACTTACCACGGGATTTAATGTGGTAAAAGGTTCATTCACCTATGATGGGACACCGAACACCGTTGTTTTCAAAATCTATGCTGGCGTGGCTTCGTGGAATGCTCAATGGGACAGTTTCACCCTTAGCACCTACTCGGTAAAAATCGTGAATGCTCCTCTGTTTGCTCCTAGAATTACTACCGCTACTTCCATCACAATGTCAACTTCTGGTGGAACGATTACGATGGCTTCTAATGGAAGCACAGCACATGTATCTGGCGATAATTCTTACGCTAAGTATGGTCCGAGTGCCTCCTATCCAGGATATACTCTCGCTGTGGGAGCAACACCAGATGTTGGTAGTGCGAGCATTGGTCAACTCATCATTACTAATGGAAACGTCTTTTTGGACGCTTCTAACGGTAAAAGCATCTACTATGGATCATATCAAACAGACCGTGGAGGACAAGGACAACACCTATTCTATGGAAATGTATTTACTGATAGTAATCTAAATGTGAATTCTGGAAGTGTTGGAATTGGAACTGCTGGTGTTCCTACTCATAAACTACAAGTTGTTGGAACGGCTAAAATTAGTGGGGCAACAACAATAACGGCAGACACGACATCTAATGGATTTATTGTCAATGGTGGCGGAACATTTACAGCGGGGTGTATTTATAGTGATGTGAATTGGGGAATGCTATTTCGTGCGAGAATAGCTGGTGCAGCAGGAGCTTTTGTCTGGATGAATTCAGCAGGAACGGAGCGAATGCGAATGACCGACGCAGGAGTAATGACCCATACTGCTGGAGATTCATCATATATGTTGTATGGTCCGAATGCGACTTGGGGTTCTAAAATTGTTGTTGGGGCAACACCTGATAAGTCTGGGGTAGGAACAGCACAGGTCATTACCACAAACGGCAATCTTCATTTAGATGGTGGTAATTCCAACGATATTTATTATGGATACTATCCAAACTCAAGAGGAACACCAAACGCTCATCGTTGGTATGGTTCTACCTATGTTTTCGAAACAGTCCCACAAAATGGAAATGCATCATTTGCATCTCAAGTAGCGGTTTTCGATGGTAATACATTAAAAAAATCACAAGCAGTAAATAAATTAGTCTATTTTAATAACAATGTAGCGTGGGGCGGTGGAGTCAATATGACATACGCTTTTTACATTTATAATACAGCTTGTTCCGTTCAATTCTGGGGTAAAAACTCTGGATATTACACTGGTGCTGGTATGATGCAAACTATGATACGAGTTTATTCACAAGCTCAAGGAACTTATCAGTATTATCCAATAAACGCATTTGTAAATAATGGTTATAATCATTTTACCGTTCCCTTAAATTATGCAGCAAATTTCGGAGCAACTGGATGGTATGATATTTATGTGTATAGCACCAGTGGGTGGATTACAGACGGAAACGATCAACTAACAATAGGTGTTACAATCTTACCTGCAAATGGGTTTTAGTATAAACGAAAAATATCTACTATAAATAAATGAACAAGGCGAGCAACTCGTGCGAGACTGCTATGGCGTATGCTTATCAGAAATACATCGACGAACAGAAGCATCTGGATACTGATGAACTCCGACACACGATGAAAACAATCTGTCATGTTGTTGTCGAAGATCTCAAAGGAGAAGAGCATAAGTTTTGTGATAAGGAGCAACTATGCCCTCTTGGTAAGTTTAGACGACCAAAGAAAATGATGGAAGCAGAGTCAAAGGGATTTGCGAGTGTAGCGGATATGGTGGAGGCTGAAAAGAAGGCAGTAGAGGACGCAAAACAAAAAGAGATAGACGATCTGAAGAAGATGGTGGCAATGCTGATGACGAAACTAAAATGAACTCCCATGATATAACGATGTCCGGCATGGGACGAAAACTGGCCCTGGCACTCTCTGCCCTTGTCCCAATCTTAGGAGAAGATACGATCACCAAGGCCTTTAAAATGGGACTAAAACGAGGCGGAAAGGTCAAAGCTAAGAGAGCGAAGAAGGCCAAGGCGAAAAAGACTAAGTAGAGCAATAAAACCTCGTCCGTGGTGTAAAAGATCTGAGCGCGTGTTTTGGGCTTAAAAGATCTACACAGTATAGAAAGTAGAAAGAATGGTGATCATCATCGATACGGAAACGAACGAGACGAAGACGATGGAGATGAGCATCGCGGACATTATTCATGCAGTAGAGCGCTTAGAGAAGGAGCGGGCACGCCATCGAGGCCTGCATCGTGTAAAGACTAAAAACTATTACATCCCCACCGGCCGTCCGGCGGGGCGTCCGAAAAAGATTCGGGAGGATTCTCCGGCATCCTAAAAATTCAATCCCCCCGGCGTTCTAAAATTTTAGAACGCGCGTTCCGGCTTAAAGATAAATCTCTTTGTCCTTAGTAGAAGACAACGAGATGATCACCTTTGCCCATGGAATGAAAGCATCAGAGAGCCAATTTTACACTACCCCCCTTGCCGATACAGCGAAACACATCACAGACTACACGGACCTCTATGAAATTACCTTCCTTCACGGATCGGCCATCGGACGGGCTCACGTAGATATCGATGGGAAGATGGGAGACTGCACGGAAGACTCGTTTACCATGACGCATCAAATGCTCCTCCTGGCGCTTTCCTCGGTAGATGTGGGAACCCCCTACGCCCTCATGACTTCCTCGAAGTATCAGAATGTGAACGGTTCCACGGGAGCAGTAGAGAATAAATTATCGTATTCCATGGTGTTTACGAAGAAGTGCGGAACGAATCGCGCCGTGGCGGACTGGACGCGCCAGCACGTCGCCCCTCTTCTCCGAGAGGCTACCCAGATGATCATCCCCTTTCATCTTCCAGGCGATGGGGAGAAACCGACAAACTACATCGACTACGACCCCTCCGTCTATTCCAAAAACCGCAAGATGCGCGTGGTCGGATCCACGAAGCCCAATGAGGCGCGCCCGAAAGTCATTCATTCCGAGCATGCCGCGATGGACACCCTCATCTCTTTCATTCCTGATGGCTGTGAACGACTCCCCGAGCCGAAAAACGAGACGATTCTACCAGAGACGCCGCCTAACCATACCCCCCTCTCTCACGAGGTCCTTCACGCGCTCGTGATGGCGCTCAAACCGTCGCGGGCAGATGATCGCAAGGACTGGCTCTATGTGGGGATCGCTCTGCATCACGCAGGCGCTCCCGTCGAGATATGGGAGGAGTTCTCGAAGCAGAGCCCTAAATACCGATGGGGTGAGTGCGGGCGTGTGTGGGCAGGATTCAAAGCGGGAGCACTGACCGAACGCACCCTATGGCGGATGCTCAAAGAAGATAATCCCATCGCATTCGCCGAGATGCGCGATAAGAGCACCGCGCGTTACGAGTTGTTAGAAGTGGGAGAGCATTTTACGCTGGCGCAACATTTCGTAAACTGTATGCCCAAATCGTATCTCTACGATGGCCCCAGCGGGTGGTGGTATGTGAAAGAGAACAACACGTGGGTCAATTCGGGCCAGAAGTATCCTCCCACGCTCGCCATTACGATCTCGCGCTCGCTATGGGTAGAGGTAGAGGACTGGAGAGCCGCGGTTCTCCCCACGAAAACAGAGGAAACACGCATGGCGTTTCTCAAGA
>Ga0181348_1001586_pt1 | contig 10075 bp, 10 predicted proteins | sample Su13VDMM110DN_FD_130092 | JGI IMG/M metagenome (GOLD analysis project Ga0181348, IMG submission 130092) | Freshwater viral communities from Lake Michigan, USA - Su13.VD.MM110.D.N | ecosystem: Environmental > Aquatic > Freshwater > Lake | place: USA: Michigan | collected 2013-07-16
AGTGCCATAAGTGCTCCTTTGTTAATTAAGTAAATAAAAATATAAATTATTAATTATAATATAGATAATTAATGGGGTAAATCAAAGTAATTAGTTAAGTTTTTTTGTTTTTATTTTAAATCCATGTTATAATATTTTTTCATAACATTTTTAATGTATACTGGTGGAATTTTAGAATCTGTATCCATCATAATCATATATGCAACGCCTGCTGCTGAATATGATTGATTCGCATCTTCTAAATAACTTTTATAAACATATTCTGCGAATCTTTTATCTGATTCTTCACTTTCTGCAAGTATGTTTTTTAATTTTATCATATCAACCTTTATACTATAATAAATATCATTTCCATGAAATTTTCTTGAAGAATACTAAGTCAATAACACGATATCCTGCTTCATCGGTAAGGATAAATGAATTTTGATAAATACTCCAATCCAATTGAAATGTTTTGTCTAATACGCCATTGTTAACTGCCTTTATAATCTGATTAAGTGCATTAACTGTATACAATGTATTAGTTTCTTTTTTGCGATGAATGCTAATTGTATTCTGTCCGCGTTGCGTACCCGCGTCTGCATTATATGTGCAATATAAATTGTCCGAAGACTCTGCATTTGCAAATATGAATATTCGTTGCTCCGGTATGATGTAACTTTGCTGTATGTATTCTGTTACTATGTTTAAATCTGATCTATGTGCAAATGTGCAAAGTAATTGTGTTTTCAATATTAATCCTCATATAATTCTAAATCGCCATCATTATCAACATCCTCAGGAATAATATCTTTTTCTATAATTCGTATTTTACCTGCATCAATTACTACGTAACGAAAATCTCTTGTTACGTTTACTCTATCTCTACGAAATACTATAAATTGTAAATCCTCTCCTACAATTTGATCAACTGCGTTTTGTAAATCAACATCTAATTTAGATGGATTGCGTACATATTCTAAACGTCGCAATTCTGCATTGATATACGTTATATCTTGGCTTCCGTCATCAATTGGTTTAATAACAATTGAACCATCAGCTAATTTACTCATAGGCTCAATTGATAATTCAATCGGCGTTGCATTTGGCCCCCGTAAAATAACGTTGGTATATCCTTGTATTTCTGAATTAATTGAATTTGCTTCTCGATAAAATTGATCTAAATACATTTTATCTTTCATATTCAAATTGCCGGCTAATATAAATTCTCTGCGATTATCTAAATATGCAACAGCATCTAATAATTCTTGATGAAAATATTTATGGAAATTAAATTTTGGATTTTCTATTGTGCCACGTAATTGATCTAAACGTTTCAATGTGGTTACAATTTCATCCCAAAATTTAAATCTAGTAACACTACCTTTAGTACCTAATCGTATTGATTTTGATTTTCCAATTCGGTAATCTTTTACTTCAAATTTATTGCCGTTTGATAGCAAGTCAAATGATTGACCACCACCTTGTGCTTGTGCGCCGCGGAATGTTGCTGCTAAAAATATTTCACCCTTACCCATTCCTTTTGGTTCCAAGTTAAACATCTCAAAGCCAACACCTGATTTATAATTTACATTGTTTACGGTTTGTTCATCAATATCTGTATGCGAATATAACAATTCAGCAAATTCATTTGCGAGGTCATATGTCATTTTATTCAAATATTTCAATGTCAATGGATCTGCTTCGACTGGTAATAAATTTAAAAATTCTTGGAAATCATCCATTTTACCTGCTGCAGTAACTGCATCAATTAATGGTGCATTTTGAATTGAGTCAATTTGAATTGATTCTGTAATAACTTGATTGCGCAAACCTTGTGCTCGTTCTACAATTTGTCGAGCATAGTCTGGAGTAACTTTTGCTGTCTCTAAAATTACATTGTATAGTACTTCGTAATCTTTACTGCACGTGGGATAACCTTTTGGTAATCGAAAACACCACTCCGTTAAAATTAAATCAATGTTCATAAAGATATAGTTTTTATTTTATCATAAATATTGCCCACTTTCACTTTTGTGGGAAAATTGCCTTGCTCTAATACCTTTTTGATTTGAGGTAGCAACTCTTTTGCTTCAGTTACTGGCACATCGAATAATACTGAATCATATGTATAAAGTATCATAACTGTTTCACGTTCTTTTAGTATGTTTTGTACTTGTTGTAACTTTTGTACGGATACTTCTGTTTCTGTTGCTTGCAAATAGTAATTAAACAATTTATTTGCCGTCATATTTTTTACCATATCCTTGGTAATAGGTCGTTTCAATATAGGAGTTTCAATACGTCCTTTTGCTTTCCATTTTGCCCAAAGTTCATACACAAATGCATTTACCCGTTGAAAGAATGGAATTGATAAAAATTCCGAATCAATACCGCCATACAACAATCGAAATGTTATTTGTTTGCTTTCAACGCGTTGTTCATCTGTTAATTGAGATACGCCGAAATAAAATTGCCCTAAATAATCATGTATAGACGACTTAGGTAAATCATAATTAATCAATCTAGCAATCAATCTAACGTGATATGAATCAAAATCCATTTCAACTAATGCACCATTAGCAAATCTACTACAAAATGCTGCTCGAGTTCCATCTTCTTTGTTCATTGCAGCAAAATTGAATCCTCGATATGCATTACTAGGTCGACCTGTCATTGTATAATAATTGTATTGCGAATATACTTTATTGTCCTTAACTAATTCTGGCATTCTAAATGTTTCATCAACTTGCAAGCCTACATGTTCAATTGTTGCAAATACTTGCGGATATGTTGCATTGAATTGCAAATATGAATCTGTCTGTTCTGCATTCATACACATTGGCCAAGCATAGTGACGTATCTTTTGACACATTGCTAAATGTTGTTGCAATGGAACAATTGAATTGACTTGAGCTAAACCTTGATGACGCCTCCAATAAAATTGATGAGCTGCAGTTGGATAATGCCCTTCATCATAAGCTTCATTATAAGTATACCACCACAAGGTCTTGACATCTAATACAGACCCATTACCTCCTATTTGAAGCCACTGCTTCTTGTCATGAACAAAGATATTCTCCGATTCTAAAAAAGCACTTACATGTTCAGGGAAGCCCCTTAGTTGTTCAGTATGCCGAATAGGAATCAATCTTTCTATATCATCTTCTGTATAAATGTATATTGCACATAACGAATTCACAGTTACATGAAGTGATGGGCTACAAAATATAGGTACCAACAAAGTTTTGCGACCTTGTATGTACGTAAGTGTACCTAATACATCATCTATACAATCCACTATCATTATGGATATAATATGAAAAATTTATCAGGAATCCAACCCGTTGATATCCTTAGGTACTATAAACTCAGTATCACTATAATATTGTATAGGGTTTTGCAATAGCATGGATAGTTCTGGCATTTTTTCTTGTGCTGCTTGTATATTTTTTATATTTTGTGCAGCAACACTTGAAATAGTTACTCCATTTTTATTTTGCGTAGTAAGCGGACCTGTAATCTGCCATTTCAAATCAACACCTATAAAAATATTGCGATCTATTTTACCGGATTGCCATTCTGTATATTGTGTTGCATCAATTTCAATGATTTCTATTTGATTGTATTTTTTTAAAAAGTATCGTGTGATAAATCCTGCCGTACGATCTGCTACTGTAATCATCGGAAATGATTTAATAGGACTTTTATATGCAGTCTGAATAGTTTTTAATATTTTATATTGTTTAGTAGCAGGATCATCTTTTACAATTGGAAATAGCTGTTTAGATGTTTGTGCATTCCATTCCGTTTGTGTAAAAGCTTCTCCGGTTGTATAAGTATGATATGGGCCAACATATTCTGCTTCATTTTCAAGCATCCATTGTGAACCAGTTGTATATAAATTTTTTGTTATCTGATTCGGTGTATAATGTAATCTACGTCTCATGAATTTCCTTTTATTCGTACTCTAGGAACACATCTAACTTGTGTAGTCCACTGTCCGTCTGTAGATACTGCTTGTGTAATACCCATGATGGCAAATACAAATGATTCTGTATAACGTCTTGGTAATCCGTCAAAACCTAATACGTCGCCATATTTTAATCCATTGATGCCATCTATCGTAAATTCTAATTCCATAGGAAATATAGCTTTAGATGTTTGTATAGAAGCTTCTATGTTCGGAGTAAAATACGTAACATATTTTTTTAAAACTGATTGTAAGTCTGCTATAACTTGTGGATCATTTGCTGGTTTTTGTACATATTCATATTTTTTATCTGCTAAATCTATGCTCGTACTAGTATATTTTAATTTCCATTCCTCAGCTAAACGACTTCTAGTTTCTGCATCTGCATAAATATATGGATTATATGCTGTTTGTTTTTGTGTTCCAGTATCCCACGAATCAATTCCGAATATCATGTTTTTAACAGTATTAGGAACATTTGAAGTTAATGAAAATTCTCTTACAACTGATCTGCCGGTTTTTGTTGCAAATGCCGGAAGTGTAAATTCATTAACATTAACATTAGATTTTACATAATTTACATCATAATAAAGCAATGCATCCGGTATTAATGGATCTTGTACTAATGCTAAATTTATTGCATCTCCGGTATTAATTCGTATAGTTTCACTTAATTTTATTAAAAAATTTTTTATTGTAGGCTCTTTAGGTTCTTGTTTTTCAATCGTTTCAATAATTGATTTTATTTCTTCTAGATTGATATAAATACGAGATGGGTATGAATCTTCATTATCAGAAAACCCAGGTGATTCTGGTTTTACATTCGGAAACATAATTCGTTTGTCTATTAGTCCACTGCTTTTTGCTACTTCTGCACTATGATCAAAGTAATATGTACTAGACATAATATCTGCTTTGCCGCGCCATAATAATATCTTTTGTGAATCTGCAGATATTAATTTCGAATATAAATTGCTTTTGCAAATTGTATCATTACATGTTATATTAGCACCAACTTGCTCCATTAGTTTACTAGAAATAAATTGAATTAAATATCCTAATGATACCATACGTTCTGTACCAGGTGTTGTGGTATTTCCGATTGTATATGGAATTCCGTTTAAAATCCCTTGATCGGTAGTTCCGTTTGATAAAAATTCAAATTCTGTTATATTATCTTTGTTTTTAGCTGTAATAATGTTTTTTACTTCTGTATCTAATAATGTATATAAATTTCCAATTTGATTTGTTTGTTTCTCGCCAGTTTCGGAAGTTTCTTTGTCATTTTTAATATAAACTTGTATATCTGCATACGTATTACTAGTTCCTATAGCTTCAAAGGTTAATGCAATTGATCCGTCAGAATTATATGAAAATGAAAATGTAGATATACGACCTTGAAAATAAAATTCATTCATTTTGAGCAAATTGCTCGAATCTACATCTGGAAATTGCGTTAATAAGTAATCAGATGTTGGTAATCCAACAGTATCTAATAATGGATCTGTTAATATTGCATTATCTGGATGGGCATATTTAATTCGGAGATAGCGTCCGGGTTTACAATATATCATTTCCATTTCTTCTAAATCAGCATCTGCATCTAATATCAATATTGATACCGATGCTTTATTAATATATGATTTAGATTGATCGTTTATTGCGATTGAAACATCTGTAATAATCGGTGGTATGCGATTAGAGGGACGTATTTTGTCATTTAGATATCCATCGACACCACTTGGCATATAAGAGTTTCCTAAAACACTTGCACCACCTAATAAAGCATAACCTCTTTCGGTTGGCATAATTTTTATGCCTGGTTTAGGTTTACTATCAAATGCTTGGATTTCTACATTCGTTATTTTTCCGAGCATATAGTCCATCGCTTTAGTTGACCTATCGCCAACACCGGCAGATCCTCGTGCTATCAATTCATTTTGAACTGATGTATTTACTTGCGAATAAAATAACGTACTCATCTATTTGTATTTATTGTTTGTGTTTGTTGATCAATCGATGATATATCAGGTATGCGTAATAATGAATTTGTAGGAACATATAATGATCCTTTACCTAAACCATTTGCTGCAGCAATTGCCCACCACAATGTTACATCATTATAAAATGCATGGGCTAATAAATCTAAACGTTCTACTGTTGTAGTTCGTATGTATGTATCCGTTGCCAATGTTATTGGTGTTGGAAGTATAATAGTAGATTTGCGGCGTTTGCCGTTACGATCTAATATAGTTTCGGAGTTTTGGTATCTGTTCATAAGTTAATTTTTTTAAATTGGACCTTGAGTAAACAGGTCATTTGCCCGGTCTCACTGTCTGATTTCTCTGCGACTCATTAGTTTAATTTTTGTTTTAGGATTTTCTGCTTCAGCTTGTTTACGTTTTATTTTTTCATTCTGATCTGTATCTCCAAAATCACTTAACCAATTATCACCACCTTCTTGCGGTTTTCCATCTGCATTGAATGATTTTGCCAATGAATAGAATTTACCTTTTTTCTCCGGAAGCCAATCTGTTAATACATTTAAGCCTAATGATACTGATATTTTATGAGGAGCTTGCATCATTGTTGGATCTTGTTCAACATTAATTTCCCATGTTGTATCAGCATCAATAAATGTGTATGCTAAACTGTTTATAATTACTGGTTGTTGTACTAATAAATCACCAATTGTCATACGCATCCATGGTGATTTCATTGCAATAGTATCTGCAGAATAATCAGGCGTCGTATAACCAGCAAGTGCATTTAATTTTCGATATATAGGTTTCATTTCATCACGAGAAGTTGCATAAATTGTAAATGATAAATTTACTTCGCGACTATAACCAGTATATGCATAATTAGGATCAGCTCTACCAATCATGGGTACAGCTGTCCAGCTTGGTGAATGTGTATCCGAAAATGAATCTATTATCGCACGAAATACTATGATGTCATCTTTTCCATCTTTATTACCAGCATTTAACGAAGGTCCTGTAAAATAAAATTTTATAAAATCTCGAGTTAAATCTGTTGCTGATAAAAAATTATTAACTCCAGTCCAATTTTCATTTCCTGTAAACCATTGAGGTTTCCAAACATATGCATCTTTTAAACGTCGTTGACCAAAATCAATGACTGAAATTTTATCTCCTAAAAATTCAGTTGCTCGTTCGATCGGATTATTAGTTGGTACCCATTTTCCATCTTTTGGCGTTGTACCAGATTTCCAACGTGTAGCTACATTTGTTCTAATAGTAAAGTCTCTGCGTAATGATTCAGGATTACCATGGTTACCCCATCCATAAATTGATTCTAAATTGAATGCAGTATAAGCGCCTCCGGGAACTACAGATGCAGCTGCATATAATGCACTTAAAACTGCGCCACCGGCATCATTATTAAATGCACCTCGTGCTGCTGCTGAAGCACCGTCAAGTCGTATATTGTCTACACTAAAAGTTTTACCTTTAAATGCTCGAAAATCTTTATATTTAGTTAGATTCCATTCAATCAATTGTTTTTTTCGTTCAAATGGCATGACTGCATATGGTTGATCTAAATTTTCTCCTCGAGCATCACTTTTCCATAATGACGATATCAATGGCTGTGATAATTGAGTTGTTAATGGATTACCAATTCCTGATAATGCACCTTGTAATGCATTTTTACCTATTTTTAAAAAAATTGAACCAGGATTTACATTTCCTGTATTTGAAACAATGTCATTGCGTGTTTGATATGTTAATCCGCCATCATTAGTTATTGGATCACCGAATGGTGGAAATGTAGTATTGCCATATGATGATAAATTTATAATATTAGTACTTAAAGGAAATGGGTTACTACCATATGGTGTTTGATATGTCCATGGCGTTAATGATGTTTGTATTGATGGTAATGTTGGCATCTATTCCTTATACTATATTAGTATTGTTAAGTTGTTGTCCTTGACGAATTTGCAAACTTGAACGTATTTTATCGCCATCAAATACATTTGTAACATGGAAGCTCATTCCTTTTAATGCTGCTATTACACCTGATGTATCTCCTCCGCCTCTATTTGCTAATGCATTTCGTGCATTAGGCATTGCAATTATATCATCATCTGGATCTAATGCAAAAGATCCTTTTGGCCCTGATATAACAGAACTTGCTCCGCCAGCTGGTATGAATACATCTTTTTCTGTGCTTATTGTATTAGTCACACCAGGTACATCCGTTTTCATAGTTTTTAAACTAGTAATAAACTCAGATGCAGCAGAGAAAAATCCGCCAGCACCCATTAATGCTTTTATCATTGTACTATCATTTAATGCAGTTGTCACTTCGTCGGCTAATCCTATTGCATTTTTCATTGATGCATCCATTTTAGCGGCTAAGTCTGCTACTTGTTGTACTTGATCAGTTTTATTCAAGTTTTCAGCATAGCCTTGTTGCAACTTATCTCGTGCCTTATCAGCTTCTGATTGCATGTTTGCTAAATATTCTTCTTCTTGTTGGTGCGACATTGTAATACCAAGTCTTTGGTTTTCTAAAGCTATAGCTTCGTTTATTTGTTTTTTTCGATCGTCTGCAGTACTTAACGTTTCCTTTTCTAATTCTCCATTTAATTTAAGATTAGCATACATCTTTAATAGTTCATCATTTGAAAACCCTAATGCTTCAGCTGATTTTTGTAAAAGCATTGGATTTTCTTTCATTGCTTCACCATTGGCTGTCAAATATTTCGTTAATTCTTCAGTAAGTTTAAGCCCATCGCCGGATAATCTTGCTTGTTGAATTGCAGAAACATTTAAATCTTTAGCGCCTAACATTTGCAATTCAATTTCATTACCGATTGCTTGTTCTACATCTAAAAATCCAGTACCAGTAGCTAATACTTTACTAAGTTCAATTCCTAATTTTTTTGCGCCTAATACTGCACCAGATAAATTTCCAATACCTTTTCGACCAAAGACAGCTGCGGTTTCGGCATCTAAATTACCAATACCTTCAGTAATGTCAGTAAATGCTCCTTCGTAAGAACCTCGTAGACCTCTTGAAAACTCAGCAATTTGAGCGTCAACTGAATCAAAATTATCAGCCGATGTTTTTGATAATAATGCTTGATTTCGAATAAAGCCTTCAGTCACTTCTGCACTTAAACCCATTTTATTGCGCATTAAGTCAAGCTGTTTGCTAATTCGTTCACCAAAACCTTTTGCATTTGCTAAATATGCTGCTTGACCTGGAAATAATTTTTTTAATTCGCCGGCGTACGTTTTTAATTTATCAGTATTAACGCCAATTTTTAAACCTAATGTGTCAAATGATTTACTTAATTGTGCTGCACGTATTGTGTTTACGCCAAATGATTCAGATAATTTTCTATTTTGTTTTTCGAGAACGTTAACTTTTTCATATGCATTAATGGCTGCTTCGCCTACTAATGTAAATCCAGATGCTCGTACTACATCTTTTCCGCCAGTCTCAAATGTTTTATATAATTGTTCAGCTTGATCTTTTAATAACTCAAAGGCAGTTGGTCCAGCGCCGTGTTTAGGCTGTTGTTTTAATTTAGCAATAAGTCGTAGTTGATTGTTCATAAAATCATTCTCATTTTATATAAATATTTACAATGGAGATTTTATGATTGTTGGCTTTTTCGTTTTGGCTTTAACTTTTTCTCGTGCAGCTGCAGCTTCGTCTTGCATTTTATTAATTTTAGATATCCAAAATCTACGAATATAAACGGGCATATTATACAAGGTATTCCAGTCCCACCGGCCGGCACCATGCCATACTAAATCAAAAAGACTTTCATGTAGCTGAACACGGTCTTCTGGCTTAAAACCAAAAAAAGTCTGTGTTAATCGGAAACCCTGCAGTGAAGGCGCCTCCGTCTTCACCTTCGAATTCATATTTTAATTCTAAATCTGGTATATTAGAAGTTACATGGGTTCTGAATTTTTTTGAATCTATAGCTAAAAATTCATATCGTATGAAATTTTTAATATCGTCTATTTTTCTAGAATCATTAACTTGCACTAGTGTATGTTCTAAAAATTCAGATAATTTTAAATTTTCTCCATCTCCTGTAGATAAAAATCTAAATTTTAATAGCGTTTCGTTATCTAA
>Ga0181348_1001587_pt1 | contig 10072 bp, 21 predicted proteins | sample Su13VDMM110DN_FD_130092 | JGI IMG/M metagenome (GOLD analysis project Ga0181348, IMG submission 130092) | Freshwater viral communities from Lake Michigan, USA - Su13.VD.MM110.D.N | ecosystem: Environmental > Aquatic > Freshwater > Lake | place: USA: Michigan | collected 2013-07-16
AAGAGAAAAACGCTAGTTTCGACTGGATCGACGCCGCAACCCTAGCCCCATGCAACACCCTGCCAGCCCGCGTGCTGGTCCGCCCCGCATAAGAAGGAGAGAGGCAATGAACTACACAGGCAAGACCAAGGAAGAATACAAAGACACGTGGGGTACGCCAGTAGGCAAAGACTGCGTGTCCTTAGACACCACCATGTGCAGGTGGCTGGGTGAGCGGCTCGTCTTCCTATCCCTGCACACCAGCGGCAGGGCCATCGGCTTCTCCGAGAAGCGGTGGAAGGAAGAGCTCTACGCCAACGGCATCGCGCTCGTGCGGTGGGCTCACCACTACGACCTGTCCGCCGACAAGCAGACCGTCCTCTACAAGGGAGCCCAAGGCGCGCTGCGCTGGGTGGCTCGCAACCTCGGCAGACTGTGGGACTAAGCCAGTATCAGAAGGAGAGAGAAGATGAGCTTGGATATCTACCTTGAGGCCGTTCGACCCACTGAGGTCTATTGGGCCAACATCACGCACAACCTCGGGAAGATGGCGGGAGAGGCCGGGATTTACGAGGCCCTGTGGAGGCCAGAAGAGATCAACGTCACGACTGCTGCGCAGTTGATCCCTCTGCTGGAAACAGGTCTGGAAACCCTGCGGGCCAACCCCATCGACTACGAGGAGTTCAACCCCGAGAACGGTTGGGGAGACTATGACGGCTTGGTGGCCTTCGTGGGGCGGTACTTGGAAGCGTGCAAGGAAAACCCCGACGCAACAATTAGCGTGAGTCGATAAGCAACCGCTTAACCACAGATAAGGAGCAAACGATGTATAAGAAAGCGTTCAACTCAACCAACCACGTCAACCACACCCCCGCCCTGCTCGGCATCCTCCAGACCACCACCCTAGGTGAGCGGGTCTTCGAGAAGTACTCCGCCCGCGCCAAGCAGGCGTGTGCCACACGCAAGGCCAACAAGACTGAGGCCCTGTCCCTGCGTCACTTCAGCTGGGAGGTAGGTCAGTGAATAAGGAAGAGCTTGCGTTTGTGGTGGAACACAAGCGCCTGCACGCAGAGATGCGCGCGATACTGGGTATGACCAAAGAGCAGTACGACGCAGCGATGGACATGCTCATCGACGAGATGTTCAGGGAGGATGCGGCGTAGCCGCTTAACCACAGATAAGGAGCAAACGATATGTACGACGCATCGAAGAACCACACCCGTGAGGCTGTCCAGAAGATCATCAACACAACGGCCAAGGTCCTAAGCCGGGATGACTGGATCAAGTTCAAGCAACTCCCCTCCGGTATGCAGGCACACCTGCTATGCGAAGCCTACCTCGCCACGCTGCGCGACCGGACCCTCCCGGGCGCAAAGAAGGTGGAGGAGGATAAAGTGGCGGAGGAAGAAACCCCGGCCACGGGCAAGATCAAAGGCAAGTACGCGAGCCGCTTCAAGCTGCGTACAAAACTGCGTGCGTTCTATGAGGGTACTGGCCGCATCCTCTACCTCTACCCCAAGAGGTTTGAGCCGCTTATGTCTACACAAGAGCTACGGGATGTCGTCACCAAGATTGCCAGCAACTTCGCCCCCGGCTGGTACAGGACGGAGATGCCCTCTCAAGGGGGGGTGGTCATCATCAAGCTAACCAAGGTGCAGATGGCGAAGAAGGCAGCGTCACTGGCGCTGCCGGTGAAGGTGCCGAAGAAGCAGGTCGTCCTCCCCGGCCTGCGGGAGGATATGGAGAAGTTCTTCGCGTCCTCTGAACCCCTCGAATGCCTCAACCCTTACAACTACGGCTTCGAGCCTAGCAACTACGACGAGATGAAGCGCTTCCGGGACAAGGTAAGCTCTATGGCTCACAGCTTCGCACGGGGGAAGTACAGCACCGAAATCACGGAAACCTACGATGTCATCCTCAGGAAGAAAGCGTAACCCCTTAACCACAGATAAGAAGGAGCAAACCAATGCCTAAGAATGTGAAGTTTACCAAGGAAGAGCTATTCCGCGCATGCTGGGGTCAGTTTGACGGGCGCAAGACCGGCCTAGTCAAGAAGGGGGGCATGCGCCTGCGCGACCCCGACTCAGTAGATGAAGACGTGCTGACCATCCTCAACACTGGACGCATCTGCACCATCGAGGAGATGGCTGAGTGGGTAGGCCCACCCTGCGTATCATACGCCCCCGACTGCCCTACGTGCGACAGCTGGGCTGACTGGCACTCTGCCTTCCGCCTGCTGCACCAGCAGCACAAGTTCCGGCAGGAGATGCGGGCCTTCGACAACGAACACCCGAGGGAGGAAGACCAGTGACCAACCCACCCAACCCCTCCAATTTTGACACCGCAGAAGAATTCTGGGATGCCGTAGAGCGCAACGCATACCGAGACGAGGGAGAGGCACAAGATGCCGACGATGCGTGGTCTGAAAGGGAGGAAGACAATGCCTAGAGGGGTAAAAAACGTAACGGTGCTTGGGGTCTGCGACGATCATCCCGGTACCTTCTACGTTTACACGTTTGAGACCCAGCGGGGAGCCAAGGCGTTTATTCGCAAGGCGTCTGCCCATGACGATGATGCCGTAACTCGGTGGGAGGTAATCGACACCACAACGGATACGCCCAAGGCGACCTATGAGATGCACCGCTTTTGGGTGGAAGCTTAACCACAGATAAGAAGGAGCAAACCAATGCCTAGCATGTACGAGTGGGATACCGTCGAGGGCGTACTCTTCAAGCGGGAGGCGATAGCGAGATACGTCGCGCACCATACGAGGGGTAGCGCCTACGTCCTCAACTACCAGTACCAGTATATCCGTGCGCGTCTGGAGATTCTGCCGCCCGTGCTTAACGACAAGGACTTTCACTGGCTGTGGAAAAGCACCCCGGAATACAAAGAGGAAGTCGCTGCCAAACGGAAGACCCAGAGGAACAAGAAGGAGCAAACACATGCCTAGCGAGCTACCCAACTCACCCGCAGAGACATACCAGTCTCTGCTTAACGGACCTCGTGCCAACACTCACATGCCCATCGTGGGTCACGAGGTAGCCTACCTTGCTGTGCCTTCCCGCCCGTGGATCACATGGCGTGGCGTGCTTGTGTTTATCTCGGGCGCGATCTTCGTCGCCCTCATCATGAGATATGGAGGGCCAAAATGAAGGATAACTATCAAAGTCACTATCAGATGATGAGCGACGACGAGCTGATCGAAGCGGCCAAATACCAGACGCGGAACACCAACAGCAAGATGCTGGCCGAAGAGCTAGCCATCAGGCTGGACAGCCTGCTGAGTGAGCTTGAGTTTGACGTAGGCGAGGAACCCACAGCTTAACCACAGATAAGGAGCAAACAATGTCTTGGAACAACGCAACAATAGATATCCCCTTCCTTAGGGACTACGCAGCAGCAGCTGCACACGAAGCGAAGATTCTACCCATTCGGGGCAGAGCAACCGAGATCAAGCCCTTGGGTAGCCGCAAGAAAGACTACTCAAGGATACGGAAGGCAGACGACGGGAAGGGCGGGGTAAATATCGAAATCCTGTGGTCCGACACGCCTATCGTTACCTTCCGACCCGATGGGTACATCGAGGTTGTCGGGGTCACTTACTCTTCATCCCAAGGCGTGCAGAGTAGGGTGTTAAGTGACCCCGGTGTCCTCGTATGCACTCACGACGGTGACCCGTGGATAGCCGGAGTGCTGGCACCGTGCGGCCTAGACGGTGACAGGCGGGGCGCGTTCCCGTTGCGGCAGAAGGAAAAGAACCTGTTCCGGCGCGAGGCTGATGGGTACCTGCGCTACGTCAACCCGCTGTACCCCACGCAGCACGTGGTCAAGCGTGCGGAGATGAACGCAATCAGGAAGAAGTACCCCGACTTCCGCAAGTTCGCCCACGGGATGATTAAGCTGCAAGGCAACGGCTCACCCATGACGGAAGCGTTCATGGCTTCGATGTGGGGCAGTGAGGAGACCCAGCTGTGGCAGAGCATTCTCCGCACACACCTCAACAAGAAACCCGGGTTTCGCATCCTCCACCCAAATAACCGCACCACAGCAGAAACGCTGGCAATGATCGAGAGCGGAGACACCGCCAAGTGGGCTGACGCTGCGACTTACCTGTGCTGGACCCACCAGCGGTGGGGCACACTGTGGGACTTGAAGACCTTCGAGGCGGCACTGAGGCACGTCCTCACGGTCACCCATGCAGACACAGTGTTCGAAGAGAAGACCATCACCACAGGCGCATGGGTCAAGAACCCCAACAGGAACTACATAAGACCATAAACGCAGGGGTAGGTGTAAGCCTCCCCTTGACATAAGGATCATTATGGGATATAATAAAAGAAAAAAGCAGTACCGCACTCGGGGCGCGTGCCCCCCTACCACAAGAGCAACCAGCCTAACGGCTTAACCACAGATAAGAGAGAGCAAACATGTCTGAAATCAGTTTCGGTTCCAAGCTAAGCCTCAAGCAAGCCGCCCAGCTTATTATGGCGGTCCCCGAGAACCGCTTCCTTGTTCGCGGTGAGATGGGCACTGGCAAGAGTGCCATGCTCGACTACTTCCGGGAACACCCGGCGATGAGTGACTACCTCGTTGCTGACCCGCTCGACGCGCAGACCCTTGACCTTGGCGACACGGCTATGCCGGTCGTGGACAAGGAGCGCATGGTGACTAATTACGCACCTAACAGCCGCTTCAAGATCAGTGAGGCTATCGCTGCCAACCGGCCTGTCGTCATCATGCTCGACGAGTTCGGCAAGGCTATGGCTCCGGTGCAGAACATGCTGCACCCGCTGCTTGAGGTGCGTGCCCGCCTTGGCGACCTGTATCTGCCCGAGGGTAGCATCATCTACGCAACGAGCAATCTGGCTGGTGAGAGTGTGGGCGACACCTTCAAGATGCACACGATCAACCGCATGTCGGTCATCGAGGTTGCCAAGCCAACAGCTGAACAGTGGATCGAGTGGGGCGTCATGACGGGTAAGATCGACCCCGTTGTGCTGGCTTTCGTCGCTGCGTTCCCGCAGCTGTTCGCCTCCTTCATGGACGAGGGGCAGAACGAGAATCCTTACATCGGCAACCCAAGGCACGTGCAGTTCTCCTTCTGGTCGGGTCGTTCTGGTGAGCGTGCATCTAACATCGTGCGTAGGCGTCATATGTTCGACGAGGCTACGCTGGTCGCTGGGCTTAAGGGTACCATCGGTGAGGCTGCCGCCCGCGATATGCAGGCGTTCATTGCCTATCAGGACCAGCTGCCTAGCTGGAAGAGCATCATCGACGACCCCCAACACACGATGGTTCCCGACAGCCCCGGTGCCTGTTCGGTGCTGGTCTTCGGTGCAATCCAGAAGGTGGATAGCAAATCCATCGATCCCTTCATGGACTACATGGAGCGGTTCGAACCCGAGTGGCAGGCTGCGTTCGCTATCAACGTAGCCAAGAACTCAGCCAAGCAGGCTGTGGCGTTCGGCTCCAAGAAGTTCGCTGAGTGGCTGCTCAACAACGAGGATTTGCTGTGATGGAAATCAAAGGAACCATCCTCGCCATCACACGTGTGGTGAGTCCGCGAGAGGACTACCCCGGTTCGTACCGGGTCATGTGGGAGCGGGATGATGGGGGGCTGAAGACGGACTACTCCTACGTCAGAGCTATGGATGAGCTTGATGCGTACCGCAGGTTCAAGCGGTGGCTGGCACAACCAGACTCGGAGTTGCCCACGTACCGCTCCACGTTCCGAATCCCCCTCTAACTACAGTTAACAGCGTAACCACAATCAACACACAAGGATTAACCCTATGAACGAAGAACGTAAGGTGCAGAAGGTAAAGATCAACCTGATGCGAGAGAAGACCTTTGCCCTGTGGCAGGGGTACATGATGATCGGCAAGACCTCGGTGGTGGACAACATGCGCACCGCTGCTACCAACGGGCGCGACGAGTTCTACGGACGCAAGTTCGTGGCTGGTCTCAGCGAGAAGGAACTCGCCTTCGTCATCCTGCACGAGAACCTGCACAAGGCGTTCCGCCACCTCACCACGTGGCAGAAGCTGGCGAAGGAGAATATGCCTCTCGCTAACCAAGCGATGGACTACGTGATCAACCCAATGCTGGTGGACATGGACCCCAACGAGCAATGGATCGCGTTCCCCAAGAACCCTGACGGGTCGCTGATGGGTCTGCTGGATCGCCGGTTCAAGGGGCTCCACACCAAGCAGGTCTACGACATCCTCAAGCAGGAAAAGAAGGACAGGGGTGAAGACGGGGATGAGGACGGATTAGAGCCAGACGGTCACGTACCCGGCGACGGGGAGGGGAACCAGCCGCGTGATGGCTTCGACGAACACGACTGGGAGGGGGCTAAGTCACTGTCAGAAGAAGACAAGAAGACCCTCGAACGCGAGATCGACCAAGCCCTGCGCCAAGGTGAGATGCAGCACAAGAAGCTGAACGGTGACGGTGCAGGCAACATCAACCGGGAGATCGGGGAACTGCTGCGCCCGCAGATCGACTGGAAGGAAGCCCTGCGTGAGTTCGTCAAGGCTACTTGCGCGGCTAAGGATCAGTCCTCATGGCGGCGTCCTAACCGTCGCATGATCGGGGATGATGTCTACATGCCGTCGCTCATCGGGGAGAAGGTCGGTGAGGGGGTCATCGGCTGCGACACGTCGGGTTCCATCGTGGAAGAGCTTCGCAAGTTCCTGTCCGAGATGAAGGTCATCGCAGAGGATATCCGCCCCGAGAAGCTGCACGTCCTCTACTGGGATACCCGCGTGGCTAGCCACGAAGTGTACGGCGACGGGGAGCTTGCGCTCGACACGCTCGCTACGTCGTCTCAGCCCAAGGGTGGTGGGGGTACGGCTCCCTCCTGCGTGCCTCCGTATCTCAAGGAGCAGGGCATCAAGCCCGAGTTCGTCATCATGTTCACCGACGGTGTGGTGGGTAGCGACTGGGGTGGTGACTGGGGAGGAGTGCCGGTTCTATGGGTTATCTGCAACGCCTACGGTGGGGACAACATCACCGCGCCCAACGGCAAGACTATACATATCAACAGCTAACTACGGATAAGAAACTACAGGCAAAGATAAGGAGCAACCCAATGCCTAAAGCAATCATCAGACTAGGCTACACCGAGTACGCTATGGACTTGCAAGACGCCATAGCGGTGTTGGAGCTTATCGACAAAGCGGAGGTGTACAAAAGCAAGTACCAAGCTAAGACCGACGACCACGCTTCCTTCACGTCGCATCACGTATACTCACAAGAGAAAGAGACCGACATGCAGACTCTTACGCTTATGTCTGGGGATGCGTACCGCAAGGCCAAGCTGCTGGGTAGACCAGACGATAACTAATCAACCGGACCTAAAAACATTTAGGCCAACACACAAACAAGAGAGCAAACACTATGAGCATCACCAATTCCTCCGTCATCGTCGAGATGAACCTGTCCGTCTGGACCGCTAACAAGCTGGATAAGCAGGCGACAGAGAACGTCACGTGCGATGCAGGCGCTAGCCGCAACGCTGCCAAGGTGCACAAGAACCTGATGGCAGGCACCAACCTGCGCAAGGACATCTCGGACCTCGCTGCCGGGTGCCGCACGTGGCACATCGGTAAGACCCTCCCGTGGGCAGACAAGGGCGCTCGCCTCCTGCCCACCTCCCTGTTCCTCGACTACAAGACGGAGGCCAACGACCGGCGCGACAGGTTCAACGCTATGGTGGACGAGTTCATCACCAACTACCCGACGCTGGTGTATAACGCGCAAGCCGAGTTGGGCACGCTGTTCAACGTCAATGACTACCCGAGTGCGGAAGAGGTGCGCAGCAAGTTCGGCTTCCGGCTGGTGTTCTCGCCTGTACCTGAGGCTGGCGACTTCCGCCTCGACGTGCCCGCTAGGGAGATGGAGGAACTGCGTGGGCAGTATGAAGAGAGCTTCAAGGACCGGATCGCTGACGCCATGCGCGAGCCGTGGGACAGGCTGCATAAGCTGCTAACTACCATGAGCGAGAAGCTGGTGGAGCTAGAGGGGGAAGGCAGGAAGCCGTTCTATGAGTCGTTCGTGACCAACGCTCAGACGCTGTGCGAGATGCTGACTCACCTCAACATCACCCAAGACCCTGAGCTTGAGCGTGCCCGCGTCCAGTTGGAGAAGGTGATGAGCGGCACGGACATCGTAGACGTGCGCGAAAGCGCAGCGGTGCGTGCGGACATGAAGCAGCGCGTCGATACCATCCTCGGTCAGTTCGACTGGTAACAAAGGAGCAAGCTATGATTATGGATCGCACTAAGTTCGACTACCTAGACAGCGGCATCCATCAGAACATTCTGGTGCAGGCAAAGCTTGGGGAGAAGCTGGGAATCCTTTCTGTCCCCCCCGCTCTAGAGCGTGTCGCGTTACGCCTAGTTAAGCGTAACCCTAAATGGAAATTGGTCATCGATGGGTGGCCCGTATACACAGATGGCAAGCGGCTGGTGAAGAAGTTTTGGGTGTACCAAGGCAGCGAGAAGCTGGGCTGGGTAGCTATCAGCCACAACTACACTACAAACAACCCCTCTATAACCTTCGACAGCCCTGCACTCAGCGCGAACCGCGAGCGTAAGCAATACAACGAGACAGGTAGCGAAGACACAGCGGTGAGGGTAATAGAAAAGAACTTCTTCGCTAAGCCGCTAGAGCAGGTGCTACTCGAGCAAATTGGCGTATCAAGAGGAGTTATTCAGGAGTTTCACGAAAATAAACAGCGCGTGCTTAGGGGGCTTAGAGAAGATATTAACCCCTCCATCCTGCGTTACGTATGGGACAACATAGACACCCTTAGGGGTGAGCTAGTAGCTAACTATGGGGCAACCGACCGGCTAATCGACGACACGCTGGCTGCGCAAGAAGCACTAGAGAATATAATACCCATCTCGGGGGCAACCGACCGGCTAAAAGCGACTAGATCGGAGCAAGGGTGGGTAGCGCATATGGTATTGATCAGAGAAGGCGCGTACTACACGTACGAGTTTGGCGATCAGGTGACTGGTAATATCGTGTCCTACACCACAGATACATTGCCCCCGAACATCAAGGGCAAGCTCGGTATGCTTAAGCTAGTGGAAGCGAAGAACCTTATCACTGGGGTAGGCGCACGCATCAACGAGAATACCTACGTCGTTCTAGAAGGAGGAGTTGAATGATGGATACGGATTGGAGAAAGTGGCTCGCGCAACCCAAGCGCCTAGGGCGTCCGCCCAAGGATGGGAAAGAGACTATGACGCAGACTGCCCTGCGGATGCCCGTGGACCTGTTGAACTTCTATCGTGGGTTCAACGACCCCTCCGACCACATGCGTCGGGCGCTGGAAGAGTATCGGAGTAGCCGGAACGGTCATAACGACGCAGCTTAAAATCTTTCAGGGGCTGCCCTCCGGGGTGGCCCCTTTTTATTGGACACTGCCCAATACCTGTGTATAGATCAGGCATGGCACAAACCCCCGAGAACAAAGTTAAATCGAAAATCGTAGCGATCCTCAAGGAGGAGGGAGTATATTATTTCCTTCCGGCTACGCATGGGTTTGGCCGCAGTGGCGTCCCCGATATCGTCGGCTGTGTGAACGGCAGGTTTATGGCTGTTGAATGTAAGGCGGGGAAAAACATGCCTACGGCGCTACAGCTGCGCGAGATAGCCGCTATCAATACCGCTGGCGGTATCGCTGTTGTTGTCAACGAGGACAACATTGAAATGGTGCGAGACTACGTGCGCAACCTGAAACGGAATATTTAATGACTATCATAGAGGCCACGCCACCCGCGTGGAACATGCAGGAAATCCTAGCCCATGTGGCTGCACGCCATAACTTTACCTCGCAAGAAGTTCGGGGAGATGTCGTGAACAAGAAACTAACCGCTGCCCGTCATGAAGCCATGTGGACGATGCGGCAGGTTACTTGGCCCGATGGTAAGGCCCGATACTCCTATCCGCAGATAGGCACGTTTTTCAAACGTGACCACACAACCGGAATGTCAGCGTGCAAACGCCACGCAGAAAGAACAAAGCAGAAATGATGGTCCTCACCATCGACTTTGAAACGTATTACGACCGGGAATAT
>Ga0181348_1001591_pt1 | contig 10055 bp, 8 predicted proteins | sample Su13VDMM110DN_FD_130092 | JGI IMG/M metagenome (GOLD analysis project Ga0181348, IMG submission 130092) | Freshwater viral communities from Lake Michigan, USA - Su13.VD.MM110.D.N | ecosystem: Environmental > Aquatic > Freshwater > Lake | place: USA: Michigan | collected 2013-07-16
ATTGTGACCCCTAACAAGTCACTGGATCGAACAGCCGCCCCGCACGTCGTTGGCAATTCGGTAGTCATAGAGGGCGGCTGTCGCTCAGTTCTGCGCTCTCCGGTTTGGGATGCTTCGGATGCCGCCGGCTTCCGAACAGCCGCCGGAAATGCGCCACGATACGCCCCCGCTGCCCCTTCGCCGCCGGCTGCGCCCGTGTCACCGTGCGCCGTGGCCACAGGCACATCGCCACTGCAATGGACACGATCAGCACCGCCGCGCCGAGCTGCACCAAGAGCAGCGCCAGCGCCCAGCCGAGGCTAAAGAGGGTGTTCATGGTTCGCCGTAGCTGTTGCGCCGCTGGAAATCCGCCTCCATCCGCGCCATCTGCGTGGCCATGCGATCGTGCATCTCCGCCAGCGTCTCAAACGCCGACACCGCCGACGCATTCATCTCCGCCGCGCTCTTCGCCGCCGCCCGGCTCGCCGCCGACACCTCCCGCGCCCCCGCCTGCGACGCCGCCGCGAACCCATTCAACTCCGCCGCCACCGGCGGCGTTGTAGGCCGGGTGCCCTCACCCGGCGTTCCGCCCGCGGTCACAGGTTCACCAGGCGAGGGCACCCGGCCGGCCGCCTCCGGCCTCCGGTTCTCCGCCTGCAACGCCAGCACCTCCGCCGCCATCTTGAGCGCCGTGGCAATCGTTGTGAGGGGTGCAAAGAAGCCTTCCATCATCGCCGGCCCCATGCCCTTCTCCGCCGACGCCTCCACGCGCCCCGTCTCGCCTGAGAAATCCGTCGCCAGTTTGCCCGCCTCCAGCACCGCGCCCACCGGGGCCAGCGGTTTGAGCACGCCCGCCACCTTGCCCGCCATGCCAGCGACCGCCAGCGCCTTCTCCGCCGCGCCCGCCGCCTCCGCGCCAATGGCCACCTGCCCGGCGATCTTGCTCCCCAGCTCCGCCGCCTTGCCCGCCGCCGCCGCGCCCTCGCCAGCGGTCCCCGGCGCCGCCGCCAGTCGCGCGACCTTTTCGAGCACCCCTTCCGTCTTCGCGATCACCTCCGCCGCCTTGTCGTAGGTGGCCAGCGCCGCCGTGGCCGTGGCGGTTGCCTTGTCCGCGACCATGCTGGTCACCAACAAACCACCCACCACCGCCGACTCCGCGGCCCGCGGTGCGCCCGACAAGGCGGCGGGGGCCGGGGCTTCCGCCGTCGCGGGTTGAGCAACCTCGGTCTCTGGCGGGGCCGGATAGCGGTCGGGCTGCTCGCGATGCAGGCTGGCTTGAATCTCCGGCGGCATCTGCGGCGCGGCGGGGGCGGTCGGCGCGGGGGGAGTTACAACCGGGGCGTCCGGCGTGGGCATCGTCACCTCGGCGGCGGGCGCAGCGGGTGTCACCACCGGCGCGGGCGTCTCGGGCAGGGCGATGACCGGGGCGGCGGGCGTGGGCAGGGCGACCGGCGCGGCCGGCGCACCGGGCAACACCACCGGCGCAGGCGTCTCGGGCGTGGCGATGACCGGGGCGGCGGGCGTGGGCAATGTCACCGGCGCGGCGGGCGCAGCGGGCACCACCACCGGCGCGGGCGGCTCGGGCGCGGTGACAACCGGGATCGGTGGCGTGGCCGGCGCATCCAACGGTTGACCATTACTCTTGTACCCGCGCGCCTGATCCTCCGCCGCGGTGAGGGCATCCTCTTCGGCCCGCTTGGCCGCCCGTTCGGCATCATACTTCACCTTGAACGCGGCATTTTCTGCTTTTTCTTGGGCGTGCTGGCGGTTGCGTTCCACGTTGTCCGCCAGATACCGGGCGCGCGCCACCTCGGCGGGCGTGGCAAACCGCGGGGCCGCCGCGGGTGGATTAAGGATCGGCGTCTCCGGCGTCGGGGCGACGGTCTGGACAGGACGCGGTCCGGCGGCCGTGCGGGCCTGCTCGGGCGTGGTCTGGCTGGTGACGCGCGGTGGACGGCCGGCGGGCTGATTCACCGTGAACCCGTCCCGCTCGGCCCGCTCCACGATCTGCCGGCGGCGCGTCGGCTCCGGCGTCTCGATCAGCTCAAGCTCGACCTTGCGCGCCTGTAGCTGCCGCTGCTTTTTCGCGAGGGCATCCTTCTCCGCCCCCGGTGCGGCGACCTTGAGCCGCTCCTCGTTCAATTTGATCGCGGCGTCGAGTTCCGTCTTTTCCTGTGCGCGCCGTTCCGCCGCCTCCTTGGTCGCCCCCTGTTGAGCTTGGGTGGCGCCAGTGGTGTCCGCCGTCCCCTTTTTGAGTTGAACCAGCGTCAATGTCCGCGCCGCCTCCTGATTCCTGCGGTACAGTGCCTCGACGGTTTCCTGGAGCTTCTCAACTTCCTTCTGCGCGGCCTTGGATTGCCGCATGAGGTCGCCCGCGGACTGCGCCGCCGTGTCGAACGGTTTCAACTTGGACTCCAGCGCCGCAATGGACGCCTTGAGTTCCGCCAACCGCGCCGCGTCGTCGAGCCGGGCCTGTACCGAGGTATCGGCATACGCCATCGAACTCTGCTCGGCCTTGATCCCCGTCTGTTCCTTGCGTGCCGCGAGCAGTTCCGCGCGCAGCTTGGTCGCCTCCGTGTCCACCTTCTCCGCCTGCTGCCACGGCTTCAGCCCCGGCTCCATCGTCACCCCCGTCTCACCCATCAGCTTGAAGATCGCCGCGTCCGCCTTCGCCTGCTCCGCTTGCGCCTTCGCCAGATCAGCCTCAGGTTTCTTCCGCGCCACCGCGGTTTCCTCGATGTTCTGTTCCGCTGCAAATTCCTGCGTGTCCAGTTTCCGCTTCTCCGCCGCGGTGCGCACCGCGAGCTTCTCCCGCTCGAACCCCGCCTTTTGCGTCGCGCTAAGTTTCCCGCCCTGCCGCGCCTCCGTGTCGGCCTGCCGCTGGTCAATCTGGGCCACCTTCAGCGCCGTCTCTTCATCCGTCTGCCGAAGCGCCGCCGCGGCATACGCGTCCATGGCCCCCGTCGCCTTGTCCAATTTCTCGACCAGCTTGCTCGCCGCGTCGCCCGTGGTGTTCAGTCCCTCCGCCCCGTCGCCGGCATGGTCTGCGAACTCCTTGCCCTTGCCCGTCGCCTGCGCCACCGCCTCGCTGAAGACGCCGTACTTGTTCGCCGTGGCGTCCAGAATCGGGTCACTCGATGGCAGGAGGTTGGTGATCCGTTCGATGGCCGAGGCCAGCAGTTGCGCCGTGCCGCCACCGAGGCCCATCTGGAACGCCAGCCGCCCCACACCCTCCCAGAGCTGATTGCTCGCGTTGGCCAGCCGTTGTTTCTGCCCGGTGAGGGTCTGGAGGTTGGCTTCATAGACGCCCGCGCCACCCTTGGCGGCCTGTTCCATGATGGCTTTCAGCTTCTCCGTCTTGCTCGCCCCTTCGTCCACTTGGAAGCCATACCGTGAAAGGGCTTGGAAATTCCCGCCCAACGCCCGCGAGAGCAGCGTCGCCGCCGTGTCCACGTCCCCGACCCGCGCCGCCATGTTCTTCAGCAACTCGGCGTTGCCCGCGAGGTTGGCCGTGCTGTCCTTGCTCTGAATTTTCCCCAGCGCCTTCAGCCAGGTGGAGTCATCAATCCCTGACACCGATGAAAACGTCTCCGCCAACGCGTGCAACTGCTCGCGGTATTCCCCCGTGAGCCGTCCGGCATTGGCAAGCTGCTGATCCACCCGCGCCACGGTGGCCTGCCGCTCGGCGTATTCCCCGAGCGCATGGTTCACCGCCGCCAGCGCCGCCGTCACCCCCGTGACCGCCACCGCCGTGATGCCCGCGCCCGCGCCGAGGCTCGCGAAAATGGCCCCGCCGGGCAGTTGCGCAGCCGCGCTGCCGATAGATTGCAAAGCCCCCGCAACTCCGCTCAGCGGCGCCACCCCGCGCACCGCCGCGAGCTGGGCATCCAGCGCCGCCGTGCTTTGCCCCGCCGCCTTCAGCGCCACGATCTGCCGCTCGAGGTCCGCCACCAGGCGCTTCCCCGCCCCGCCGTCCATCGTCTTCTGTAGCGCGGCAATCTGCGCGTCCAGCGCCCGCGTGTCCTGCCCCGCCGCCGCCGCCGCCGCGCGGAACTGCTGGAGCGCTGTGAGGTTCCCCGCCCCTGTCTCCTGCCCCCTGTCCCCTGTCCCCTGCCCCTTGTCCCCTGCCCCCTGAATCTTCGCCTGCTGCTTACCGATCTCGACATCAATCGGCCCCGTGTCCCCGCCCAGCTTGGAAATCTGCTCCCTTACCGCCTGCCAGCCCGCCACCGCCCGCGCCGCCTGCGCCTCGCTCGAGTTCGACGCGGCCGCCAACCCGTCCAGCATCTTCTCCACGCCCGACGTGTCCCCGCCGGACGCCTGGAGCGTGGCTTTGAGGCGCGCGAGTTCCGCCTGCGCCCGTTCGACCCCCGTGAGATCGGCGGCCGAGGTGATCCGTAATTGATATTCGCCGTCGCCCATAGGCGGATGGGTGGGGGGAATTTACCGGCGGTTGGGAAGGGTGCGGCGAAACTCTTTCAACTCTGCCGGGGTGAGCTTACCAACCCGACGGCGCACCTCGTCAACGATTTCAAAATCGAGCCGCGGCTGGGTGGTCGTGAGCGCCTGAAGCGCGAAGCCTTTAACGTAGCTGTCCAAGTCTAGCACCAACGGCAGGGCCGGGAGGGCGTTCGTGGGGCTGCCTTTGGCCCGCAGCCGGTCATTCTCCGCCAGCCGTTCCTCCAGAAGGATGGCGTAGGTGTTCGTGGCCGTCAGATTGGCCTCCGCCGCCGCGTTCGACAACGTCGCCGCCTGCGCCGGCGTGAACGTGAGCGTGACGGTGATGTTTTGCGCCGTCGCGGCGAACGCGAGACACAGCCAGAGTAAACAGGTGAGGATGGGTTTCATAAAAATCAGGGGTTGCCGGGCTTGAATTCAGAGCGGTGGAAAACCTGCGTAATGTCGCCGTTCGCTGTCGGGGCCGTGCCCGTGGCCTTGATGGTGATCGTCCCGGACAGGGTTTCCGTCGGCGCGGTGTAGGTCGTCACCGGGGTCGCCCCATCCACGAACACCGTCACGCACGCCACCTGCGTCGCCGCGCCCGTGCGGGTGATGGTGCCGACGATGCGCCACGCCGCCGCGCTGCTGGTGAACGCCGCACTCTCCACAATTTTCTGCGCCCCGAAATACGCTGCCACTGTCTTACTGTTCGCGTTGGCCGCCGTGGTGCCGAACATGAGAATTTCCACCGTGTCACCCGTCGCGGCGAGGCCGGAGGCGGGGAACGTCTCCGTCATCAAATTCGTCTCCGTCAGGCCGACATTCGCGACCGTGGTGGTGATGGTTTTCACCACGCCGACCATGCGGTTCTGATTCGTGGCGCTGCCGGTGTATTGGCGCACGCCGCCAGAACTTCCGCGCGATTGGATCACCCCGTTAACGTCGAAATCGTAGGTCGGCACCGAGGTGGCAATCCCAACCAACCCGGCAGATGTTGCGTGCAGGGCGACGGTGCCACTGCCGAACGAGCCATTGACGGCAAGAGTAACCCCTTTGGTCGAACCCCCTTGCACACGGGCATTTACAGCATCATAACCAAAAAAAGCTCTCGACCCAGCCACCACAAAACTAGCCGAGACGTTCGACCCGGTTCCGAGCGACATGGAATTACCGTCTGACCAAACCGACAGCGGCACCGTTGGGTTGGTGGTCAAAATCCCGACCTGTCCGGCGAAATATGCTGATTGGCCACCGTTAGCAGCCACCGAGAGCATCGCTACCCCGTTCACGGGCCCGACCGAGAGTGCTCCAGCCATTTCGACATGTCCCGCACTGATCAGACTCATCCGGTTAGAGCCGTTGACGTGGAAATAAAGAGCGTTTGTACCACTGCTGGTGATGTTTGTGGTCGTCACCACCCCGGTGAACGTCGGCGAGGCCGTCGGCGCCTTCGTGTCGAGCTGCGTCTGGATCGCGGACGTGACGCCCGAGACGTAGCCCAGCTCCGTCGCCGTCGTGACGCTGTTCGTGATGCGCTGCGCAGAGTCACTCACCACCGCCTGCGAGGCCGTCACGCCGGTGTTCGTGCTGAGCGAGAAGGTGCCACCCGTGAACGTCCCGCCCGTGATGGTCGGGTTCGTGTAAATCCCGCCCGTGTTGGTAAAGCCAGTCGCCGAGCCGCCCACCAAGGTCAGGTTCGTGGCCCGCGCCGCGTTCGGCAGCACAAACACCGCCGCCCCGCGCGTCACCGGCGTCACTGCGGTCAATAAAGTCAGCGCCAAAATCAGGGTTTTCATCGTTCTCAAAAAATCACAACCACACCGTCCCGCGCCCGCCCGCGCCGTCGCCGTCGCAATACCACATGCGGAAGGCATCCCCGCTTTTCTGCCGGTAGAGATCGCCCGCCTTGCCCGTCACCGCGCCGTTCGGGTCCGTGCTGCCCGCCGTGACCCGCGCGAACATGCTTTCCACGTCGTCCGCGGTGTAAAAGCCCCCAACGCGCACCGTCGCGGTCACGGCGGCGCTGGGCGTGCCATTCAGCACCACACTGCTCCCGAGCGCCGTGGTCGCGCCGCTCGCGGTCAGGGTGATCGTGCCGTTGACCAGGTTGGTGTCATTCGCGCCCGGCTCCCATTGGTAAACCCGGCCCGCCGTCACCGCGAGCGTGTAGGTGTATGAGCCGTTGTAGGCCGCGCCGTTCGGGATAACCGTGCCCGGCTGAATCGCGCCGCTCGCGCTGCCCGGCGTCGCGTCCTCATGGACCGTCAACGTGCCGCCGCCGAACGTCACGCGCTGGGCGGTGTCCGCCAACGGGGCCACGGACACCACGATCCAGAAATCCGCGCTCGTCTCGGCCCCAAGACTCAGCAGCGTTTCCGCCGCGCTGAAATCGACATAGGCGTGGGCACTGGTGCGGTCCGTCCATTCATCCGCGGTGCAGCCGGAATCCCACCCCGTGGCATCTTTGAGCACCGTGGCGGACATCAGCGGCGCGAGGTTCTCCGCCTGCGACGCGAACACCTCGACCCGGATGCTCGCGAACTGGTCAATGTCCACGATGTCCCCGTTGCTGTTCAGCAGGAGCTGCAGGCGCACCGGGTTGCCACGCCAGAACTTGACCGTCCCGCCGAGCGCGTCCGCCAGCCCGCCCGGTGACTGGGCTTGATCGCAAGTGAGGCGGAGGGTGGCTTTGATGACAGCGACAGGCATAGGAATCAGGTAGAATTAAACCGCCGCAGACTGCCGATCATTCTGGCCGTGTAGCCGGTCTTCGCCGGCTGCTCCAACGTGCCGCCCTCGAAAAGGTACTCCCATTCCAGCACCGAGCCGTTCTGGCCCGTCCAGCGCACCGACTTGAGGACACAATTCAGCAGACCCCAACTGTTGATCCCGCTGCGCGCCCCGACCGAGTTGCAGTAGAGATTCAGTTGCACATCGCTGGGCGGGAGTTCGAGCAGATGCCCCGCCTTGTGGCCATTGGCCGCGGCGGCGTCGCGATAGTTCCGGCTGAGCTTGAGCGGGAACTGAAACACCCGTTGCCCGCGCGGGAAGCTCTGCGCGGTCTTGGCAAAGGACGGGTTGAACACCTCGGTGGCCTGCTCCATGCCGCCGCCGCTGGTGTCGATGGGCGTGTACTCCGGCGAGATGGCCAGCACGATGCCATTGAATTGCGGGACGGCCCCCGACGAGGCGGCGAGGACCGTCCAGCGCAAATAGAACGTGGTGACCATGGCTCACGGGAGGGGCGATGTTAGGCGATGGCGAGGCTGAATCGCGCCTGCCCGACGCCCGTGGTGGTGACGCGCGCCGGGACGATCTCGATTTCGCCATGCCGGTCCGTGCCCGGTCCGAAACTACCTTTCGGCAGTTTCGCGCCGCCGCTCTTGAAGGTGAACGTCGCCGTGTCACCGGACGCGAGGTTGGCGGTGAAGACGTGATCCTCAGCCACAAACGACGTGGTGCCGATGCCGCGGCCGATGGCCTGGCCGATGGTGCGCACGCTGTCACTGCCGCCGGCGGCGATGGTTTGGCAAAGTTCGTGGATTTCCGCCGGGCTGAGGTTGCTCGGCGAGAACATGATCTTCGGTTTGATGTCCAGCAGCGTGACCGCCACGATGCCCTCGTTCTCGTCGTAGTGTTCCTTGACCGTGTAGCCGGGATCGAACTTGAAACCCTCGCGCGCGGTAATCGCATCGAATGGCGTGGAACGCCCGCCCACCGCCAGCGACCACGGCTGGGTGAACACCACGTCGGGATTGTAACCCGTGCCCCACGCTGCTCCGCTCGCCGCATAGGTCGGGATGTCGATGGCCGTGATTTCCACTGGCCCGGCAAACGGCCGGATCGCGCTCATGTCGCAGACCATGCCCTTCGTGACACCCGCCTTCAGCCAGGTGTACGTGTCCCCGGTCGCGAACGAGTGCAACACGACCGTGTTGGTGCAGATCGGGAAGCCCGGCATCCCGCTGGCGCTCGTGCTCACCGTCTCCGTGGCGGTGCCGTAGGGCACCAGTTTCCCGAACTGCGCGGTCGTCAGCATCCCGATGGGCGTGGCGCTGATCTTCCACTTGATGCTTTTGTGGCGCTCGCCCAGCGAGCCGAGTTGCGAGCCGGGTTCAAACGTTTCGTAGTTCGGCTCGGCGATGATGTCCTTGTCGCAATAGATGTTCTCCCCGTCGAGGACGAGAACGGCGGGGCCTTGGCAAACGATGGCTGGCATGGTGTTTTAGGGGTTGGGTGTTGGGTTTTTGGGTTGGTGGTTTTTTACAGCGTGATCTGCAAAATAGGGCTGGGGGCGAGGCCGGCCTTGTGCGCCATCGCGCGCAGTTCCGTCCCGGAGGATGGTTCGCTGAACGGCGCGGCATACAAGGTCGCATCCAAGCCGGGGAAACTGCCGTTCAGCGTGTAGCGGATGGCCGCGCCCGAGGTGTTGCTGGTCAGGGTGATTGCGCCCGCACCGCGGGAGCTGGCCGGGCGCGCGGCGCGGGCCACGGCGGGAAAGCTCACCGCCTGCACCACTTCAATTCGGTGGATGGTGATGCCCTCACCTTTGGCGACCGCCTCAAAGGCGGGGTTCCCGAACTGCAACACCGCGGGGCCTAGCGGGAGGGCGTGCAGGTCTTGCAACACGCGGGCAATCAGTTCGCCCTCGCTGATATTGGTACCGGCCGCGCTTTCATTGATGGTCTTGTTCACGGTGATAAACACCTCCATCCGCAGTTCCACTTGCGGGCCGGGGGTTTGATTGGTGCCCACGGCGCCGCTGGGCAGATGCACCGCAAGGCTCGCGCCGGACTTGCCCGCCGTCGCCACAAACAGGGCGATCTGCGAATCAATATCACTCTCGATCTGCTGCTCCGAGATGCGCAGCACGTTGACCGTGGCAAAGTAGTCATCGGCCAAGAGGTAGCCGTACACGTCGCTCTGGAGGCGTTCGATGGCGTTGCTCATGCCACACCTCCGGGGTTGCGGGCGGCGTAGCCGGTGATCGCGCGGTCAATGGCCCCCGTGATGCGGGACGGCTCGGGCAGGGCGCGCGGGTCGGCCTTGTGGGTGACGCTCTTGGTGAGGCGGAAGAGGAATTCGAGGCGCTCGCGTTGCACGCCGCTGGCCTTCTCGCGCCGCTGGCCTTTGACGCGCGGGGCGCGGGACTGCCCGCGATTCTCCAGCGAGCTGCGCACGAGCCACGCGCCTTTGCGCGTCCGCAGCACGAACAGGCCGGGGAAACTCTCGCGCAGCGTGCCCTTGCCCTGCTTTTTGTAGGCTTCGGCCGTCAGGGGAATGGCGAGCGCGCCCGCCGCCTTGGGCGTGACCGTGCCGCCGGTGATCTTGTGAACGAAGGCCGGGCTGGCGACGGTGACCGTGACGCTGCTATCGCTCGCGGCCTGGTGGCTCGTCTTGTTCGCCACGCGCTGCCAGAAGTGTTGCGATGGCCAACCGCGGCGGTTGCCCTCGCGGTCGCGCTCCTTAAAGTGCGTCTTGAACTCGACCGCAACTTCCTTGCCGACGGTCTGCATGAGCACCGCAGGACGCCGCGCGAAGGCGCGGGCGCGGTCCAGCGGATCGCTGCCGATCTGTTGCAGGGTGGTGGTGGTGAAGCTCATGCGGCACTGCCTTTTTTCGGCCCCATTTTCCGG
>Ga0181348_1001592_pt1 | contig 10054 bp, 16 predicted proteins | sample Su13VDMM110DN_FD_130092 | JGI IMG/M metagenome (GOLD analysis project Ga0181348, IMG submission 130092) | Freshwater viral communities from Lake Michigan, USA - Su13.VD.MM110.D.N | ecosystem: Environmental > Aquatic > Freshwater > Lake | place: USA: Michigan | collected 2013-07-16
ATGTATGACAGTTGGGGTGGTAAGTCTGCTATGTCTTGGGCTCAGTCTAAGATAAACTCAATTGAAAAAGAAAAGATGTCAAAACAAAACTTTGCAATTGATTCAGAAGATAAGAAAATTGTTATTGGACCTGCAATGATTCCTGACCAAAAGATATTCCGTAAAGATGGTAAAGGTAATCCATACCAAGTATTCTTTAGTGCTGAGACAATCCGTATGATTTCTGAGAAGTATATGAGAAACAAATACATTGATAACAATGATACCGAACATAATGGTAAAGCTGCGTCAGATGTATATGTTATTGAGAGTTGGATTAAAGAAGATATGGAAGATAAATCTAATAAGTATGGATTTAATGAACTTCCAATTGGAACTTGGTTTGTATCAATGAAAGTAAAGAATGACGAGGTTTGGAATAAAATAAAGAACAAAGAACTCAATGGGTTTTCTGTATCAGGTTACTTTGAAGAGGTGGCACAATTCTGTAGAGAAGAGATGTTCCTTAAAGAAGTTGCTGAGATACTAAAGAAATTTTGAGAATATATATAGAATTTTATATTTAACAATATAGATTATAAACAAATAAACAAAAATAAACAAAGTAGATTATGTCAAATCCAAAAACGGCTATCCAAGAAATTAAGAGTCTTATGGTAAAATTCGGTTTTATCAAGTCAGAAAGTTTCTTAGATGCTAAATTAGTTGATGGTACACAAATCAAAGTTGAAGGTGATTCTCTTATAGAGGGTGCTAAAGTTATGGTTGTTACTGCAGATGGAGAAGTTCCAGCACCAGATGGTGTCCACGATATTGAAGGTGGTATGAAAGTACAAACAACTGACGGTATTATCGTTAAGATAGAAAAATCAGAGATGGGAGATATGTATCCAATGGCTGACCACGATATGGAAGAAGAATCAGTTGAGGTAGAAGTACCCGCTGAAGTAGCTCCAATTGCTGAACCAGTCGTAGCAGCTATCGTTGAAGCAATTATTCCTGTGTTAGAAGAAATTAAATCTTTAGCAGAAGGAATGAAAAAAATGAAAGAGAAAATGGAATCTGTTCAATCAGATTTTGAAGCTTTCAAAAAACAACCAGCGGGAAAGAAAATTTCTGACGGTAAGGTTGATTTCAATAAAGAAGTAAATTCAGATGATGCAAGAATTGCAGCAATAATGAATTTAAGAAAAAATAACAAATAAAAAAACAAAAATTAAATATTAAATGAAAAATTATTCAAAAGAAGATTTTAGTTACGTAGTAAGTTCTATCACTGGCTTTACTGATCAAACATCAACTGAGTTGATGATGAAAGCATTAGTAGGTGGTACAACAGCTAAAGTAGCAAATGTAAAGCTAGGTATCAAAGGTACTCAGCAAATTCAAATTATGGACAACAGTCCAGCGTTTCAAGCAGGAGCTTGTGGATGGTCTCCATCAGGTACAACAACTTTCTCTCAAATCTCATTAACGGTTTGTCCAGAGAGAGTAAATGAGGCATTATGTCCAGATCAATTGTATTCAACTTATCAGTCATTACTTTTAACAAAAGGTCAAACTGAAGAAAGTGTACCATTCGAATTGGAAATTGCTGATTTATATGTAAAGAAAATTCAACAAAGAATTGAACAAAAATTATGGCAAGCAACCACAGCAGGTGGTGACTGTTTCCAAGGTTTCAACGCATTAATCGTAACAGGAGCAACTAGTGTTGCTAACTCAACTGGTACTACATTCTCTTCAACTGTGGCTTATGGTACAGCGGGAAATCCTATCACTGAGGTAGATAAATTAATCTCTGTTTTAGATGATAACGCACAAGCTATTGAAAATTTAGTAGTGTTTATGTCATACGCTAACTATCGTTTATATGTTACTGCTTTAACTAAAGCTAACTTCTTCGTTAATTACATTGGTAACTCTACAGTAATTGGTGGTGAAGCAAACGCTTTCGCAGTACATCCAAACTCAACTGTAAAAGTTTATCCTACATTAGGTTTAAGCGGATCAGGTAAAGTAGTTATCGGACCAGCTGATTATTTCGTAGTAGGTTTTGATGCCTTAAGTCAAGATGAAAAAATTGATCTTTGGTGGTCTCGTGATAACGATGAAATTCGTATCAGAAGTAACTACAATTACGGTGCTGCTTTAGTTACATTCTCAGGAGTTAACTATTTCGCAACTAACAACATCGCATAGTTATTATAAAGATGTAAAAAACCAAAGGGGTGAAAGGCCCCTTATTTAAAAAATAAACAAAAAAATTAAATCTTAAAAATATGCCTTGTTTTATATCTAGTGGTGAAGCTCTTGGATGTTCAGATAGTATTGGTGGTATTAAAAAAGTCTACATAGTTGGTGGAAGTGCAACTGCAGAAGTAACCGGTTACACATATAATGCTGCCGGTGCAGTTACTGGAGCCACATCAACTTCTGGTACTACCTTATACGGTTTTGAATTAAAAAGAGGAGTTTCATCTCTTACTCAAACATTAAATAAGAGTTATGAGAACGGAACCGTTTTCTTTACTCAAGAATTAACTATTTCTCTTTACAAGTATGATACTGATAAAAGAGATAAGTTAAAAGTATTATCTCAAAATGATACTTTACAAATTGTTGCAATTGACCAAAATGATGTTCAATATTTAATTGGTCAAGTTAACTTTTCATTCTTATCAGCAGGTGATGCGACTTCAGGTCAAGCACTTGGTGACAAAAATGGTTTTAGCTTAACTTTCCAAGCGCAAGAAGCTGAACCAGCGAGAGTTATCACTGGTGCGTTGGCTACTGTATTTGCAGGAGCTACAATTTCAGGTTAATCTTACATCTTTCTTGGTGTAAATTATCTATATATTCTATCTAAAAGAGGGTGGGCTTCCACCCTTTTTTTTGTTGCTACCAATTCAAATCAAAATTATTTATATTTAACTATATACGGTATTAACTATGCTTATACTCCAAAAAGGAATACAGAATGAATTAGTGTTGAATATCAATAATAATTCAAGAACAGATTATACTGGTTATACATTAACCTTTACAAACGTTTTATCCCAAGAGATAAAAAGTTATACTATTAGTACATCTAATGCACAAGTTTATGCGTCAAACGATAGATATTGTGAGATTATTTTAAATTTTCAAAATGCTGGTCAAGACTTAAATTACGAGGGACAATACCAATTACAAATATTTGGTAATGGAACTCAATTGGTTTATACAGGTATGGCAAGATTAGACGGAACTACTGAAGATAATTCGTTTGTTGAATATATATCTGCTGACGAAGATAACTCCAACTTTATATATATACAAGATTAACTATGAGTGAAGAAAAACAAAAATATCAATTGGGTAGAATGAACTTTAGACAAGAACCATTCTTACCTATTTTCTCCGAATTATTTGATAGAAGACCTTGGGTCCTATACGGAGAGAACAATCAAATGCCACAATATCTAATCTCAAGATATAATAACTGTGCAATACACAAAGCGATAATCACTTCAAAACGTGAACAAATATGTGGTGATGGAATTGTTTCATTAAACAATCCAATGGCCACAGTAAACTTAATCAACCCAAAAGATAATGTAATGGATGTGTACAGAAAATGTGCACTAGACCTTTTACTATTTGGGGGTTATGCATTAAATGTGATTTGGTCTCGTGATAGAACTACTATTGCCGAAATGTACCACCTAGACTTCTCAAGAATTAGATGTGGTAAAATTAACCACGAAACAGATGAAATTGAAAAATATTACTACTCAGCTGATTGGACAAATATCAAAAAATTCCCCGTTGAAGAATATGATACATTCAATCAAGAAGATGGTGAACCATCTCAAGTTTTTTATTATAAACAGTACAGTCCAAATAACTCCTATTACCCTCACCCAGATTATTCTGGTGGTCTTGCTGCTATTGAAATTGATGTAAACATAAAAGAATTCCACTCCAATAACTTAAAGAACGGAATGTTACCATCCCTTTTCATATCTATGAACAATGGTATTCCAGGAGAAGAGGAGCAACGTATAATCACAAGAGCTTTAGAAGAACAATATACCTCAGTTAATAACGCAGGTAGACCAATTATCTCTTTCAACGAAAGTCCTGAATTGGCACCACAAATCACACAAATTCCTGCAGCATCTTCAGATGGTTATTACCAATCAATATATGATGACATATTACGTAGTATACTGTCCGCACACAGAGTTTCTAGTGGTGAACTATATGGTATATCCACCGCAGGTAAATTAGGGTCTAGAAACGAAATTATAGACCATTCTGAATACTTCCGTAAAATGGTTATTATGCCATACCAAAAAGAACTATTATCAACATTTGATAAGTTGGTAAGTATTAAATCTCAAAGACCTACATCATTTGAAATTAAACCTCTATCAATATATGAAGTTGGTGATGTTATTGAACAACCAATAGTAGAAGATAAACCAATTCAACCAACACAACAATAATATGGCTAACGTACTATTAATATCAGAAAATAAGATTAAGGCATTCACGAATATCAATAAGAATGTTGACGTTCAAGCAATTAGAGCTGAAATCGGTATTGCTCAGGATATTCATTTACAAAATTTATTGGGAACAAGATTCTATAATCATTTGTTATCTCAAGTAAATTCAACAGGTAATACATTCAACAACAATGAATTAACATTGGTTAATGATTATATAAGTCCATATTTGATACAGACAGCTTATTTTGAGATGATACCTCATTTACACTTACGTACAATGAACGTTGGTATCGTTGAACCTGGAGGATTGGAAGGTGGTAGAAATGGTGTTGATATTGAAACAATGAAGTATTTGAGAACTATTCAAAAACAACGTTCAGATTTCTATCAACAAAGATTACAGGATTACTTGTTAACAGGTTTAGGTCAAAACTTATTCCCTGATTATCTTACACAAACAACAACAGATGGAATGCTCGCAGATCGTGCATCCAAATATAATTCACCAATCGTTCTTAATACTACAACTAGAACTGGTTATGGTAAAAGAAGATTACTAAACAGTGGAATTAAATCTTACTCAGAGATTGAGAGTTCTAATCCCGCTTGTCAAGATTGTTATTAATATGAGCACAGAAATATTATTATTGATATCCAATACACTAACTGCAATAGCAGGATGGTTTGTTGGTAGAAGAAGGTCAAACGCAGAAACTGATAACCAGGTACTTAGAAATCTTGAGTTATCTATTGGTCTATATAAGAATATTATTGATGACCTTAAAATTGAAATACAAAGTTTAAATATAAAAATTCAAGACCTTGAAAAAAAGGTTGAGAACTTAATGAATGAGAATAAAAAATTGAAGAGACAGTCTATATGATATTACCTAGACCTACAGAACAAGAACTTACACCCTTTAATAAAGTGGTATATATCACAAGGGTATTAATGAGTGACTTTGGACAAAAGAATAAAATATCTCATATGCAATTAACTGATTTATTAGCTGACAACTATAACAAAATTTATTTATATGAAGACAGATAGATTACAAATAATTAGAAACATTAGATTTGGGTTATCAGATATAAAACCTAAGAAAAGAAAATATGAGGATGAAGGTCCTTGTTGGGAAGGATATGAACAAATTGGTACAAAGATATTAGACGGTAGAGAAGTACCTAACTGTGTACCTATCAAAGAAGAACAATCAAAAGTAAAACAAGGTTTTCCAATACCATCTAAGTCTAGTGGTGAAACTGAAGAAGAATATATATCCAAGTGTATGAAAGCTATTGGAAGTGAATATGATACACAAGAACAAGCGCTCGCTGTGTGTTACTCTCAGTTTGCTGAAGTAGGACCAAGAGGTGGTATTAAAGAAAGTGACAAAGCACCAAAGAGTGATACTCCAAATAAAGACCCAAAGGGTGAAGGTAGTGCGGGTGGTGATGCTTCAGGTAAGAGAGGTGCAAAAGTAACAGCAGAACAAGAGAAGACTTTACAGAATAAGGTTGATGAGTTTAACGAAAAAGAAAGTAACACCAAGAATGGTAATGCAACATTAGGTGCACTTAAATCAGTATTTCAAAGAGGATTGGGAGCGTTTAATACATCACATTCACCACAGGTTAAATCAGCAGAACAATGGGCTTACGCTCGTGTAAATGCGTTTCTATATCTACTTAAAAATGGTAGACCTGAGAATCCAAAATATGATACAGATTATGACCTATTACCAAAGGGTCATCCTAAAGCAAAATAAATAAATGTATCTTAAGAAAATATCAAGGGGCTTAATTGTCCCTTTTTTTATTTAAACATCTCCAAGAATGCCATAAACATTGAATATACAAAAACTGATGCTGTAGTTACAACCAACACACCAACGGCTAAGGCGAATAGATTAACTATGATTTCTATTATGAATTCAAATCGTTTCATATAAAAAAAGGGGAGCCCGAATTAACTGAAAAAAAAAGATGGCAAATAATGAATATCACAGATGGGCTCCCCTCTACTATTAAATATATCAAAGTTTACCAAAAAAATAAAGGGAGAACAAAACACCGTTGTCCTCCCGTTTAAATTTCCTATGCAGCAGGAAAAAATCTATAGTTGTTCCTCAAATTTCTTTAAGATATGTTTGTCAATTGAATCTAATCGTTTACCAATTTCAGCCGAGTATCCATTTTCACAATAGTCTACTAATACATTGGTAATACCTACAATTTCTTTTAATGGTAAAGGAGTTCCAATCATTCGACAATATTCCACTACCAATTTTAGTTGGCTCTGACGAATAATACTTTCTTGAGTTTTTTGATAATCTGCCATTTTGTTTATGTTTTAAAGTTTACACAAAGATAAAACATATTTTTTAATTGCCAAAATTATCTTGTATATTTTTCAAATGGATTACATTGAATGTTTAAAAGTTTTACACCATCTTTGGATAACTTGATAATCCATTCCTTTTCCCTTTGTTTCATTTCAGCACTGTTTCCGTTCAATTGGTCAATAACATAACCTGACCTAATTATCTTCTTAATATCACTTAACTCATAGTTAGTCAATGCGTTATAAAACAATGGAATATATGCGGCACCCTTACCATCTCTTATTACCTTTTTAAAGTCGTTTATGTGTTGGGTTAGTCTTGTATGTAGATGACGTTTGGTTGCACCAATATAAGTTCCCTCAGGTAAATCAATTCGGTATATCTTGGCTGACTTATTGGCTGTAAAGTAATCCTTATTGTACATATCCGTTTTTACCTTATTTTTGACAAAGTAACCTTCCATATCACCCCAATAGTAATCAGGTCTTAAAACGTCTCTAAAGTACTTAGAATTGGATTTACAACAAGTCTTACATCTCTGTTGGAGACCATCCTTTGCTGCAGTTCTTTTATTGAATTGAGTTGTTGGTTGCTCAATTTTACATTGAGTACATAATTTTGTTTTTTTCATAGTCATATTCATTTATTAATAAATACCACAATTCCAACGAAAAGTAAATAAATATTTAAAATAAATAGAAAATAGTTTGTACTTTTGACAAAATTGTGTATACTTATGAATAGTTCTACTTCACACTACGAACATTAAAACATTTAAGGGTTGTCTAACAAAAGCTGAGGTGAAGTACAGTGAGTAGTTGGGTGACCCTTTTTATATTATGGAAAAACAAGAATCATTTATTCAAGTTTGGGATTATCTCATAGATAATGATGAACTAGATTGTGCTGATTTGATATTATTATCAAAGATAATTTCATTGAGTACAACTAAAAACGGTTGTTATATGAGTAATACATATATCGCAACATTATTAAGATTAAAAAATAAAGAGACAGCATCAAGACGTATCACTAGACTTAAAATGTTGGGATATATTAAAGTAGATGAGAAAACAAAAGATAATAAATCATCCCGCAAAATATATAATACTTATCAAAATGGATTAATTTTAAAGTCAAGTAGGGTTGATTCTAAAGTCAATACCCTATTGATTTCAAAGTCAATGAGTATTGATTCTAAAGTCATAGAGGTATTGACTCCAGAGTTACACTATAATATCAGTAATAATATAAATTTAAAAGAACAGTTAGATAACATCAGTTCTAGAATATCAGATAAAAATATAACAGGAGATGAAAGATGGGAATTAATGCAAACTAAAATGAAACTAGAATTAGAATTAAAATCAAAATAATTTGATTAATTGGATTTTATTTCTTATATTTTAATATACAAGTTTTCCAATATATAGATTAATCCTGCTAGTGTGTTCCATAACTTAGCAGGATTTTTCACTTTAATAGACTATTTATTAATGACGAAATGTACTAAATGCCATATCGATAAGCCACCAATAAAGTTTTATACTTATTGGCACTCAACCCAACAAAAGAATAGAACTAGGAAAATTTGTTTGGATTGTACTAATGAGCATAAGAGACAATACAGACTCAATAAAAAGATGCTAGCACAGTTAACAATCAATCCTGATTTTATCTATAAAGACAATCCCAACTATAAGAAATGTACTAAATGTAGTACTTGGAAAACATTAGAGGAATATTACCAATATAAGAATAAAGCTTTCACCAAATGTATGGAATGTGAAAGAGAACAAAGTAGGAAGGAAGCTAGAGAAAGACTAGAAGAGAATGGAGGTTCTTTCAGAGTAAAAGTTAATCCCAATGAATATGTAGATGAGTATCAACGCAAGAATGTATTTGAACTTATGACTTTACTTGGATACTTATTTAATGAGGAAAATGGTGTTTGGTATAAGGAGCCTTGGAAAACAAAGGATGGTAAATTTCCACTATTAAAACCTCCAACAAGGAAACTAATTAAAACTAATATACCAAAGGAAGTTAAGGATAAGATTATTGAATATAGATTAAAGAACTACACGATAGGTAAGATATCGGCAGTATTAAATGTAAGTGAAACAAGCGTATGGAAGATTTGTCAAAACATATCAAAGTAGGTGAAATATTAATACCAATTGATTACTGGTCAATGAATGAAGATGATAGAACAGAACTATGTCTAACACTAATGGATGGTATGTTAACAATATTGGATAAAACCCTAAACCCAGAATTTGATAGATTAGCAGTACTAAATATGTTATTAGAATCATCAATCTTATCAAATCAGGAAAATGAGGAATACGAAGTATGTGAAGTTATGTCCTCAATTAGAAAACTTATAAATGATTAAAGAAGTTGAGGTCTATATAACGAACAACTATTACCAACTCCTAAGGATAGCTAAGACTATAACAAAGAACCATAACTTGTCGCAGGACCTATTACACGAAGTAATAATCCAATTGTATGATAAGGATGAAATTAAACTAAGGAAGTATGAAGATAATCAAATCAAGTACTACATAGTTTCCATAATGAGAATCAATTGGTATTCCAAAACATCACCATTCTATTACAAAGTAAAAAGAGAATCATCCAAGTATCAAGAACTAACTGATTTACATAATACATCTGAAGACCAGGATGACTTTGAAAAACAAATTATTTTCGATATATTAGAAACAGAGTGGTGTGAGTTAGATTGGTTCCATAAATCACTATTCGAATGGTATATGACGTTAGGATCACTCAAGAAAGTATCTTTGAAGACTAACATACCACTAGCGTCGGTAGGTAAGTATATTAAAGAGGCAAAGAAAGAAATGAAGACAAACGTATTAAATAAATTAAACGAACAGTAATATGGCAAAAGGATGTAAAACCTGTAAGAAGAAACCAGAATTATCTGAATTACCAGAAGTTATTGAACTAGATGAACCATTATTGATATTTGATAGTGAGGACATTGTTAAAGCGTATTACGCAATTACTGAGAAAGATGGTATAAGAGATGAAATTAAACCATTAATCACAGGAGTATACAGACAAGTCTTCAACGAAGAATTTGTATATGAAAGATGTATTAGTTGTAAGAACAATCAATTAAATAAATTTCGTAACTACATAAGGTTTTATTTAAAAATTAATATATAATGGAAGAAA
>Ga0181348_1001593_pt1 | contig 10050 bp, 17 predicted proteins | sample Su13VDMM110DN_FD_130092 | JGI IMG/M metagenome (GOLD analysis project Ga0181348, IMG submission 130092) | Freshwater viral communities from Lake Michigan, USA - Su13.VD.MM110.D.N | ecosystem: Environmental > Aquatic > Freshwater > Lake | place: USA: Michigan | collected 2013-07-16
CAAATGTATATCAATCCTGACACTTGTATAAATTGTGGAGCATGTGTTCCAGAATGTCCTGTTAGTGCAATTTACGAAGATGAAGATTTGGCTATAAAAGCAGGCGATGAAATATCAGTACATAAGAACTACGAATTTTTCGGATTAAAATACGCATAATGGTAACAGTATCAGAAGGTGCAGCAAAAAAACTAAACTCACTCATTGAAGAAAGTGGGTTCAAAACTCCATTTGTTAGAGTAGCAGTTAAAGGTGGTGGGTGTAGTGGCTTATCATACGACCTTTCATTTGATACTGACCAACAAGAGGCAGATACTCTTGCAGAAAACAATGGAGTAAAAATTTTAATAGACATGAAATCATTACTATATCTTTTCGGAACCGAATTAGATTTTTCAGATGGATTGAATGGTAAAGGATTTCAATTTATAAATCCTAATGCATCTCGAACTTGTGGATGTGGAGAATCATTCGCTCTATAATAAAAACTATGAAAAAATTATTCATATTATGGGGTCTTAGTTTGATAGGTCTTATTGCAAATAGTCAAACTATTGGCTCTACTAAAACAGAGCAGTTTAAAGCAAGCTTCGAAACAAAGATTGACATTAGTCAATTTTTAGATTATGACGGACCTACTATTCCAATACAAATTCTTAAATGTGGTATCGGAGATGAAGTCTATGAACAATATCCAGAACTAAAGGAAAAGAAAGTTGGACTTGGTGTTGCAAACATTACACTTGAGTATCTTGAAAATCTCAATCGCTTTACATTTACAGAAGATAAGACAGAGATTAAGAATCGAATGGTCAAGCAGTTTCAAGCCTCTCAAGCAGGAATCTCTCAAGATAAGTTAGATGGTAGAGGTAAGATAAGATTAGCACATTACTTTGTTGAAATAGAAGTCTACGATTGGTCAGTATCGGAAGACGAAGAAATTAATTTGAAGGACGGGGTTAAAAACGTAATGGTAACTCGTTTAGGTTTGCAGGTAAGATTTACAAATGCAGAGACAGGAGAAATTATAGCAGCATCGGGATTAGGTGAAGCTAAGACTACAAGAGAGTTAACTTTACTAAGTGACGCTACAGTTGATCCTGTTAAATTTAATCAATCAACCGTATCAATTGCTACTAAAAAAGCACTTGATATAGCATGCGCTCGTATCTTAGCTCGTATGGTTAAGAAAGACGTATTTAAAAAGTAAAACTATGGGATCAGCAGCACCAAAAAAACGTCCAATGCGTAGTGTACGCTCTGGAGTTAAAAAATTAAAATTAGCTAAGGCTAATCAAGTTATATTAAGTAAATTAAAATAACATGAGATTATTATTTTTATTAATATTATTTCTTTCTCTAGCAGGATGTACTCCACTACAATACGTGTATGTAGATCCTAAAGATTCAGTAGTTAAAAAGCAAAGAATAATATATGATTATCAGTATACACCTTTATTTTTAGAACCATTTTCATTTTATAACCCAATTATAATTCAAAGATGGAATATACCTAGATATCAACTACAACAACGTTGGGTACCTCAAACACCAACTTATCGTTTCGTTCCACAAAAACAATTACCTCCTCGTCCATCTAGAAAAAGATAATGAAAAAATGGATAATAACTTCTTTAATATTAGTTATACTTTTATTCGCTAATGAAGCGAATGGTCAAATCATTTCTCAAACCTACATAGATCCGTGCGATAAAAAAGTTTACAATGTAACATTTACTATTCCTAATCAAACTCTACTAATTGTAGTTAGAGGTAAGTCAAAAATATTTACTTATACAGAAGCATCACAAGGAAAAGTACAAGCATGGATCAACCAAATATTTTCTGAACCATGCCCAATAAACGTAACAGTTCAACAATCGATCCAAACTGCAGTAGGACAAGCAGCTACACAAGCAGCGTCCCAAGCAGCAAGTGGAGCAGTATCACAAGCAGCATCGTCAGCTGCTTCAAACGCAGCTTCTTCAGCAGTAAGCTCAACTCCTCTTCCACCTCCTCCATCAGCTCCAATACCAAGTCCTCAACCAGCAGCAGCAGCTCCACCTCCTACAAGTGGCCCCGCTTCAGGAGCCACATCACCGCCACCATCTACTTCAGCTTCATCATCATCTTCAACCTCATCGGGATCATCCTCTTCTTCCAAATCGTCATCATCCTCTGGCGCGGACTCATCATAAAGATCAAGTACGAAGAGCAAAAGCTCAAGCACAGAAACAAAAGCAGAAGCTAAGGCAGAAGAGAAAAAAACAGAAACAAAAAAAGAAGAGAAAAAATCTGAACAGAAAGAGGAAAAGAAAGAGGAACAAAAAGAGGAACAAAAAGAAGAAAAAAAGGAAGAAAAGAAAGAAGAGAAGAAAAAAGTAGTTGTAAATCCAATGCTACTTTCTGCCGACTTTGCAGCTGCTCAAACAACAGAAGCAGGAGTGACACCATCTATCAATTTAGGTATCTCACAGAGCTCAGCAACTGGAGAAGGCTCTTGGGGTATTACAGGAATGCTTATTTTAGATTTTAAAAGTGCTGCAGTAAGCTTTTCTAAAACTGATATGAATCTTAAGAATGGGATGTTAACATCTATTAACAGCTATTCAAGTACGATTGCTTACTTAAGTGGTATCCCTGCTACTATAAATGGATTTACTCATATTGTACCTAAGCCTAAGTATACGTACGGATACAATATATCAGCAGTATTAATTAAGTTAAACATAAGCGATGTTTATACCTATTCTCTTTTAACTAGCACTACAGGGTTTATTACAAAACCCTTTCCCATATCAAAAAAAGTAACAATATCTCCTTCTCTATTTGTAATGGCTACCCCATACACTTATTCAAAGTTATCTGGTAACACTTTTAATTACAATATTATGACATTAGCAGGTGCTAACTATTCCTTCGTACTAAGTAAGAAATTTAATTTTAGTTTCGACTATAAGTTCTCCTATGGAACTACTCCAGATACACAAGTATTAAATTTTATTCAAATCGGTTCTAAATTAGTTTTATAAAAAGTTGTTTAAAAAAAATAGATTTTGTAAATTCAATTAAATACAAAAGTATGGCACAAATATTATATTTTACAGCTGCATGGTGTGGACCATGTAAGATGTTTAGACCCACATTTGAAGGAACTCTTGCTGAGATGGGTAAGAGTGCTCAGATAGTTGATGTTGATCAAAACAAAGCTTTAGCTGCTCAGATGATGGTATCTTCTGTCCCAACAGTAATACTAGCTGATGATAACGGTCAAACTTTAAAAAGACACACAGGTGTTATGAGTAAACCTCAATTGAAACAGTTTTTGAGCATATAGATTATTTAACCAAAAAACAAACAAAAATGAAAAAAGCAATCGCAATTTTCGCTATCGCTGCACTAGTTGCATGTGGTGGTGCTTCAACTGAACCAACTACTGATTCAGCTACAACTACAGTAGATACAGTACTTGGAAGATCTTATGAAGATGAAACTCAAAAGCAAGATACTTCTTACTACAAGAAGAAAAATGCAGAGAGAAAAGCAGAATTAGAGCAAGAAGAAGTTAAGTAATTAACAAACACGTCAGGGTGTCCGGCCTGCAAAGACTACGTAGTTAGAAAGGTCTTTTATTACTATTTATATATAGTTCTTTTAAATATGGGGGTGACTTGGTATTGATTGCGATGAGAATGATAGTACCACACGTAGACAAAGCATGAATGTCTTTAAATACTTGCAAACAAACAAACGACGAAATGTCAACTATGACCTTCGAAGACTTAATGTCTTTGGTAGGTGCTGATGAGTACGCTTACGCTGCTTAATCACATCCCGTATCACTCATGGGACTTTAAAAAGAAGTGACAAACCCCGCTATAGTCTCAGTATTATAGCTCTGCTCCTTCTGGGAGTTTCTTGGTAGTCATAAAACCAAGTGGTGGTAACTGGTACATAACTGTACGGCCCTTTACTGATCAGCTTAAAATACAGATCTAAACGTGTGACATGCTGGTATTATAATTACTTCGTAAGACGGGGTTTCGATTACCCCCACCTCCACAACATCGCGAGATAGAGCAGAGGTAGCTCACTAGGCTCATAATCTAGGGGTCGGAGGTTCGAATCCTCCTCTCGCAACAAAGGTTGATTGGGAATACTTACATCTTTTAACTGTAGAAAGGGCTGATGTATGGTTGAGGGGGCGCAAGCCAAAGTAAAGCTAATCGTAAAAGTAGATGTCCACGCACCCATCTTCTACTTTCCTAATTTTACATGCCGGAGTGGCGGAACAAGTATGTCCCGTAAGACATATAGACGTACCTATTCTAGAGTGGTGGTGTGACCGAAAAGGACACCGTGAAGGTAAAAATCCTTCCTCCGGCACCTTTTTAAAATAAAAGTTATGATGATATATTTTTTAGTATTCCTATTTCAAGTCTTGTTTAATATATTCAAGACAATGGAAATTAGATACACGTACGAACAAAAAGTGAAAGCGCTACTGTATAACTCAGTATGGATTAATTTAGTATCTCTTGGTTCCACTTATTTTTCAATTCAAAGATTATTTGCCGGAGACTGGTTAGTAGTGCTAGTATACATAGTAGGTAGTATATTAGGTAAATGGATGGCAATGACACATTTTGATAACCTAAAGCAAAAATTAAATAGCTATTTAAAAAAAAATTGTAGGGTGGTGAAAGCGGCCAGCATGGCATACACACCCTCTCGTCTCGAGGGCGCAGAGAACGAAATAGAAAAGTAGTATGGGGTTGACCACCAGCTTGCAAGCATTGTGCTACTTTTTAAATCGCTGCGTGGAGGTTCGAATCCTCCCCCTACAGCAAGTTACTGTTCTTTAACATATAGGAGAAATAAAATATGGAAACATTATCATTCGTTTTAGGGATGGCATCAGTGGTGGTTATTGCAGTTGCAATAGTTGCCGTTTACGCTTTCGTTAAGGTAAGACAGGTAAGACAAGAACTACAAAGTACTGAAGTAAATATCAGTACAGAAATCGAAAGAGTATATCGAACAATGCATGACGATAAAACAAATATGCATTCTTCGCTTGACTCACGTTTGGACAAATTGGAATCTAAATTAACTAATAATAAATAAAAATTAGTTAGAGAACAGTAACTTTATTTCAAGTATAAAAATCAAATAATATAATGCAAGAGCAATTAAACATGAACGTTCAATTAGACAAAACAACCCCAGTTGTATGTGAAAGCTGCGGAAATCCTACTTTTAAAGAGGTATTATTTATTCGTAAGGTTAGTAAGTTTATATCTGGGACAGCTCAAGATGGTATAATTCCTATTCCTACATTTGCTTGCGCTGAATGTGGTAACATTAATGATGAATTTAAACCAAAGATTAATGACCAAGAATAGAGAATATCACAGTGTCGTCTATACTAGTGAAAATACTAGACAAATTCTTAAAACTGATTCAATAGTTGATTCTGTTATAGATCAATTTGTTGATAGAGCTACTTTCGGAAAAATAAAATACAATACAGATCTAGATAGAGACGACTTATCAGTCCCAGATTGGATAGAACACGCTCAACAAGAATTAATGGACGGAATCTTATACTTAGAAAAGCTAAAGAAAATCTTAGGTGGAAGAAAATAAAACGGTTTCATATTCTCAGTACTCAATATATAAGAACTGTCCTTATCAATGGTATTTAAACTATGTTAAGAAGTTACAGCCCTTTAAACCTAGTATACATTTGATATTTGGTACAGCCTTTCACGAAACTCTGCAAAATTACCTTCAAGTAATGTTTGATAAGAGTACTGATGAAGCAGATAAGATCCACTTACCTAGCTATTTTAAAACTAGACTCATAGAGTTATATGGAGAGAATTCTAAAGATGGACACTTCTCAACTCCAGAACAGCTTAACGAATTTTATGAGGATGCTGTAGCAATCCTAGACTTTTTTAAAAGAAAGAGAAGCTTGTATTTTAGTAAAAAGAATACAAAGTTAGTTGGGATTGAGATTCCTATCATGGAACCCATCCTAGAAGGCATAAATAACGTAAAATTTAAGGGTTTTATAGATCTTGTGACATATGACAAGGTTTTAAAGAAGTACACGATATACGACTTTAAAACAAGTACTAGAGGCTGGTCTGATAAATACGAAAAGAAAGATCAAATTAAGATAAACCAAATTCTACTTTACAAACGAAAGTTTGCAGAGATGAAAAAGGTCTCCGAAGATGATATAGATGTTCAATTTTTTATACTAAGAAGAAAGATTAACGAAGAAGCTGAGTATGCAGCTAAAAGAATACAGGAGTTTGTACCGGCTAACGGAGCTAAGAAAGTAAAAGAAGCTATAGAAGATGTGCAAAGCTTTATGCGAGATGTTTTTACATCAGAAGGAACCTATCAAGATAAGCAATATCCAAAGAATACTAACAAGTGTAAGTTTTGTCCCTACTTAGACCGGCCAGACCTTTGCGACAGAAAAAACTCTTAAACATATATAGGTATATACAAAACTAGACTATTTATTAAAAATTATCAATTATGAGAGTAGGAAAAAAAGACGATATCCTTACTACAGTAAGGCTAAAACAAAGGTTGTTTGAAGACTTTAAGCAAATTAGTATTATTAATAAAGTTACTATGAGAAACTTATTAGAAAGATCCATGTATCTATACATGACAAACGTTGAGTTCAAAAGAAACATAAACAATCAACTTAACACTTATTACACAGGAAGCATTTAAAATAAAACATAGTTACATGAAAGAAGGTTACATTCCACAGGCAGAGCGAAAGAAGATATTGTTACTCTGCGACGATATTAGATTTACATCTGGTATCTCTACAATGGCCAAAGAAATTGTTATTGGCACAGCACACCACTTTAATTGGGTAAACTTAGGAGCAGCTATTCAGCATCCAGATCAAGGTAAGAGATTTGACATTTGTCAAGATACTAACTTATTAGCTGGCATTTCCGACGCATCTGTATTTATAGTTCCTATCTCAGGATATGGAACACCAGAGTTATTACGTCAAGTAATTGATGGGGAGAAGCCTGATGCTATTATGTTCTTTACAGATCCTCGTTATTGGATTTGGTTGTTCCAAATGGAGAATGAGATTAGAAAGAAGTTACCAATGATTTATTTAAACATTTGGGATGACTTACCTGCCCCAATTTATAACAAGGCATACTACGAGTCGTGTGATACTTTATTAGCTATCTCTAAGCAAACTGCTAATATCAATAGATTGGTATTAGGAGAAAAAGCAAAAGGTAAAATTGTTAAGTATGTTCCTCATGGTATTAACGAAACTGTATTTTTTCCAAAGCCTAAGACAGATCCAGATGTTGTATCTATGAGAGAAAAATATTTTGGAGACAACCAACCTGAATTTGTATTATTATATAATGCTAGAAATATTAGACGTAAATGTACTTCTGATTTAATATTAGGCTATGCACAATTTTGCGATAAAATAGGAAAAGAAAAAGCTAAGAAGTGTGCTTTAGTATTACATACACATCCTTTGGATGAGAATGGAACCGACTTACCAGCAATAGTTGATTTGCTCTGTAATCCAGAATACCAAAGAGTAGTCTTTTCTGACTACAGATATTCCCCTTATGAGATGTGTACAATGTATAATTGTGTAGATGCTGCTATTTTGGTTTCTTCGAATGAAGGATGGGGATTAGCGTTAACTGAAGCTATGATGTGTGGTAAAATGATTATAGGAAATGTTACAGGTGGTATGCAAGATCAAATGAGATTCGAAAATGAAAAAGGTGAGTGGATAGACTTTGATGAAAACTTTTGTAGTAATCACTTTGGTACTTATAAGAAGCATGGTGAATGGGCAGTACCAGTATTCCCTTCAAACATGAGCATTGTAGGCTCTATACCAACTCCTTATATTTTTGACGACAGAGCGGATTTTAGAGACATAGCAACTGCTATCGAAAAAGTTTATAACTATTCACCAGAAGCTAGAGAAGCTCTAGGTTTAAGAGGTAGAGAGTGGGTTACTTCAGACGAATCTATGCAAAGTGCTAGAATGATGTCTAAGAATGTAATTGATGCTATTGATGAAACTTTTGCAACTTGGAAACCAAGAACAAAACATGAGTTAATTAAAATAGAAAAATCACCACGCAAAAAAGCATTACATCCAATAGTTTATTAATAAATAAAGTTTACAAACATAATATGAAACAATACTGCGTTATATCAGCACCTCCAGATACATATAGTGGCTATGGTGCAAGATCTAGAGATTTTATTAGAGCAATCTACGATTTAAAAAAAGATGAATGGGACATTCAGATTATACCTCAAAGATGGGGTAATACAGCGTGGGGTTTTTTAGAAGACTTTAAAGAAGATTGGGGATGGATGATTCCACTATTACTAAAAGGTCCAATGCAAAGACAACCTGATGTTTGGATTCAAATAACTATTCCAAATGAATTTCAAGCTGCTGGTAAAGTTAACATAGGCGTTACAGCAGGCATAGAAACAACTGTATGCGATCCTAGTTGGATAGATGGATGTAATAGAATGAATGCTGTGTTTGTTTCGTCTGTACATGCTAAAAATGTTTTTGAGCAAACAAGCTATCAAAAAAATGACGAACCAGGCATCACTTACAAATTAACTAAACCAGTTGAAGTTTTGTTTGAAGGAGTTGACTTAAATAAATATTTTTATATACCAAAGGAAGAGTTACCTAAAAATCAAATTAATTCTGACTTAAGTAACATAAAAGAGGAGTTTAGCTTTTTACACGTAGGTCATTGGTTGCAAGGAGATTTAGGAGAAGATAGAAAAAATACAGGTAAGATGATTCAAGTCTTTTTAGAAACCTTTAAGAATCTAAAAACAAAACCTGCACTCATCTTAAAGACATCTTCTGCAACTTCTTGTATAATGGATAGAGATCAAATGCTAGCTAAGATAGAAGCTATTAGAAAGACAGTTTCTGGTGATCTTCCAAACATATACTTACTACATGGAGAGTTAGATGATAAGGATATGAACTGCTTATATAACCACCCCAAAGTAAAAGCATTTGTATCTTTTACAAAAGGTGAAGGATATGGTAGACCATTAGCAGAGTTTTGCTTATCTAAGAAACCAGTGATAGCTTCAGGATGGTCAGGTCAGTTAGACTTTTTGTATAAAGAATTCAGTGTTCTATTACCAGGAACTTTAACACAAGTACATCCCTCTGCTCATGTTCCTAATATGATTCTATCAAATGCTGTATGGTTTACTCCTGACTATGGTCAAGCAGCCAAAGCTTTACGAGATGTGTTTGATAATTATAAGAAGTTTGAAGAATTAGGTAAGAGACAAGGACATAAGATTAAAGTTGAATTTAGCTACGACAACATGGTGCTATTCTTATCAACATTTTTAGATAAGTATGTACCTAAACAATTAGAATTAAAACTACCTCAGTTAAAGAAAATATCAATATAATGAATAGTAAAGATTTTATAATCTGGTTAAAAGGATTCACTGAAGGAGTGCATCAATATAACATAACTCCTGTACAATGGGAGACATTAAAAGAACAACTTAATAAAGTAGACGATACTCCTTACGTAAGTGATAACTTTACAATTGGACCTGATGGCGCTTACGAAAGAGATCCTAATCAATCTCCGTTTGGAACACCAAATGGAACGATAACAACAACACCTGGGTATAGTTCTATTACATTCACAACTGGCAGTGCTGGTTGGAGTTATACAACTACAAACGATAAAAGTTTATTACATGACTAACGATCAAATGATTATATGCCCTAAGTGTGGCTGTGATGCTTGTTATAAAGCACCAATTAACGAAGTTAACTTTAGTTACTTTTGTTGGGGATGTGGATATCAAACCAATGACTTAATGAAAGAAGGAGTCTTTGACTTTGAAAGCTATGAAGAGATACTACCTGAACTTTATAAGGATGTGAAGTATAAAGATGAAGAAGTTAGGGTATGGTATCCAATCACTTTAAACATAGAG
>Ga0181348_1001596_pt1 | contig 10028 bp, 17 predicted proteins | sample Su13VDMM110DN_FD_130092 | JGI IMG/M metagenome (GOLD analysis project Ga0181348, IMG submission 130092) | Freshwater viral communities from Lake Michigan, USA - Su13.VD.MM110.D.N | ecosystem: Environmental > Aquatic > Freshwater > Lake | place: USA: Michigan | collected 2013-07-16
AACTATACCAATTTTAGTGGTACAAGTGCTTCGTGTCCGTTGTTTGCGGGAATAGCCGCAATGTGTCTTTTGAAAAACCCTACTCTAACTGAATTGCAACTTCGTGAGGTTTTCAAAAAGACGTGCCGAAAGACAGGCGGTTATAATTATGTAAACGGAAGATGTAATGAATTGGGTTTTGGAGTTGCCGAACTTAAAAACGCTCTTATTGAAGCGGGTAATGGTGGCGTTGACCCACAACCAATTCCCGTAAACCTTACATCATTTGTTTCAGTTACTTTGACTGCTACTGCGGGTACTCCTATTCCGATTCAGTTTTCTGCAACTACGAATGACCCATTAATGCCATCTCGACCCATTCAATGTAAGATTTGGCTTAGTATAACGCAACAAGTTAGTTCTTCAAGTATCTTAATCAACACATCCAATTTAACTTTGGGTGGAGGAAAGGGTACAGATAGCAACATAATTAGCTATACCTTGCCTAATAATATTAGCGGTAACTACTTTGTTATTTTGAGTGTCGATACTCTTAATGCAGTAGCAGAAACATCTGAAACCGATAATACAAGCACGGCATCTATAGCTATTGCTTCTTCTACCCCAACAGGTTTGGACATGGGCGTAAATGTGAAAAGCTATGAGTGGTTGGCTGATGGACGTTTGCGAATCAGTTATTCATTTACCAATCTTGGAAACGAAACTATTACATCTTCACGAATAATTGCCGAATTTGTTGGTGGTTATAAAACAACATGGAATAGAAACGATAGAATTGCGAGTGGTGCTACAATCAATTTGTCAAGCGTATATCCTCCATCTACATTTCCCGCTTCTTTCCCCGCAACTTATCGACTGACTATTCTCAAAGTTAATGGACGCGATGATTTGATGAATCAAAATGAATCAAAACTTCTAATTAACCGATAACTTAAACCCTGCATCCCCCGACCCTCGTTTGGGTTGGGGGATTCTTAAACTCGAAAAATATGATAGTATTAGCTGCCACCTTAATTTATTTACTCGGATGCTTTGTTTCATATAGGCTAGTAACTCTACAAATCGCATATCATCTAACTAAGTTTCAAAGAAATTTTGCAATTGTGTTTGGCACTATGCTTAGTTGGATTACGGTTATTGTTTTTTTGATTGACTTTTATATTAATACGAATGATTAAGACAACCGATAAAGAGGTAGTTCATCTTCTTTTTGAAATGAAACTACGCAGTATAGGCATTGTATCAATTGCCCTTGCTTCAAAAGGATTTAAAAGATACTACACTATTGCTTTTATGGCAACGTGCGCCTTTTTGATTATCAAGGAGGATTTCCCTATTTGGATTTTAGCCTTACCAATCATACCGCTGATAATTTTTTGGGTTTTGTACATCGTTGACTTAAATATAATGATTCAATCCCTTGTAGACATTCAAAAGATATTGATAGAAGAACACAACTTAGCTTACGATTTAAACCAATTACTTGATGAACTACAAGACTATGCGAAAGAAAAGAACCTCTTTAAAATTGGTAGTAGATAGGTATTTGACAAAGAAGTTCAAAAGCAAGAATCAGCACGAACTAAGTTTTTGGCTTAATGAACTTGCTCCCGAAAATGAATGGTTCATGGGTGAGATTGCCTTTAAAGGAACACACTTAGAATCATTAGAAAAGAAAATTTTTGCTTTTAGTGTCTATGTAAATCAAGATTACAACACGATAAACATAGCAGAGTTAGAATCAAATGACATTCTAAGTGAAAAGCAGTTGATTGATAGCACACTTGTAGGAAAGGAAATCATTTGTGTAATGAGAATAGAAAACATTGATGAAACGATTTGGGATGATTCAATTCTTTTTCAAAAAGCCATTCACAATGCCTTAATGAAATATGTAGATAGAAAAGCAGTTGGTGGATTTAGGGGAAAGCTACTGAATTGAAAGTAGTGCATAACTATTTTTGACAAGACATAAAACACACTTATCTTTGTAGCACCAATACACAATGCGTAAAGTCAATTTACAACAAGGCACTATTGAGAGATTCAAAGAGCAATTTCCAACGATACTTGAAAAATCAAAAGATTTTACATTAGTAGCATCGGGAATGAGCCGAAAAGTGATTCTCAACAACGGAAGCGTCCTGCGTTATTTCGGAACAAAGAAGCAAGATTGTAAAGTTGATGGTGCGTTTATAGTCACAATGGTTCAGCGTGAGATTGATGCGTACATTGAAAAGAATGGAATACCCGATTTTGAAGTAGTGCGCGATGTGCAAAATTTCAATCTTAAAAAGATAGAGCAAATCGTTGCTAAGAAAGTTCCACTAATGGGAATTGATATTAATGCCTGTTATTGGAACGTTGCTCATAAACTCGGTTACATATCGGATGAACTCTATGAGAGAGGTATAACGAAAGTTACCAAAATGGGATTGTTGATTGCGATTGGTTGTCTTGCGAAACGTCCCGTGCATAGGGTGTTCAAGGATGGCAAATTAGATAGCACTCACTTTGATGATGCTACATATTTACGATACGCTCCGTTTTATTGGAACATAATTAGGTTTACGTATGATTTGATGATTGAATCTTACAAGGTTATCGGCAGAGATTCATGGTATATGTTTTTAACCGATTGCATTTTTGTGGATTTGGAGCAAATGAAAGTTGCACAAAAGTTTCTTTCTGATTATGGATTTAAGTACAAAAACCATTTGATAGAATACACCGCCTTTGATGGTTATAGGTTGGATTGGTTTGACTTTAAGCACAACGAGAAAAAGCAGATGTATGTGTTTGGGCGTGATATTAACGATACAATGGCTCTTGAAAATATAAATGGAGCGATGCGTTCACCGCTCCATTTACTGAAAACTAAAATAAAAGAACCTAAACCAAGTAAATAACAGCTATGAATGTAATCAAGATTTCTCAGTCGTTAATGAAAGCGTTATTCAACTATCGCAATAACAACGAGTGTGGCATACGCATCTATGAACGTTATGTCAAAGGAACTGAATTAGAAACCTCCGATGCAATGAACATGGGCAATTGGTTTGAATACCAATGCACCGCTCAACTCCCGCGAAGCGGAAAAATGCCCGAACCCGAAAGATTGAAAAATGGAGAACTAAGCGCAGCCTACCGAAAGTTGGATAAGCAGATTGCCCGTTATCATGAAATGATAGAGCAGTATGGCATTAAAATATTGCATACGGGTTTCTCATTTGATAGTGATGAATATGGAACGGGAATAGCTGACATCATAGCTGAATGGAATGGGAAAAACTGCATCATTGATATTAAGACCACATCGAAGATTGATGACAAGTGGAGCGAATATGGATGGGGCGATGAGAAATTTGAATATGTAGATTCACCAAACACACAAGCACTAACAATACAAGCGGTTCAATATAAGTTACTTGCATTGAGTGAATTTGGAGAATGTGACTTTTATTTTTTCGTGTTCAGCGTAAACGAAGAAGATTCAGCAAAGATTTTTAAAGTTGAAGTTGATGAACGTGCGCTTGAAAAACACAAAGAGAACATCTACCAAGCACACAAATACTTTAATCAAAGTTTTGTGAAAAAAACTATGGAAGAATTAGCAACTCCCGAACTTAAACGATGTCAACAATGCCAACTCAAAACAAACTGCGCTTATGCGATAAATATACCGCTTATAAAGAACGTACAGGTTTACTAAGCTACATCTACTACTTGCGTGTTTACAAACTTGCTTTAGAGGATTTTTTAAACTATAATATGAAAGAGGCTTACTACGAGCAATTCAGAAGAACATTTGAAGTGCCGTTAGATATAGCCGAGCGTGTTCGCATTGAAAACGAAATAAGAAACATAAACCAAAGAATAAATGAGTACGAAAGATTCAACTCCACAAGAAGAAACACAACTACCATCGGTGAAGATACCGAAGGAAATCAATGAAGTTTTAAGAGTAGCGTTTGACAAGTGTGTTAAGCTAATTGGTGTTGGTGAGGCGCAAAAAGAACTTGGATTTGCTGCTCAAATCATTAGCAAATCACCCACGCTTCAAAAATGCAATGCTCAAAGTGTAATTGATGCAGTTGTTAATTCAAGTAGGGTCGGCATAACGCTTAACCCTTCCTTACGATTAGCATATCTTGTTCCGAGAAAGGGGATAGCTACCCTTGAAATCAGTTATATGGGTATGATAACCATATTGAAAAAAAGCGGAGGGTGTAAATACATAGAAGCCTTTATCGTTTATCAAGATGAAGCGTTTCAATATAGCCCTGCGGAGGGTACACTCACTCATACTATCTACCACGCAACTACCGAAGCAGAGCAAAAGCAACGAAAGATTATAGGTTGCTATTCACGGGCGGTTCTTTTGACGAATGAAGTAGTGTTCTGCTTTATGCCGATGTGGGAAATTGAAAAGGTTAAGCGTTTTAGCGAAGGCTCAGATAGCAAATGGTCGCCTTGGCAAAATTGGGAGGAGGAAATGATTAAGAAAAGCGTTATCAAAAGACACTTTAAAACTCTTGTTAGCAATGCAGAGATAACGGAAGTAATTGAGGCTCTACGCATCGAAGAAGAAAACAATCCACTTGTAAAATCTTCGCCTAAAAAAAATATGTTCGACTTTAATTTTGAAGAATGAAAAACATAATAAACATGGAAGATAAAAGTAGAACGATAGCAAAGCAGACAACAAGTGCAGAAGGATGGATGCTTAAAAACGGCAATGTTGGTCAAACATTCTTTACCGAAAAGAACGACAAGGCTATGACTGCCTTTGCCAAATACTATAAGCGCAAAGTAAAAACCGAACGAATAATAGCCGTGACAGGGGATAAACTAAAACCAACCGCATATTCACTTACTAAAGTTACACTAATATGAAAACGAAAAGAAAAAGAGGCAAATCGCTAGATTACGAAGTGTGTATCAGTAGATACGTTTACGAAAAAGCACAGAAAGGCGAAAAATTCACTAATGCCGACATCATAGGCCATATTGAAAATGAAACAGGAATTGAGGTTTGTGATTCTCAAATACGAATCTTAATAAATGATTTGAGAAATAATGATGTAATATTGCTCTTGTTAGCCGACACTAAGGGATTTTTTGTTGCTCAAAGCGAAAAGGAAGTAGCAGCGTGGATTGAAACACACGAAAAAAAGATAGAGAGCATGGAAATGACCTTGCGCAGTATCAAAAGGCAACTCAAAACCAAGAAATGTATTTCTGAATACTTAGGAGAAAAGTTTTAAGATGAGAAACAACGACAAACTAACCTTACAAGATGTGCAGTTTCTATTTCTGCGACTACTTTTTTGGTTGTTTGTTCTTTGGCTTATCTTCTACATACACCACGATGCTAAAAAAGAAAACCAAATAAAAGAAATCAAAAAAGAAAACCAATGCTCGATTATCCAATCCAATTAAACACGCTTGAGTTCAAAGCGGTTGTTGCAGATTTAGTAAAAAACTGCGATGAAATCATAGAAACAGGAACTTTTCAAGGTAACGGAAGTACAAAGATATTTGCTGAAACAGGCAAGTATGTTTTCACTATGGAGTGTAATGCCGTTAATCACCACATCGCTTCCCAAAACCTAATGCAATATCAGAATGTTGCTCCTTTTCACGCCCTTAGTTTAGGTAGAGAAGATTTGATAAGGTTTTTGATGCACGAGAAATTCGATTTGCAAACCAATTACGATTCCGTATATCCGAAAACTTTTTATATGCGTGAGATTGGTGAACGAGTTCTTTTTGAGAATGGTCTTGATTTGTTCTGTAACAATGACCGAAAGCAGCTAATTTTCTTAGATAGCGCAGGTGGAGTAGGTTATGCCGAGTTCTTAGAGGTTATGTCATACAAACCCGAATATCTGAATAATAAAGTTTTGATGCTTGATGATGTTCAGCATATAAAACATTGTCGCTCGGTTGCTAAACTCTTAGAAATGGGTCAAGACGTACATTTAAGCGCAGAGAATCGCTTCGCTTGGTGCTACTTAAAATTTTAAATACTTTAAGAAAGCCTTTTTCTTTGTCATATCAATAACCTGTACGGGAAGCGGGGATTTTAAATCCCAATCAGAAAATACTTTACACATCGCTTTGATGTGTGTCATTACGGCTGAGTAAGTATTGAGAACCTCGCTGACCTGTAAAGGTTCTCCGTTTGCAGCTATGGTTTTAACACGATAGCACATAACTACCTTTTGATTCACTATGCGCCTTGCATCGTGAATTTCAACTTTACCTTTTTTAGCCTTTGGCATTTTTTCTTTTCTTAATTGTATAAAAGGTAGCGAAACTGACAACAACAACTGAAACGGCTATTAATACTAACCAATCTTGTTGTTTTAGGTTTTTGAAAAAGCCTTGTTCGGGTTGATTAACTTCTGAAAGAAGTCTCATATTAATGGGAACACGCTTTGCTTGATTGGGAACACGAAAACTTTTTGAATCATATCCAATTGCTTTCGCTTTATAATCGGCTGCGGGTAATTCTAATTCGCCTTGAGCATCAGTAATACCAACAAGCGCGGAATCCTTGTAGATTTCCGCGCTTAATGGTTTCCCATCTCTATTACTAACTTGAATAAACGGCATATTACATCATTTGTCCTTGAATATCTTGGCTATCCAAATCCAAAAATCCTGCAAATTTTGCTACTCGTTGATTAGGAGCAGGTGCGATTCTCGGTCTTGATGCTATAGGCTTCAAAGGTGTTGATGGTCTTTGTGCAGTTCCAAAGTTTCGTGGTTTTTTCACCGCAGTAATTCCCGACATAACCGATGATGGTTTGATATTTCCAAGTTCTTTTGTTGCCATCGTTTTCTTCACAGAGGTTGCTGCTCCTACTGCCCCTCCTATTCCTGTGTTTGCTGATGGTGCTGCTTCTGCTCCTGCTGATGTGCCACCGCCACCACCACCACCACCCGCAGGTGCTTCTTCTGCCGCTTCTTCTTCAACTCCTTCGGCTTCGGTTGTCTTAGTATTTGATGCTACATATTTTTTATAGAGCAAGTAGGCTACTACTGCTCCCAAACCAATATAGATAACTTTTTTATTCATTTTTATTTGTGTTAGATTGAATCGCTGATTTCCATTAGTTTTTTACGAATCGGCAAGTAAACACCAAGTTCTTTTTGTGTCAATGCACGTTCGGCATCAGTTCTACGCTCAAATTGAATTGCTTTTTTAAAAACACTTTGCTCGTATTTAGATAAAGTTTGTAAAACTCTATCAATGCGTAAAACTTGATTAATGCTTGGCTTTATACCTTTTCGCAAAAAGTTATTCTCAAAGCGACTACCTAATGGTGTTTGAATAAACTTAGAGTAGCTATCAACCGCTCTATCGTTTTCTTCATACAATGCACTCGCATAATTTTCCTTTTTGCGCTCGGTCGTTTTGTAATACCAATAAATAGCAATTATACCCAAAGCAACCCACAATAAGGTATTGTCCTCCCCACTTTGAGAAAGACTATTGCTACTTATTTGAGGTGTTGGTTGTACTGCTTCCATTAGTTAAAACAGGTATATCCATTAAATGCAAAGTCGGCTTCTTCTCCGATAAAATCAGCATTTATACCACCCGCTGCTTTACACTCTCTCTTGAATTGACGTTTTTCTTTTCCTCTCAAGCGTCTTTGAATTGCTTCCGCACGACAATCTCTGCGACTTTGTTTGCGGCCTTGACGCGCTTCTTTTGGTGTTAAAGGCGTTGTTGGCGATAAAGTTTCATCAAGTGGTACTTCGGGTTCTGATGCGGATGGAGTTTCGGGTGTTGATGTAGTTCCCGTTTCCGCACCCAAAGTTGCGCTTCGTAAATCTAAAGTACCTTCTTCGGTAGTTGTTTGACGCTTTCTAAAATAAAGAAACGCACCCACACCAACAACGGCTAATACGCCTGCGCCTATCAATAAATTTTTATTCATTATTTTCTTGTTATAAGTTTTACTATTCCAAAAATTACTAATCCTATTGCACCGAGTTTAACCCATTTTTTCCAAGTTGTACGTTTAGCGGTTATTTCAACAGCCTTGCTTGTTGCTGATACCGCAACAGGCTTCATTAAAACATACGCATCACCATTAACTTCAAAAGGCGTGTCGGCATATCCAAGAACTTTAGCAACATATTTTCCGTTCGCTAGTTGAACTTGTCCATCAATATTTGCAGCACCTACACCCGCACCATCTTTAAAGATGATAGCAGGTAAGCCTTCATTTGATTGGTCAACTATTGTTATTTGTGCCATAAAAATGCGTATTAAAGATTTGCATCATTTATGTCCATAAAACCAATCTTGCTATTGTTCATAAGATTGTCAACATCAGCCATGTAGTCAAAACCAAATGAAGCGTACAACGATTTTCCTAACTCATTAGCAATTATACCACCTCGCCCTGTTACCCTAGCACCTTGAACTTCTATAGTCATATTAGGTGATGTTCCACTAAATGTTCCGCTTTTCTTTCGCGAATCATTACCATCTTCAAAGTATAGCGTTCCATCAGGATAAAAATTCACATAAATGTTGTTTGAGCCGAATCCAAATCCATCGTAGGCAAAACCGCGAACACGATTATTTTTAGTATCAATTTGAACATCTTGAACTAAGCCTCCATCGCGCAAATCGTTGGCTATTGATTCCAATGTTCGCGTAGTATTAGCGGGTGTGCTTTGGGTAGTTGCACCTCGATTACTATATGCCGACCCATATTGTTTCCAAGCCTTTTGGATAGTCGGATTATTAAATGGGCCTGTTTTATCTAAATCAATAGAGCGAGCATAATCGCTATGATTGTCATTAACCCAAGCACGAAAAGCATTACCCTCCGTTCTATTTTTGAATGGGGTGTTATTTGATGATGAGCCACTTGATGAAGAACTGCTTGATGGTGAATTTGATGGTGATGGTGAGGCATCAGTTTCACTACCTGCTTGAGCGTTTTTTTCCTTTCTATCTTTAAAAAAGATATAAGCACCTACGCCAAGACCCAAAAGCGAAATACCGCCAATAGTCCACCATATCCATGTATTAGAGCCTTTAGCCATTTTTATTACTTAGATTTGTAGACAGTCATTCCTGTCTTTGTCTTAGATGCAACATAGGTTTTTCCATCGTAGGTAAATGACTTTGCACCTTCCTTACGAGCCTTATTCATCAAAGTGAAATACTTGTTTGCCATACTTTTTTTTGTAAAATAAGAGATACTTTTCTATTTAACAGGTACTTATAATGTAAAGTTTCTCAAAAGTTTCCTAACGGAGAATAAAAAACATACCTAAACCACCAAGACCATACTTCACCGCATCTTTTTGATACCACTTTTTGTCATCGGGTAAGTAAAAAGAGGTTACATCCTTTGTGCTTGTATGTGGATTTTCGTTTCGTATGTAAACCATCCGCTTTTGTTTAGCAAATCGCCATTTACGCTCTTTTCCCATTTCGATATTATAGGCATTAGACACTATCAGCGAATCTAAAGTTAGAGTATCAGCATCTACTTTGCCGCCAAAAGCTACCCACCCATCATTAAACTGAAATGCTTTTACTTGAAACGTATCGGATTGTTCAACTATGAAAGTATCAATGAGATGCACTTTTATCGTGTCGCGCCTTGTCAATGTTTTGAAAACAATTTTAGTTTCAATGACATCTAAAGATTCATTCTCTTTAAGAGAATCTCCCAATACTTGCGGAATAATTATGACTTCTTTCTTTGCAATCTCTCTACCCATATCATCAATATAGGTTTGCAATTCGCTGTTGTCTTTTAGCAGTTTTGATATAGACGAAATTGCTTCACTCTTTTCTCGCGCATCGCTACACGTTTTGAAGAGTAATGCAATTATTATTAACACCAAAATAACGGCAATAGCATAACTATTGAACTTTTTTAGGTTCAACATGATAGTATATTTTTTAAACCTTACTTTTTCTTCATTACCGTTACCAAAATGGCAACGCTAAGTCCGATGATGATAAGATTGTGTACGTTTTG
>Ga0181348_1001598_pt1 | contig 10025 bp, 15 predicted proteins | sample Su13VDMM110DN_FD_130092 | JGI IMG/M metagenome (GOLD analysis project Ga0181348, IMG submission 130092) | Freshwater viral communities from Lake Michigan, USA - Su13.VD.MM110.D.N | ecosystem: Environmental > Aquatic > Freshwater > Lake | place: USA: Michigan | collected 2013-07-16
TATTGAGTACGGAACGCCGTCCTAGGTCATCGACGGCGCACCGCGCGCTCCCTTCGGGGAGCGCCGGATGCGACCGCCGAAACAATCTTTGTAATTCCCTCCTGCGATTCAAGGCCTTCTATGCAAATTTGCCAGAATCCGCGACTGAAGCACTTCCGAACCCTACCGGATGCGGTATAGTTGACGAGTCAAAGGACGGCGCGTGCCGACCGAGACACCACGAACAGCCGCCGAGCGCGGCAAGGATTACGAATGTCAACCGACCTTACAACCGAACTCGTCTTCAAAGTAGATACATACTTCTTCAGCGGCTCCAACCTTGCGCGGTCGCGGAGTTTCAGTACGAAGAAGGAAGCGTTTGCGTCCGCGTCTAAGGACTTGGCATCTATGGAATACCGCTACGCTGGATACAGGAACTCCTACACGGTCGTGTATCCGACCGTTGGTGGCGTTCGCGGCGCGATCATCATGGAGATTCATAATCGAGTAGACACGTTCAACGAGCGCGAGTTGCGCGCGGAGGAGAACGCTTTCCTAGACACGCTGCGCTGCAACAAGTAAACGAATCGACCGCGCACCGCGCGCTCCCTTCGGGGAGCGCCGGATGCGACCGCCGATACGGCCGCAATTACTCACTAGCCGCTACACGCGGCAGAAGGACGGATGACATGGCACGCATGACGAACGCAGGATTATTTGGGATTCTTAGGTCGCTGAATCGGGCAACTAACTCGCCCGTGAATTTGCCGAAGGAGATTGGATGCTTCCACTTCTTTCAAGCGTACGGCGGCTGGCAACTACATCGAACGGTAAACGTCAACGGAGGCATTCGCGCTATCACGGGCGGCTTTATGTCGAAGGGCGAGATGTACAACACGATCAACAATATGCTCATCGGGATCGAGTTAGCCAACGCAACGCCAGAGGAGGAGTCATGACAACTACCGCAAAGGCGCTTCGACTAGCCGCCGCAGAAGAACGGGCGCACTTACGCGTTCTTAAAGCACTTCGTGTAATGCAGAAGACGCAGGACGCTCATTCACACGCGAAGTACCTCGCGTGCATCGGACTTCCAACATACGCGCCTATGAAGGAAGCATCTAAAGCATATGAAGTCGCACACAACAAATACAAAGCCGCGCAACGCGCCGCTAAGAAAGCACGACAGGTGACAGCATGAGTCTCATTCTCAGAGCAACCGAAGCGCACGCACTACCGCTAGAGTTTGCACGGCGGTGCATCGTTACGAAGATAAATAAGGACAAGCGGAGTACGCGCGAGGACGCGAGGGAGCGCGTGCAACTTGGTCTTGTCGCGCTGGCGCTCCTTAACTCGATCGAGACTATCGACGAGATCAAAGCCGCGGCAGCGTTCGGACTTTCGTTCAGTACAAAGGTACGGAGTCAAGAGTACCGAAGGAAATGCGCGCGCGAATACTTACGCGATGTTTGCGACAGTCAGTACAGCCCATGCTTCCAGCAGTCGATCCTCGACGATCAGGCTGGCAAATCGTCCGAGTAATTTGAACAACGTCCGCGCGGCCGGAAGGCCTCGCCGACGATTCGCCGCGCGCGTGCGCGGCTTCACCAAGGCCGCCAAGCGCGGCAGAAAGTTAGGATCAGAATGGAAACTGTAACTATCGGAGAAAGTCGCCTCTCACTACATTGCGGAGCGAACCGCGTGACGCTTGAGGAATTGAAGGCCGTCCGTTTGCCGTCTTCTACGCCGTCATATACGCCCGTCCCTCACGACTTCATTGTTCACCGCGTTCGCGATGGCTTGAATGATATGGGCTTTACAGTTACCGAAGAGGCGCACGCGCTCTGGGGCGATGGCAACCGTTACTTCGGACTCATGGCGCTCCGCGCGCGAGTCGGTTGGGACAACGGAGCGGATACGGAGATTGGCCAAGGCCGTCAATTCGTATTCGGCCTCCGCAACTCGCACGACAAATCGTTCCCAGCGTCCGGCGTACTCGGCACGCGCGTCTTCGTTTGCGACAACCTCGCGATGAGCGGAGCGGAGTTTAAGTTTGCGCGGAAACATACGCGGTGGGCGCTTCGGGATATTCCGGAGATCATCGCGACTCGCCTGAGCGGACTTCGTCAAGCGATGACCGATGTCAGTAATCGCGAACAGGCATACGCAGCGTTCCGATTCGACGAGGCCGACAAGCGTTACAACCTCCGCGAAGGAACGATGTTGAACGATTGCTTTATGCGTCTGCTGCGATGCGGTGCGATTTCTACGCCGACGATTCAGAACATCGTTCGCGAGTTTGAACGGGACGATGCTCCCGGCGGTCATCGTTACGCTGGCGAAGCGTGGAGGACTCCGACGATGTGGAGACTCCAGCAAGCGATTACGGAAGTCGACAAGTCGCGTCCCGGTCTTCTTAACATCGCGAAGCGCCACACGAAGATGAACGCTATATGTGACGCGTTCGTCGCGACTATCTAACGGACGCGCAGCCGCCGTGCAGGGAACGAATCTGCACGGCGGCGCGGCGCGGGACGGAACCGCGGCGGAATATAGCAAATTCAATCAAAGTCCGCTGCTGTGTTTGAAACACACCTACCGGACTGTTCTAGAAATGGTATGGTTCCCGAATGCACTACATCACAACTAAAGAAATCGCGGCCAAATGGGGTTACTCGACGCAACGCGCTCGGCAGATCGCCGCCGCGCGCGGCATCAAGTCCGAACTAGTAGGCCAAACGCGCCTATTCAATCCGGCGGATATGCCGAAGTTCAAACCGGGCGCGGACGGAAGACCGTCATCTAAGAAGAAGAAAGCAAAGCGATGATCACCGGAAAGCAGAAGACAGACAGAACGAAGGGCATCGGCTCGTCGGATGTACCGACCATCCTTGGCCTATCGCCGTGGTCTACTCCGTACGACCTATGGATGATGAAGACCGGGCAAGTACCGGGAGTCATCGAGAACGATGCGATGCGTATGGGTAGCGCGTTAGAACCAGCCGTCCTATCGCTGGCGGCAATCCGGCTCGGCGCGCGAGTTGTCAAGCCAACTAGTACCTACATCGGCGCAGAGTCGTTTATGAGAGCGAACATAGATGGCATGATCGGAGTAGCGAAGCGCGGCAGCGACATCGTCGAAGCCAAGACAACAGGACGGCCTGACGGCTGGGGCGAAGAAGGGACGGATCAGATTCCTGAGATGGTCAAGAGTCAGGTCATGTTTCAGATGTCGTGTTCGTCGAGCGGCGTTGCTCACGTTGCTTGCCTCATGGGCGACTACGGATTGCGCTTGAAGATGTACCGCGTAGCGTTTGACTCGGATTACGCCGGATACATCCACGACCGACTCCGTGCGTTCTGGGAGTGCGTACAGACGCGAACCGCTCCGGAAGGTACGGCGAGTCTAGAAATCCTCAAGCGCGTGCGGCGCGATGCGGATGCGCCAGCGGTCGACATAGACCCGGAGTTGTTCCGCGCTGACGTAGAAGCGCGCAAATTGGCAACGTACGCGGAGGAGCAAGCAGGAGTTGCGCGCGCGAAGTTACTGACGGCGCTCGGAAATTCAACGAAGGGAGAAGGCGGTGGGTACGCGGTGCGCGTTTCCACAGTCGAAACTTCGCGGTTTGATGCGAAGTCCTTCGCGGACGCGAACCCCGAAGAAGTTAGCAAGTGGATGGTTGCAAGCGGATACAACCGCGTGACGGTGACCGCTCCGAAGGGTGGCACTAAGTGAACGAAGAAACCAAAGGAACTGAGATGAACCCAAAGTTAGGAACGAATGTCTCGGCTGCGCTTGTAAACGCGCAACTGCGAATGAAAGCAGTCGGCAAGGATGCAACGGTGTCGTTTGGAAACAAGTACGCGTACGTCAGCGCGGAGGCGATGATTGGCGCGTGCCGCGAAGCGTTGAACTCTAGCGGCCTTGCGTTAGTTCGCAGCGGCGTTCGATTCATCGAAGGGAACGAGACACGCGCGGACATGATCGTCTGTGAGTATCAACTGATACATCTAAGCGGTGAAATGTTAGCCTTTGCCGATATCCCTTGGGTTGTCCTTGAGATGAATGGACGGCCGATGGACAAGGCGCTGGCTGGCGCTCTAACAACATCGCTGTCATATTTCTTGCGTGACCTACTGCTTGTGCCTAAGTGCGACGAGAGCGAAATAGACAAGCGGGACGACACGAAGCATGAAGCCGGAGTGCTTGGCGTAACCGGAGCCGTTGCGCTTCGGAAACGGTTAGCGGAAGCCGGACTTGAAACGGCCGAACTGCTAGAGACAATGCGTAGCAAGGGAATAAATGTTGGAGACGATATTGCGATGCTGTCGAAAGACCTACTGCCGCGCATTGGAGCATGGATATTGAAGCGGAAGAAAGAAGCAACGACCTCCTCACTATCCGGTTACGACTGACGGAAACGCCGGGTGGTTACTTTGGCGGCGTGCGGATACGCTCCGCACGCCGCCGACAATTCATCGCCTATGTTCCTGAAGGCACGACCGCTGCGGCGGCAGGACAGCGTTTCGACAACGCTTTGTAACGGTCGAAGGTACAAGAGGCTGGTCGTTGAGACCTAACCAGCCCCGTGCGAGTTGTAAGCGCACGCACTCGACTACGTCCGAAGTGGCTGGGATGCCTCCAGCGAAATGGATTATGACGTAGCAAACGAAGAACCGACGAAGCAGTCAGGACTCCGGGACTTAGCACCGTGCTAGGTCTCACTCTCTCCCTCTGAAGCAGCACGGTGCTGCGAACTAACGAAGAAAGACGGACACTAGATGGCACGAAAGAAAGACGCGCAGGACGCAAACGGGGACACGACGAAGTTGAAGGTGTCCGAAATTACAATGGATAAGGCGCTACAGCCGCGCACGAAATTGACAGCGGAAGCGGTAGAGGAATACGCGGAGGAAATGAAGAACGGCGCGAAGTTGCCGCCGTGCGTTGTTATGTTCGACGGAGAAACGAATTGGCTTTGCGATGGCTTTCATCGATTGACGGCCGCGAAACAAATCGGACTGAAGACGATTGAGTGCGTAGTAACGAACGGCACGCGGATCGAAGCGATGTGGTTGGCGGCTTCGTCGAACATGAAGCACGGCGTGCGCCGTAGCAACATGGACAAGAGGCGCGCGGTTTCGATCGCGTTTGAATGTCGGCCGCTAGCAACGCTCGGAGAAGTTGCCGACCATTGCGGCGTAAGTCGGTCGCTGGCGAAGACGTTCCGCCAGCAGATGAACGCCGTCGAAGAAATTGAACGTGGCGCCGAAGTCGCCGTAGATGAAGCGATCGCTGATGGCGTAGTCGAGTCGGACAACGCGATTGAACTTGCGATGATCGGCGCAGAGGCCGCGCTCAAGCGATGTGACGAAGCAATTTCTCAAGCGATTCGCGCCGTCGATGGTTTAATGGACACGCCGCATTCAGTCTTTGTCGCGGAGCAGCGTATACGAACCGACCTCAAGAACGCGCGAACGGTCATCAAGCAGTCGCTCCCTCACGAAGTCTGTCCGCTCTGCGCTGGCGAGGGTTGCGATACCTGCCGGATGGTCGGGTGGGTAACTAAACAGCAATGGGATCTGATTCCTGCTAACCAACGCGGAAAGTAACCGTTGGCAAACCCTCGCGCTCATGGTATAGTTTCTACATCGGGAAGGCGCGTGCCGACCCGATGTAGAAACTAGCCGCCGAGCGCGGCAGAAAGACACCACGATGTATATGACCAAGAACGGCAAGTCAACTCTCACTTACGCGGGACTCATTTCGATCTTCGCCCATCGGATGAAGCAAGCGGCGCACTTCGCCCAGTTAGCGAAGGACGCGACGACGAAAGAGGAGCGCGCGCAGCACCTACGAACCGCGGACAAGGCGACCGCTTACGCTCTCACGGCGCGCCGCCGCGCCGACAAGAAGTTGCTTGAGTCGATGTTCTCTCATCCGAATTGCAAGTGACTAGAACTACACCAGCCGCCGAGCGCGGCAGAAGGATTCAGCCATGAAGATTGAGACAGCGAATACCGTCAGCCTCCGCGACTACCAACGCGATGCGATCAGTTCCGTCTTTGAGCAACTCCGCGACAACAAGTCAACGCTTGTAGTCATGGCGACAGGGTTAGGAAAGACGGTCGTGTTTGCCGACATCATTCGCCGAGCGCGCGAAGCGGGTCGGCCGTGGCGCACGCTCGTCCTCGCGCATCGCGAGGAACTAATCACGCAAGCGGCGGAAACCATTCGCCGTATCGCCAGTTGCACGGTCGATATCGAAATGGGCGACCAGCGCGCTTCGTCGGATTTCCTCCGCAAAGCGCCCGTAGTCGTCAGCACGATCCAAACTCAGGTCGCCGGGCGCGGCGATACGAAGCGGATGCACCGCTTTGATCCGAAGGAGTTTGGCCTCATTATTGTCGACGAAGCGCATCACGCAATCGGCGCGTCATATCGGGCGGTCATAGAACACTACACAAGCAACGAAGCCGTCAAGGTAATCGGAGTCACCGCAACTCCGGATCGACTCGACGAGGCCGCGCTCGGCGAAGTCTTCTCCTCCGTGGCTTACGAGTTTGGCATCCGTGAAGGCATCGACTGCGGCTGGCTCGTTCCTATCCGTCAGCGAGTCGTTCACGTTGGCGGTCTTGACTTCTCCGCGTGCCGTACTACAGGCGGCGACCTCAACGCTGGCGACCTCAACGCCGTTCTTGAATATGAGGCGACCTTACACGGAATGGTCTATCCGACTATCGACATCGTCGGAACGCGGCGATGCCTTATCTTCGCCGCCAGCGTAGCGCACGCGCACCGCATCGCCGAGATTCTCAATCGTCACCGCGTAGGTTGCGCCGTAGCCGTCGATGCGAATACGCCGCGCGACGAGCGCCGCGCAATGTTCGCTGGCTTCTCAGAGGGTCAGTATCAGTTTCTAGTCAATGTCGGCGTGGCCACGGAAGGCTGGGATGACTCCGCGTTAGATGGGATGGGAGTACAGGTCATCGCAATGATGCGTCCGACCAAGTCCCGTTCTCTGTACTCACAGATGATCGGGCGCGGTACGCGGCCGCTACCGGGCACGGTCGATGGTGTTGCCCTAGCGGACGGCCGCAAGGAGGCGATCGCGTCTAGCAGGAAGGACGGCGTGACCGTTCTTGACTACTGCGGGAACGCCGGAAGACACAAACTAGTGCATTGCGTCGATGCCTTGGCTGGCCGATCGAGCAAGGAGATAGCCGAAGCGGCCGAGCGCGCCGTCATGCGTGGCGCGGCCGATGCTGACGTAGACGTTATGGAAATGCTCACGCAGGTCGAACTGAAGGCAAAGCAGGAAGCGGAGCGCGTTGTACGCCGTGGCCTAGTAGTCAGGGCTGGCTATAGCACGCAGGAGATTGACCCCTTCTCCCTGATCGACCTCGCGCCGGATCGTCAAGCCGCGTGGCAGAAGGGAACACCAGCAAGCGAAGCGCAGTTGGCGCTCATTCGGAAGTTACGCGTTGCGCTTCCGGAAATGCTTACGCGTAACGAAGCGCGCCGACTTATTGACGCCGCGATTTCTACGCCTACGCCGAAGCAACAAGGCGTACTAGTTCGCGCAGGACTCGATCCGAATGACTACACGCGCAAGACGGCTTCAACCGTCATTGACGCCATCATGCAAGGCAAGAAGTCATGAACTACAAGCCGACGAAGAAGAAGGAGGAAATCTACGCCGCGCTGATGTTGTACCTACGCGGCGAAGGATTCGTTTGCGCGCGTACGCGCGCCGGGTTCGTCGCAGTCGACAAGTCCGGCGTTGTCTTCTCTTGTACGCCGTTCCGAACATACGGAACCGTACAGCACACGGCGCACGGACGAATCGAGCGCGTGCATTGTGCTGGCGTGCCGCTGGCGTCTTGGTTTACGCGGCATATCGACGGACTCCGCGCATGGCGAACGAACCCAGCGGCGAAGGTGAGCGATGAGTACCCAAAGAAACGGAAGGAACCAGATGCGGAAGCGTGACGAGTTAGACCATGACGAATGTGACTGCACGGCGGATACGCCGATGGAGCAGTTGTGTAGCCACCATAAGCATTGGCGTAAGTTTGACGAGCGCGAAGCCGCGGCCGAAGCGGCAGAAGCGCAAGAAGCGGATGCTAACAACGAGCAATTCAGAAGAGGAACGATATGAGTTACATAACGGACGCACTCGGCGACCCAACGAAGAAATGGCCACATGAACGAAAGCGACAGCAAGACGAAGTTTCAGACGGCATTACATGGATGGCGCGCGAGATTGAACGCTTGCGTCAAGAGAACAAGTATCTACGCGCTTGCCTGTTTCATCCGACTGAAGTGACGCGGATCGACCTTGTCGAGCAACTGCGCGCGCGGCTAGTTAAAGAACTCTATTCAGGAGAAGGTTGATGGACGAGAACATCAAACAAGGTGACGTAGCGTTTGTCCGCGTCCGAGTCATGACGCACGCGCGCGATGTCGGCGTGACTCATTCCGACCATTGGATTTGCCAGCCGATCTATGCGGACGGTCGCGACATTTCGCGCGCTGGCGTTGTATGGGCGCACGCTGACGCGCTTCTAACAGCCGCAGAAGCGCGCGCGGCCGTGACAGGAAAGAAGAAATGAGCGGCTTGCAGTTGATGGACAAGCGGACGGGCGAAGTGACCTTTGACGGCGTTCCCGTCCGGCGCGGCTTGCCTTGCCCAATCTGCGCGCACTTGCACGCGCGTCCGTCATGGTGCGTAATCGACACGGCGCGCGGCCTCGTTATTTGTCCGCGCGTAGACGGCGGCGGGAAGCGAATTGGCGCCGCTGGCTGGCTTCACGCGCTCGACGGGCGAACGCTGACGGCCGCGGCCGTCCCGGCGCTCCGGCGCCAACCGGAGCCGATGCCGGACTTCGGAGCGCGCTGGGAGCGTGCTAGGAACGCCGCTACGCCAGCGGACGGCGAAAGACTGGCGAAGACCCTCGGACTACCAGCGGAGGCCGTACGGGCGATCCTCGGCGGTGTAGAAGGTGAAACGTGGGTATTCCCGATGTTTGCCTCCTGCGGGACGGTTTGCGGCCTAAAGACTCGCGCGCCGGACGGCGCGAAACTCTGCGCCCGTGGTTCGCGGCTTGGTCTGATGCTCTGTCAGGGATATGACCCGGATCTGCCTGACCTCTGGATTACCGAAGGCGAGTCTGACCTAATGGCCGCGGCCGGGATTTGGCGCTTGAACGCGGTCGCCCGTCCCGGATGTACTAGTTGCGTCGAGCAGTTAAAGTCGGTCGGTCGCCGGAAGGACGTTGTAATCCTGTCCGACTCGGACGCGCCCGGCATGGCTGGCGCTCGGACGTTACGCGATGCCCTGTTGCCGACCGCTCGAAGCGTGACCCTCCTACCGCCGCCGTCGAAGGACGTACGCGCTTGGGCGATCGCCGGAGCGACCCGGAGCGATGTTCTTTGGCGCTTGAAGTCCCGGCGCGGCTACTAGGCGGAGGTGTGTTTAGAACACACCTTGACAACTCCGGCCGTTTGTGCTAGTAGAAATTACTTGCCGTTGTCGGAACGGCGGCGGCGGTGCGTACTTCGGTATGCACCGCCGTCTTTGACTGATACGCTTCGTGCGTGCCTCAACCTCACAACGAGTGTCATGAGTGCGAATCAAAGCGCAAGGAATGCGAAGAGCGTTCCTACCGCTGGATTGAAACGATCGCGACGATGGACGAGGAACTGCGAAACACTATCGCGTTCCTCGACTACCATCGCGCGCGTAGCGAACGGCGCGCCTATATCGAAACTCTACGAAAGCGACTTCTATGGATTGCAACGAACCTGAAGTGAGGCGCTCGATCGTAGTAATGGGCAAGCCGATAGCGCAGCCGCGACATCGGGCGACCGCGCGCAACGGAACGATCCGTATGTACTTGCCGTCCGATCATCCGGTACACGGATACAAGACCATGATCGGTATTGAAGCGCAGCGCCAGTTTGGTTGCCCGATAGAAGGCGCGGTGCGACTCGATATCCTGTTTGCGTTCGCGCAACCGAAGGGTCGCAAACTTCAATTTAA
>Ga0181348_1001601_pt1 | contig 10014 bp, 7 predicted proteins | sample Su13VDMM110DN_FD_130092 | JGI IMG/M metagenome (GOLD analysis project Ga0181348, IMG submission 130092) | Freshwater viral communities from Lake Michigan, USA - Su13.VD.MM110.D.N | ecosystem: Environmental > Aquatic > Freshwater > Lake | place: USA: Michigan | collected 2013-07-16
AGGCTCTATATTTACTAGTGCAAATCCTGCACTATCTGCAAGTTATGCCTTAAGTGCATCATTTGCATCAACAGTACCAGCATCCGGAGTTATTGGATTAAATTTATCCCAAATAGCAACTGGAAGTGTAACAGCATCCGTTTCACTAACACAATTTACTGTTACAAGTGGTAGTTCAACTGAATTAGTAGTAACAGGTACCGGAGTTACAATAGGTAATGCAATAACTGATACTCATAGTGTAACAGGTTCGTTAGGAGTAACAGGTTCAATCAATAATTTATTTATTGGACTTGGAAATGGCAACGTTGCAACAAATATTTCAATTGGTGCTTCAACTAATTTTAGTGGATCCGCTACTGGAGCCTGCAATACAGCAATTGGTTCGGGTTCTTTAGCTAGACTTACAACTGGTACTAATAATATAGCAATAGGGTATCGTACTTTATGTAACAATACAAGTGGACAAAGTAATACAGCAATTGGTACAAATGCTTTACTTGCAAACACAACCGGTGCTCGAAACACAGCAATCAACACCGGTGCTTTATGTGTTAATACATTCGGAAACGATAATACAGCAATTGGATGTCTTACATTACGATCTAACACAACCGGTGCTCGAAACACAGCTATTGGGGTTCTTGCTTTGTGTACTAATACAACCGGAACGAACAATACTGCAATTGGTTCGTGTGCTTTACGTGGTAATACAACCGGATGCAATAACACAGCAATTGGTTATCGTGTTTTAAATGCCAACACAACCGGCCAACATAACACAGCAATAGGATATTGTGCTTTAAATAAAAATACAACTGGTGTTAATAATACGGCAATTGGTATAAAGACTTTATATTGTAATACAACCGGAAAGGATAATACTGCAATAGGATTATATGCATTATGTTCTAATACATCTGGGTGTTATAACATAGCTCTAGGTTTTGCAACTTTACAACTTAATACAACAGGAACTTCTAATGTAGCTATAGGAAATACTACTTTAAGTCAAAATACAACAGGAGGAGATAATATTGCAATTGGTTGTTTTGCTTTAAGTAACAACACAACCGGGAATAACAATGTAGCAATAGGTTATCGTGCATTACGTTTTAATGCAACTGGAAGTAATAATGTCGCATTTGGCCTATCTGCTGCTCGTTTTGATAGTACAGGTGCTAATTTAACTAATCTAAGTAGTTCAATTGTTATTGGTGCTAACACTAAACCTTCCGCTAGCGGTGATATCAATGAAATTATAATCGGGGATAGCGCAATCGGTTTAGGATCTAACACCACAGTAATTGGAAATTCATCCACTACACGTGCTTGTATTTTTGGACAATTAACTGCACCAGGATTTACTGGATCATTATTTGGAACAGCATCTTTTGCAACAAGTGCTTCATTTGCTCCATCAACCCCTGCATTTCCATTCACTGGTTCAGCTCAAATAACAGGCTCATTAGGTGTAACTGGGTCAATTAACGGATTACTTGTTGGACGCGGAAATGGAAACATTGCAACAAACGTTTCAATTGGTGCTACAACGGCATTTAGTGGATCGGCAACTGGTGGAAATAATACATCAATTGGTTCGGGTTCTTTATCTAGACTTACAACCGGATGTTATAATACCGCAATAGGCAGACAAGCTTTATTTTCCAATACCACTGGATTATCCAATACAGCAATAGGATTAAGTGCTTTATTTTCTAATACAATCGGACAATCTAATACAGCAATAGGTCAATATGCTTTACAAGCTAATACAATCGGACAATCTAATACAGCAATAGGTACTGCTGCTTTATATTATAATACAACCGGACTATACAATACTGCAATAGGTTACTATGCTTTACGTAATAATTCAGACGGAGACTCTAACACAGCAATAGGTAGAGGTGCTTTACGTTCTAATACAACTGGAAATTCTAATACAGCAGTAGGTCGAAATGCTTTACGTAATAATACAGCCGGAAATTATAATAATGCAATAGGTTACAATGCTTTATATTGCAATACAACCGGACAAAATAACACAGCAATAGGTTACCGTGCTTTATATCGCAATACAACCGCAAAATACAACACAGCAATAGGTAAATGTACTTTATATTACAACACAACTGGACAATCCAATACAGCAATTGGTAATAGAGCTTTAAGTTACAATACAACCGGAGGATCCAATACCGCAATAGGTTACCGTGCTTTACGTTACAATACAACTGGAAATCATAATCATGCATTTGGTGATAATACTTTACGTTACAATATAACCGGAGGATCCAATACCGCAATAGGTCCAGATGCATTACGTTACAATACAACCGGAGAATCCAATACAGCAATAGGAAACACTGCTTTATTTAATAATACAACTGGACAACATAATACAGCAATAGGCCAAAGTACTTTAGGAAATAATTTAACCGGAAACAATAATACAGCAATAGGATTTAATACTTTAAGTTCTAATACAACAGGGCAATCTAATGTAGCAATAGGCTGTTCCGCTTTAAAAAACAATATAACCGGAAGTAATAATATTGCATTTGGTCTTAACTCAAATAGTGCAATTTTTAACTCCCAAAACAACATTGTAATTGGTACAAATATTGGAGTTACCGAATTATCAGCCAACCGAATTAATATTGGTGCCCTAATCTTTGGATCAGGATCATTTTCAAATACCGGATCAGCAGTATTTTCAGGATCAGCAAATGGATTTGTAGGTATCAATCAACCAAATCCAATATATACTCTAGATGTATCAGGTTCAGGTCGATTTACAGGTAACGTTGGTATAGGTAGAACCCCAACATCTTCCTTTGACGTAGCAGGTACAACTCGCATATCCGGTTCATTCAATACAGCAGCATCCGGCTCTATTTTAACCGTAATTGGTTCCGGTTCCACTCAACCAGTATTTACAGTACAAGGTTCACAAGGTGAACTATTCTCAATTACCGATAGTTTATCCGGAAGTTTATTTAGTGTAAACGATATTTCCGGTTTACCAATACTAGAGGTATTCTCCGATAATACCACGTTAATTGGTAACTATCAAGATCCAATGTTGATTACAACTGCAAAAGTTATACAAACAAATAGTGGATCATTTACAGTATATAGTCTACCCACGGCATCCTACGACACTGCATTCTTCGAATATTCAGTTAAATCAGGTTCAAATGCACGAGCGGGTACAATTATAGCTATCCAATCAGGATCTGCGGTTAACTTCACCGAAACGACCACAACAGACTTTGGAAGTACAACAGCTGTTTCGTTTACTGTAATAGTAACAGGTTCAAATATAGCTTTAACAGGTTCATCAACAACTGGATCCTGGACAATTAAAACAATAGTAAGAGGCATATAAAATGGCATTTGCATACGGAAACAGATTATTTCTAGACATGAACCCTAGAGCAACAGTGGCTTATTCCTTGCGAAAGTTAAACAGCTTATACAACGGTCCTCTACTAACAATCCGCCGTGACTCAGACAATGCTGAAACAAACATAGGATTTTATAGATATACTTTAGATACTCAAGCAATATCCAATTTTGCGGGTGCAGGAAGTGCATATGTAAAAACTTGGTACGATCAAAGCGGTAATGGAAATAACATGCAACGCCTTACCACAACTGTACAACCATTAATATATCGTAGTGGAAGTTTAATTACAGAAGGTACACAACCTGCTATATATTTTACTTCTTCATATGATATGAGCTCGGTAAGTAGTGTAAATTTACCCCAACCATATAGCATGTTTAGGGTCATGAAACGATTAGTTGCAGATTCAAAAACAAACCCATATATTTCTACCCCAACAACCAATCTAAACTCAGTATCCACGGGTCAACACCGCGTAAACGCCGGGGTCAGTGCCACATTTGGTGTTACTACTATCCAGCACCAAATAATTTATAATAGCTTCATCTCAGCAACTAGTCGAGGAGTTATTAACAACATAACCGATGTAGTAATCAATCCAGGTACAAATGCTTGGTCCGGCTCCATAACATTAAATAACAACCGAGAATTTACATTACAAGAATATGTACTATATCCAACGGAACAAACAAATTATCAACAGGTAATAAATAATACAAACTTTTTTTATAGAGCATATTAATGGCAGGAACAGTAGCACCAAATATAGTAACCGATGGTTTAGTGTTGTATTTAGATACAGCAAACCCAAATTCATATGTTTCGGGTTCTACAACGTGGGGAGATATTTCACTTGGTAGAAACAATGGAACATTGGTAAATGGGCCTACATATAGTAGTGCAAATGGTGGATCAATTGTATTTGATGGAGTAGATGATTATGCAGTTTGGACAAATAATCCTTTATCATCATTAACCTCAGCTAAAACATATGATCTTTGGGTTAAATTTAATAATAGTAACATAAACACATTTACCCTTTCATGTGGGACTATAATGGTGTATATTGAAAATGGAGGTACTTGGTATATAAATCAATCAGGAGCTACAAATTCTTATTTAGTTTGGACATATAATTCAAATTGGAATAATTTTGTTTATTCATTTGATGGAACCAATCATTTATGTTACATTAATGGAATTTCTCGAACAATATTTTTTGGAAGTGGAGTGAGCTCACAAACTAACTTATATATTGGTAATAGAATTCAATTAGATAGCCCAATGAAAGGAAATATTGCATCAACTCGCGTATACAATAGGGGATTATCAGCTCAGGAAATACTACAAAACTATAACGCAACTAAAACCCGATTCGGACTATAATATGGAAACACAATTACAAGACTACGAAAACAGAGAATTCATGATATTCAATATATCTGAACTCGACACAATTGACTTTACACAAGTATTAGAAACATCAGCAGATACAGTACGTAAAAGTGTAGATGGTACAAAAACATTTGTAAAATGGGATGGTGCAATGCCCCAATGTGTATCTGATCTAGAAACAAAAGAAGGACCATACACATACGAGGAAATTTTAGTCATTTTAGCTACACCGGAATGGACTGATCCAAACCCAATAATGTAATGAGTACAGTACAAGGTGGACAAGGTAACATTGTTACAAATGGATTGGTACTCAATTTAGATGCTGCTAATCCAAGATCATATCCTCAACCATATAATGGGACAACATGGCAAAATATTGCTCCGGTAAGTAGTAGTATTTCTGGATCGTTGGTGAATGGAGTAGCTTATACCGGATCAAATAATGGAACCTTAACGTTTGATGGAATAGATGATTATGTTTCAACAAATTATATCACATCATTAAATGATTTTACAGTATGTGTGTGGTTTAAACAAGTTGGAAGCGTAATAGGATATCAAAGATTAGTAGATAAAAATTATTCAAATGGTTTTTGGGTTGGAAGAAATGGTACCAACGCTAATTCTTGGGGTGGTGGTGTATATGAATCTTCGGCTCCTTTTGGTAGATTTATTACTTTAACTGATACACAATGGCATTTTATTGTCTCCAAAAGAGAAGGGACTACCCATACAATATATGGAGATGGAATAACCAATTCCACTTCAGGAACAGTTTCCTCATCTCCATTAAACACTAGTAATATTTTAATTGGTCGCTCTGATCAACCCGGGATAGATTCTATGAATGGAAATATAGCTGTAGTATCTCTTTACAACCGTGCCCTCAACTCTTCCGAAGTACTCCAAAATTTCAACGCAACTAGAGCTCGTTTCGGAGTTTAACCATATTTATCATCAAATACATACTATTAACATAGTCTTGGATAGGGAAAAGATATGGCAAACGAATTTAAAATAAAAAACGGTTTCTTCTCCGAAGGAAACTCAAATATAACCGGATCACTTAATGTATCCGCAGGTATAACTGGTTCACTTTTAGGAACCGCTTCATTTGCTTTAGCTGTAGCAGGTGGAGGTGGTGGAGCAGCATTCCCATTCACAGGATCTGCTCAAATTACAGGTTCATTAGGTGTAACCGGATCAATCAATGGTTTACTTATTGGAAAAGGAAACGGTGTAAATGGTGCATCTAATATTTCAATTGGTTTAACTACTGCATTTTCTTCAAGTTTAAACACTTCTTCCTTTAATAACGTTGCCATTGGATCAGGTTCAATGTTGAACCTAACCAGTGGATCAAATAACGTAGCAATTGGACCATCTTCTTTAAGAGCAACTACTATAGGTAATAGGAATATTGCAATTGGGTATCAAACTTTACAATCCGGTTCTGGTTTTTGCAGCAATATAGCAATCGGATATAAAGCAGGAGCACGTTTATGTAATAACTTAACTCCAACAGATAATATTTTTATTGGAAATCAAGCAGGATTTGGTGCAAGTACAGGAACTACTAATCTTGCAACACCATTATCTAATAATATTGCAATTGGAAAAAAAGCAGGATATAATTTAGGAAGTAAATACAACTTTTCAAGTGTTACTTTTTATAACTACCCATATGGTGATGTCACTAACACCTATTCAGCACGTTCCGTAACCACTTTTAATTTATTTCTTGGTAACTATGCCGGATTTTGCACTTGTGCACAACTCTTAACTAACACTAATATTGATTACACAGTATCATTTAATACTGCAATTGGTCATTATGCTTTACGCAATAATACGTATGGATGCAATAACACAGCAATAGGACATAAAGCTTTATGTTCTAATGCAACAGGCGGATCTAATACCGCAATTGGGGTATGTGCTTTACGATCCAACACAACCGGAGTTTCCAACACAGCAATAGGTTATTCAGCTTTACGATGTAACACTAATGGATTTTTTAATACCGCAATAGGATGTTATGCTTTAGGTAATAACACAACCGGAGTCTTCAACACAGCAATAGGAAATAGTGCATTACAATGTAATACCACAGGATGTAATAATACAGCAATTGGTCGAAATTCATTATTATTCAACACAACAGGATCATATACTACAGCAATAGGAAGTTATGCTTTAAATGCCAATACAACCGGTTGTCATAATCTTGCTGTTGGTTCATTTGCTTTACGTTCCAATACAACCGGTTGTCATAATCTTGCTGTTGGTTCATTTGCTTTATGTGCAAATACAACCGGAGAACAAAATATAGCAATAGGAAGAAATGCAGCTAGAAATACTACAACAGGTTTCGCAAATATAGCTATTGGATATAATGCATTATGTAGTACAACATGTTGTCAAAGAAATATAGCAATAGGAACAAGAGCATTACAATCTGCAACTACCGGAGACGATAACATTGGTATTGGATATAATGCATTACGCGGTAATACAACGGGTACGCAAAACGTTGCAATAGGATTTAGAGCATTACGCAACAACACAACAGGTGCTGTTAATACAGCTATTGGTTTCTTTGCTATGTATTGTAATATTAGTGGTAGACGAAATACAGCTATAGGTCGGTTTGTCCTGTCTTGTAATACAACTGGATGTAGTAATATAGCAATGGGATATAGAACTTTGCATCGTAACACAACCGGATGTTATAATGTAGCAATAGGATATAGAGTTTTAGACTATAGTTATAGTGGACAACAAAATACGGCCTTAGGTATCAGCGCCCTTCGCTACAACGCATCAGGATCCTTTAATATAGCAATAGGTTCAAATGCTTTACGTTGTACTGCTGGTAGTTGTAATAACATTTCTTTAGGTAGTGGATCATTACAATTTAATACTGCCGGAAACAATAATATTGCTTTAGGTCAAGCTGCTTTACAAAATAATGAAACCGGAAGCTGTAATATTGTATTTGGATCAGATGCTGCTAGATTAAATAGTGCAAATGCTAATTTAACCAATCTAAGTAGTTCAATCGTAATAGGTGCCAACACTAAACCATCTGCAAGTGGCGATACCAATGAAATTGTAATTGGTCATACTGCAATAGGTTTGGGATCAAACACTACCGTAATTGGTAATTCAAGTACAACACGTGCTTGTATTTTTGGACAATTAACAGTTTCTTCACTAATAGGACAAGTAACTACTCTAACCCCATCCTCAAATACAGCCTCATTAAATTTAGCTCCTACAGGAAGTAATTTCTATACCTTAGCATTAACTAATGGAGCTACAACTCATTTAAGTGCAAGTAATATCCCAGCAGGTCAAACTATTAATGTCCGAGTTACACAAGATACCGCAGGAACTGGAAAATTATCATTCTCATCAGCTTTTAAATCAGGTTCATTTTACACCGGATCAGCAGTAGCCAATGCAGTAGATATTGTAACATTAATTTCATTTAACACATCATCATTGTTTTTATCTGCAATAACCAACTTAGTTTAATATGTTTACCCCTTTTGCATTTATAAAAAATATAGTTACAGCATCATCTGTGTCTGACCCTGATGCCCAGGCATTTATAACAGCAGCTGGTATCACTAATCCAACTCAACAAAATGCTGTAAATAATTTAGTGATTGGACTTAAAGCAGACAGTCTTTGGACTAAGATGACTGCAATTTATCCTTTTGTTGGGGGAACTGCTACATCACATAAATATAATCTCAAAGACCCTCGTGATTTAGATGCAGCATATCGGATTACATTTAACGGTGGATGGACTCACAATTCAAACGGTATCACGGGCGATGGTACAACCGGATATGCTTATACCTATGTTACTATACGACAAACTGGAGGTGTACTCCCAGCTGGTATAAATCATCATAGTTCTTATATTAGATCAAGATCAACAGCCGGTTTTATGAAATTCACCGGAGTCGGCGGATCAAATGGTACAAGATTCGGTTGGGGTGCTTATAATACTGGTGGAACATGGTTTATTGGGGGTCAAAATTTTGTTAACACAAATGTTTCATCTGCGAATGGATTTCTTATGTTATCTTGTGAGATGTTTGGTGGATTTGGACAATCAAATTTAATTTTTAATGGTAATGCTATAAATTATGGTTCATTTACTAATAACTTTGATAGTAACGGGGCTTTTGTCTTAGGTGCTTTTTGGGATAACGGAATAAGTTCAGGTCAATATAATAACACAAATTACGCATTCGTATCCTTAGGAGACACCATCAACTCTTCTATAGATTGGTCAAACTTAAATACACGAGTACAAGCATTTCAAGTCGCATTAGGAAGAAACGTTTAAAATATGAAAATAATAGAAATACAACCAAATGACCCAATAATATATGTTGGAGCATTAACAGAACAACAAAAAGACCAATTAACAGGACAATGGTTTGCACCCGACAGCTACTTTAATGCTGTACAAGACGCAAACGGCGTGTGGTTTATATCGGTGATTCAAATACAGGACTGCATTAATCCTGAATTTTTATGGGTAAAGGATTTAGATATGATTGAATTCATACCATCCCCACCCCCTCAATTACCTTTTTAAAAATAACTTGGATATTTAAAATAGAATACTTATATTACATCAAACAAAATAAAATTTATGGTACAAAAAGTTTTTTACAACCCATCCTTACCTAGAGCAGGATCAACCTTGATTCAAAACATCTTAATGCAAAACCCTGATATCTATTCAACCCCTACCTCAGGTGTGATTGAATTTTTATTGAACGCAAGATCAGTGTATACTGCTGGCGATGCATTTAAAGCACAAGATCAAGATGAAATGAAAGCAGGATTCAAAAATTTCTGCAAAACAGGACTATATGGTTTCTTTGACGGAATTACAGATCGTCCTTATGTAATTGATAAAAGTAGAGGATGGTTAGGCCACTTCAACTTTATCGAGTTTTTCACCGATGAAAAACCCAAAATGATCGTTATGGTTCGTGATTTACGAGCTATATTTGCCTCAATGGAGAAAAATTTCCGCAAACACCCAGACAAAGATCCAATGATCATTAATGGTGTTGAATTGAAAAATATGACTACAGCAGCACGTGTAGACCATTTTTCAGTAGCCCCTCCAATCGGACCTTCAGTAGAATGGTTATCTGAGGCAATCC
>Ga0181348_1001602_pt1 | contig 10014 bp, 7 predicted proteins | sample Su13VDMM110DN_FD_130092 | JGI IMG/M metagenome (GOLD analysis project Ga0181348, IMG submission 130092) | Freshwater viral communities from Lake Michigan, USA - Su13.VD.MM110.D.N | ecosystem: Environmental > Aquatic > Freshwater > Lake | place: USA: Michigan | collected 2013-07-16
ACATATTATTATGCATTTTATTCTAATATGATGTCTAGTGAGGTATTTTTAGATTCAGCTCAAAGTATAAATTCTATAATATCATTAGTTAAACCTTTAGGTTATACTGTTCCTGGACTAAAATCTGCTACATCCTCTATAACGGTAGATCTACTGGTAGACGCAGTGGTACCAGCTTATACCAAATTCAACGGTGTCTTCGGTAACGGGGTTTATTATTCTTTTTATAATAAAGAACCATTAGTCGCCAACACTGTTGGTACAATAACAGAAGGTGAACTTACACTAAAGTCAGATATATCGAATTCAATAAATCTAACAAACCAAACATATATGTTAGATGAAACTGATGTTGATATATCTACTATAAGAATTTATGTTACTCCTTCTTCGGGTGGTGAAACAGAATGGACTAATGTAAATCGTTTTCCAAATAATAATGAAATGGTTTTTTACATAGAACGAGATGGTGATATTTTCACTATTCAGTTTGGTAAAGAAAACACATTAGGAAAATCTATATTACAAACAGATACTGTTACTATTACATATCTAACATCTTCTGGTATATCTGCAAATGGAATAAATTCATTTAGCTCGAATGGATATAATATTACCAGTAAAACAACATCTGCTGGTGGTAACGACGGACCAGATATAAATTCAATCAAATTTGCTGCTCCAAAAATATTTTCAAGTCAAGATAGAGCAGTCACAAAAAATGATTATTATGGTTTATTAACAGAAAATAGTATGTTTGATACTGCGAACGATTTTATCGTTTATGGAGGAGATGAACTCTATCCACCAAAATATGGTAGAGTTTTTGTTTCTTATGATAATACAATAGCAGATGCTCCAACTGTAACTGATATTGTATCATTTCTTAAAAACAAAAATACACTAACAATAATTCCAGAATATACTATACCGAAAAAAATAGATATCGGTATTACAATACAAATTGTGTGGAAATCTAATGCAACTGAGACTGATAAAAATACTACCAAGACTAGCATACAGTCTATGTTTAGTACACAATATCAATATGGTACGCCAACTGTCTATAAATTCAACAATAAATTTAGTTACGCAGAATTTAGAGAATCTGTGATGAACACATATTCAAATTTGATATCAAATTTCATATTCCTTAATACAACATTTACCACACAAATAAATAAACTATCGAATATAAATGAATTTTCTTTAGAAAATGATTTAAACATAAATTTTGGAAGTCCAGCTACAGCACAAACCATCATATTAGACGAAGACGATCAAACAACAATAAGTATTACGGCCGACGCGAGTGGTACATCTGTTCTTACAACAAACAGTACATCAGATGTAGATGCTGGTATTGTTGATATAGATACTGGATATTTTAGAATAAATTCAATTTACCCATCATCGTCTGTAACTGTAACCGTAAAAACAGAAAATAGTTTTATATCTGCAATAAAATACTCTTTATCTAAATTGAATTTAGTTTTACAATAAAATGAGTTTTGTTTATACAAATCCAACAGATACTACACAAGCAGCTCTTGAAGCAGAGCTTGGTGCATTTTTTACGGCTTTATCTTCGACTTCAGCTGCTGCCAATGGAACTTGTTGTGAATCTGGTGTATTGAATATAGAAAAATATATACCATATTGGATCATCAAAGAAAAGGTAGATCGAGGTGGTGATACTTTAACAATATTTGATTTTATTCAAAAATATTATGATTGGTTATATTGTACTTCCGATGACTGTGGTGGTTCTGGATATATTCTAGAAAACAAACTCATGGATATTATCGATATAGATAAAACCAAAGAATTATACTATAAAAAATTGTTTTTTAGTTATTTTGGTGATTTTGACGAAGACGAACAAGTAAAAGATGCAAATGGTCTTGTAATAGATAATCAAACTGTTGCTTCTTTTATAAAAAATATTAAACCTAAATTTAACGAAAGAAAAGGATCTATAGAATCTTTAAATTTATTCTTTAATAAATTATTTTCGGTGGAATTAGGTGATATAAGGATAAGTTACCCAAAAGAACAAATATTAAGATTAAACAGTGGTGCATTTCCAAGTCAATATTCTGGATTTACTGGTCAAAATAGTGGAACTTTAAACAAATATAGATTTCAAGATGGAAATTTCTTTCAAGACTATTCCTATACAATACACACAGGAATTACATTAGCAAATTCAGGTTATGCTCCTTTATATCTACGAGCATTACATCCAGCTGGACTACGATGTATGCTAGAAGTCAATATTGACGATTATGTGGTTTTCCAAGAAGAACAAGAAGTAGACGTAACCCAGACACCTTTATTAAAAAACTATTCTCCATATATTATGGGAATAACATATTCAGAATTATCATCAGGTATATATGGTTTAACTCACACAGCAGGATGCACCACTACAGTTTTTGCTGGACCTAGTCCTACATCAGTATTTCCTTCTTGGTCTTTGGGAATGGATTTATATACAACATTTGGTGAAATTCCTATAAATAAAATGTTTCAGCTTAACTACAATATAAATATTACAAATCCAAATACAAAAACTTGTCCATGACCATGAAAAAACCAATAATACCATATACACTATTAGCAATAGAGTTAAATCCTTGGGATTGTTCTAGAAGTTCTTTTCCTTCTTCGGAAATAGTCAAACTCCCGAGATTTTTAAAAGAATTAACAGACGTACATCCGGCTATTCTTATAGACGATTGGCTTAAAGGAACTCTGTATTCTTCTTTTGGTAATCAATTAGCAGAAGGCAGCAAGTCTATAGTTAAATATAATGGATATGTCTATGTTTGCTCTTCTAATAATATTAAAAATTTAAAAAATCAATCAAATGTTTCAAATTATCCTCCATCTCTATCTTCTGGAAGATTACCAGACGGACATCAGTGGGTTCCACTATTTCAAATATCTCCTGACAACACAGGAAATTATATAAAAATACCATCATACGATAAAATACTCGATATTATTAAAACAAATGAAGTTCATTTGTTTTGTACCACAGAAACTATTGGAAAAGTAGGAGATTGTTCTTTATATCTAAGTAACGGATCTGTTGGTAAATTAATTGGATCAATAGAAACAGATTGTGTTTTGTGTAATAAAATTGCTAACGCTTTATCTAGCGACACAATCTCTGCAAAATTTTCTATTGTCCCAGATATATCAGATATTCCAATAATAACTAATAAAGAAAAACTGAATAATATTCTAGACACATATGTTTCAACTACAGATTTTAGTGTGTCAGCTTATAAAAATAACTTAAATAGTGGATTTAGTGCTGGATGTATTTTTTCTGTAAACATAGATCCTGACTACTTGTATACTGGTGTTCCTACAAATCTTGTAGTTAATATAGTAGGATCTGGGTCAGGTGCAACAGTAGAATTAATTTATAGCAATATTGTTGGATCTACTGGAGATATTTCTGGTATTGAAATAACAAATGGAGGAGCTGGGTATGACTCCGACACAACTGCTACTATTACAGGTTTAGCTGGTACTACTGGACAAAATCTTGCAAATGCTATTTCTCTGATAATACCTTCACAAGTATCAAATATATCTGATATTTCTAGTATATTTGATTTAAAATCTAGTTTTGCTACAGAGGTGGTAACTCTTATTAGTGGAGAACTAAATCCTAAATTAGAATCTATTAATTGTAATGCCTATACTTTACTCATAAATCAAATCGATAATAATTTACCACCAAACATAACGGGTGTGAAATGTTTTGATCCAGATACGGTAAACGCTTCTACAATACTCGATCAGAAATATAAATTTAACTTTATAAGACCATAATATGAAAAATCCATTTATCAATTCTCCTTTAAAAGCGTTTCCTTATAATAGTAGAGTATATACAAACGAGTTTAATAGTACATTTGCAGCAAAAAATTATGTACTTGTTGCGTTTACTCCTGGGTCTGCTTTGCAGGCATCTGAATTAAATGAAGTGCAAGAAACGTTTTATAAAAATACAACACTCTATAATATAATGTTTAAAAATTGGTTATTTATTGGAGGAACAGGATTTACCTCAGGTGGAAATGGAGATGCGATACGAGGACCTTCTTGGGTTGGAGCAGTACCAGTAGATCCCGCAGGAGGAGTACGTGTATCAGCAAACGGAATAACCTTCAATAAAGATTGGTATCTGGTCGATGACAGAAGTGGTCTAAAATTCTGGATATACAATAATTCAGAATTATACATCAAAGCAATAACTGCAGGATATTATGGTGTAGGTATAACGTATGGATATGTTTATGGTACAACTTCAGATTTAACAGACAATTCTGGAGGATATCCTGGATCGATAATAAATGGTGCGGACAGGTACTATATAAATATAACAGAAGCTCAATTCCATGGTGATACTGCTAGTAAAATAGATACGAATCAAAGATCAGTATTATTAAAAACTGGAATAACTTTCAATTATTTGAACAATTTACTTAAACGAGGAGAATAGTATATGCCATTTACAGATATAACTGGGTTGACAGCTTCCAGTACATTTAGTGATTTATTTAATAAGAATAATGAAATGATCACTAGATTGAATATACTAGATATAGGTTATATTATTGCTGGTACTGGTATAACTTTGTCTTCAATAGGAAGTACTGGTGGTATAACCCTGTCTGTGGATTTATCTTCTTTATCCACAGATCTTTCTATTAATAATACTGCTATTACTGTCACTGGATCGTTACCATCTGGCCTTACATTAGGTGGGATCGTTGGTTCTGTTCTTATAGCGGGAGACACTTATGGATGGACTTCTTGCAATAACTCTACCTTGAGTACCTCAAATAGAATGATTGGAATTATAAGTGCAGTCAATGGATCTTCTTCTTGGAAAATTTCTACTGCAGGGATAATTGGATTAACTGGAAGTATAGCAGGACTAACACAACACTCGTTGCATTATTTAAATGCTGGTGGTACCTATACAACTACAGTACCCACTACAGAGAATACTGTTATCAAGCCAGTATTATATACATTTGGCACCACTACTAATCCTATGGGTTTGGTGATAAATTCACCTGGAATACTTATACCAGTTGCAACTACAAGTATTACATCTTCTGCAAGATCTATTGCAGAAATATATGGCGGTGGAGTAAGTGCAGGAAATCCAGTATATTATAATGTGGCTGGTGCAACTTGGAATAAGAGTATTGCAAACGACTATGCTAAAGCAGAAGTATTTGGCATAGTAGAAAGCATAACAGGATTAACTGCAACAGTTGTTATACAGGGATCGATTAAACTTCCAACCACAGAAATCTACAATATAGGAGATGGTGGTTCTGGTGGAAACGATATATATTTCTTATCTGGAACAACAGCAGGAGCAATACAAAATAGTGGTCCAACTCTATCTGGTACTATTGTTAAACCACTTTATACAGTAGCTCCTCATAGTCTTTCTGGTATTACATTCACAGGAATAGTAGTAAATTATATTGGATATAGAAATAATTAATAAATAATGTCCAGTTTTTTCGCTCCATTTTCTCTGACTATTGGTCCGACTGGTCCAACGGGGCCAACTGGACCAACTGGGCCCACTGGACCACCAGGGCCGCGTGGTGCAACTGGATCTCCTACCACGGGTCCAACTGGATCTAATATAATATTAGTATCGTTAGTGGCGGATGGTATTTCGTTTCAATGGACGAATAGCGAAGCATTAGTTGCCCTTCCTATAGGTCCGACAGGTTTTTATCAGGTACTTATGAAAGGTGCAACCGGATTAACAAACTCTATAGTATCTGGAACAGTACAAAATCAAAATATAGTAGCAAATACTGATGGTATTGTAACCAGTGGAAGTGTGTTAACTTTAAAAAATTTAAGTACTACTTCAACAGGAATAACATTAAGTTACGGTGATAACGATGACAATATTAATATAAAATTTATTAATTCTGGAGATATATTTACTGGATCTGTTGGCCAAATCATAGGAGGAGGTTCTGGAAATATAATACGTGGTATTACCTCGACGTTTCATCAAGCATCACTAAATCAAACAATTTTGCCAATTCGTGGTTATTATGAAGGTATTACACATATAAACAGTGCTAAAGTGGTTGATTCTGATGTAATAGACTGGAATATTGAAATTAGTGGTCCATATCGAAATTTTCAATTAAAACCTAGAACAGATTCTTGTACTCTGTGTACTCAAAGTATTAGTATATCAACCTTATCATTACCGCCCAATACTATTACTGCTATAACTCTAATCATTCCAATTGGAATCACCAATGGAATAGACACTACGTTTAATATTATTGATATCTATAGTATTGAGTCATTGCCAATATTATTTCCTCTTGGTATAGCTCCAAAATTAACAAATCAGTTAGATGTTATTAACGTTATTGTTGAGAATACTAATCATATAGCATATGCTACGGTATCTACACTAGATTCTCTGAAGTTGAGTACTGGAGATTACATACGACAGCCTACAAATGATGACTATTCGCAACCACCATACCTTCCATTCATAGACGATAGATCTTGTGTTCTTCCTACACCTTTCCTTACAAGTATTAATCCTAGTATAGGTTCTGTCTTGGGTGGAACTAATATTATAATAAATGGTCAAAACCTACAAGGATCTACTCTTACCATCGGGGGTATAACTCACTCTTGTGTAAACAATAGTGCTGGATTTACAACAGCCGCAACGACTCTTGCGGGCACATCAGGTTCTCAGTCTGTAATAGTATATACTACTGGAGGAACTGCAGGTGGCTTGACCTTTACTTATACTTCTATGACTCTAACCTCCGTAGTACCCAACCGAGGACCAACTGGTGGTAGTTAAATTACAGAATTTAATATATATTAGAAGGAAATAATATATGGCATTAGTTACTGTAGTTGGAACTGGTTTTACTGGGGCAACACAATGCTTCTTTGGTAGTATAGCGGTCAGTATCAGTCTAAATGCTGATGGAACATCATTTACCTGCACACCACCAGCAGGTGAGGGTACTGTATCAATAGGTATTACCTCTGCATACGGAGCAACTATAATTGGTACAGGGTCGAAAGGATACACCTATATGGGTATGCCAACTACTACTTCTCTCGGTCCTACTATGGGCCCAGTTGCAGGTGGTACCTCAGTAGTTATTACTGGAACTAATTTTTATGATAGATCTGGTACAACATTCCCAGGATCAACCCTACCTGTTGCATTTGGTATAACAGCATCGACGGGTGGAGTCATTACAAGTACCACATCAGTGACTGTGGCAACCCCTGTATTTATTACAGCAGCCGGTGGAGCAGTTACTGTTAACTTAAATACTCCTACAGGAACTGCTTCTAATCTTACTTATACCTATATTCCTCTACCAACACTAACTAATACCTCACCTACAGGTTCAAGTGGACCATTGGGTGGAGGAACTCAGTTGCGTATTATTGGAACAAACCTGTCAACCACTAGTAACGTTACTATGTCAGGTACAACAGGTGCAACATTAGAATCGATCAACACGTCAGGTGTTACTTTACTTTCTCCTCCTTCTACCACAGAGGGAGTTAAATCTATTGTAGTAATTACTGCCGGCGGAACAGCATCAGGTGTTAGTTTTACTTATGTTGGATTGCCAGGTATTTCTGCTATTGATCCTGTAGCAGGAACAACATCTGGTGGCACAACAGTAACTATTAGTGGAAGTAAATTATCAAATCCACAATATGTATTATTTGGTATCACTCTGGCAACTAGTACTACATCAAATACTACAGGAGTTACCTTGATAGCCGTTAGTCCCGGGTCTTTATCAACAGGACTGGTCAATATTTCTGTTCGTACTGCTGGAGGAACAGGTACTTTATCAAATGCTTATGAGTATCTTGGAGCTATGACTATAACATCGATAACTCCTAATCGTGGTCCGACTGGCGGCGGATAATTCTACATATAATCTCATTCCAACGGTGAGTATATATATTATATGGCAGCACCAAAACCAGTTATAACAGAAGGCGACTTTGCCGTCCCGACACAGTTTCCAGATTCTCGTATTTCTGCATTGAAAGAAATTACTGGTGCCTGTATGACGTTTTCGTTTGATCCTGGTATTTCAGGATGTACTTGTATAGCTTCTAATGCATATTCTTGTAAAAATGGAACATTTTATGCTGGATTCACCTGTGGATCTATAATTTCCACTAAAGGCGCATGTTGTTTAACCGATAGAGAAAATAAAACACAAATACCTTGTCAGACCTCCACGTTTTGTGGGTGTTATGCAATAGCTAATTCGTTTAACTTTGATTTTTCATGGAACCCATTTACAAAAGATAAAACTTCATGTGAAGATTTTTCTTGTAACAATTCAATCAAGACTATAGGAGCTTGTTGTAATGGACAAGGAAAATGCAGAGAAACCACCGAAAAAGATTGTCAAAGTACTAATCATTTTTTTCAAGGTATCGGAACTATATGTCTAGAGGGTGATAGAAATATTTGTATTTCTGGTACAGGAGGATGTTGTGAACCTGGCATTACATGTATAAACGAAATATTAGGAACAGATTGTATAAATTCTGGTAAATTATATATTGGTGCATCCAAACTTTGTTATGAATTTAATATCGAGTCCATTCTGTTGCCCTGTTTTTCTTCCTTGCCTGGATATGTACTAAATGTAGGCGATATTGTAGAAAACAGTATGGTTGTGGGAGTATATAAACCATATGAAACAGTATGTGCAGGAAATCCTATTTTTGCCGGAAATAGTGACTTTGACTCTTTAGTGGACGGAGGTGAAACTTTTTGCGTACCATACTTATCTTCTTATGATTACAATGGTTATGGAAATGTCAATGAAACATCCACATGTGATGCTACAGATTCGTATATCATATTAATGTCTTTAACTCCCTTGTCTTATAATGATAATTATAATTTTACATGGAATAACGGAGGTATGGCTTACGGTCCTCTTATTAGTCCGAGTGGTAAAATAATAGAAACAGAAACACAACAAATTAATCTAAAAAAAGAAGGATATATATACAACACACAATTATCTGATGTTGTAAATAGAAATATTATTTCTTATAATTCCACATCAGGATGTTCTGAAAAAAGAGAAGAACAAGATACACCCGAACAAAGAAGTTTTAGAAACACTGAACAAAATTTCAACGGAAGATGGTCTTCGGACTGGGGACTTCACAATACAATTCGAATGGTAAATGCAGAAATATTTTATGAAACTGGTATCACATATGATTCATATTTGTATTCTAATTTATATTCACCTTCTAGTGCTTTTGGATCGGATGATACTTCAGCTGTTGCAGCGTTGCGAGAATTAAATAAAAACACAATTATAGTTTCAGATAATATATCTTCTTGGTTTATTCCAAGTATAAACGAATTATCGTTTTTAGCAGATCAGTGTATGACTAATAATCTAAATAATACAATAATAAATAATGGTGGAGTGCCGTTACAGGGAGAACATTGGTCTTCTACAGGATCTTTCAATTTCAGTGGATCAACAGCAGGAGAAGGTATGTTTAATGGATCAACTGCGAGTCAGGGTTCATACGCTTGGTCTATAAATTTCAATACTCCACATAATACAATCAAAAAAGACGACAGATTAATTGACAAACAGATACGTCCTATCAGAATAGTAAGATGTGATGGTTTAAATCTAAAAAATTCCAAAAATAGATTGTGGTGGAGAATAAATACATAATGCCATACAATTTTGGAAGTTCTTCTATCAATATTGAGACAGGAATAGGTCCTATTGGCCCTGCTGGGCCTACTTCGGGTATAACAGGCCCAACAGGATCAACAGGCACTACTGGCAATACAGGAGATGGACTCACAGGAGCAACAGGCATTGGTGTAATTTCTATTGCAATTATAGGAACGACATTAGGTATAACATATGGAAC
>Ga0181348_1001604_pt1 | contig 10000 bp, 12 predicted proteins | sample Su13VDMM110DN_FD_130092 | JGI IMG/M metagenome (GOLD analysis project Ga0181348, IMG submission 130092) | Freshwater viral communities from Lake Michigan, USA - Su13.VD.MM110.D.N | ecosystem: Environmental > Aquatic > Freshwater > Lake | place: USA: Michigan | collected 2013-07-16
AAAAATGAAAATATGAATATAGAAGAAAGACTAAATTTATTTTTAGAAAAGAATTGCCCAACTGACCCGGCAAAGTGGTCGGCATCTAAATCAGCAGCAAAATCTAAGTTTGATGTATATCCATCAGCATACGCAAATGGATGGGCTGCAAAAAACTATAAAGGTAAAGGTGGTGGTTGGAAAACTTGTAATGAAGGAGAAGCTAACGCATTATGTGAAGCTTGTTGGGATGGGTATAAGCAAGTTGGTGGTAAAATGAAAAATGGTAAAATGGTGCCAAATTGTGTTCCTGTAAGTGAAGATATTGATTCAGATGATGATGTAAATTATGGCTTAGTTGAACCAGAAGAATATGATGTAGAAGATGAGGATATGGTAGATTTCATTTCTTTTATGAGAACATATTCTAAAGATTTAAGTGAAGCAAATTGTAATTGTGTTTACGAAGCAGAATATCAGGGTAGAAATGTTCAGTTGGGCAAACCAATGCAAGGTGATATTAAAAAGTTCAAAGTATATGTAAAGAATCCAGCAGGAAATATTGTTAAGGTAAACTTTGGGCAAAAAGGAATGAAGATTAGAAAATCAAATCCTGCAGCTAGAAAATCATTTAGAGCAAGAATGAATTGTGATAGTCCAGGCCCAAGACATAAAGCAAATTATTGGTCTTGTAGAAAGTGGTAAAATTTGGTAATTCAAAAAATTTTACTTATCTTTATAAATTAATATAAAATAAAAATGGCAGATAAAACAATATTCGGTAGGTTACAAAAATTATTTTCAACAAATACCATTGTTCGTAAAACAAAAAAAGGTGTTAGAGTCATTGATACGGATGAATACCAATCAATATCAACTAACCTTGTTGACCGTTTTATGAAAATGAAAACACCGGCATATAGTACGGGAATGTTAGAATCTGCAATGTCTTACCAACAAGTAAGAGCAGATTTATTCAGAGATTATGATTCAATGGATAATGACCCTATCTTATCTTCTGCTTTAAATATTTTTTCTGATGAATCAACTCCAAAGAATGAACATGGTGATGTATTAAGAATCAATTGTTCAAATGAAAATATTAAAAGTATTCTTCATAACTTATTCTATGATATAATGAACATAGAATTTAATTTATGGCCTTGGAGTAGAAACTTAGTAAAGTATGGTGATTTCTTTTTACAATTAGAAATTGCTCCTGAATTAGGTATTATAAACATAGTACCAATGTCAGTTTATGAAGTTAGTAGAGTGGAGGGGTTTGATATGCAAAATCCCCAAAGAGTAAAATTTGTTTATTCACCATATACTAATCCATACGGAAGTACACAAGCTTCAAATAAAAAAGAATACGAAAATTACGAAGTAGCTCATTTCCGTTTATATTCAGACGCAAACTTCTTACCTTATGGTAAATCAATGTTAGAAGGAGCAAGGAGAGTTTGGAAACAATTAACTCTTATGGAAGATGCGATGTTAATCCACCGTATTATGAGAGCACCTGAAAAAAGAATCTTTAAAATTGATGTAGGTAATATTCCACCAAATGAGGTAGATAATTACATGCAAAAAATTATAAATGCAAGTAAAAAGACCCCATTTGTTGATGCAGCAACTGGCGATTATAATCTAAAATACAATATGCAAAACCTTATTGAAGATTATTATATGCCTGTAAGAGGTAATGATAATGGTACTTCAATTGATACCCTAAAAGGTTTAGAATATAATATGGTGGATGACCTTAACTATTTAAAAAATAAGTTAATGGCTGCATTACATATTCCAAAAGCATATTTAGGATATGAAGAAGATATTAGTGGTAAATCAACTCTTGCATCACAAGATGTTCGTTTTGCTAAAACAATAGAAAGAATTCAAAAAGTATTGGTGTCAGAATTAACTAAAATTGCAATTGTACATTTATACGCACAAGGGTTAGATAATGCAGATGATTTAGATTTTTCATTAGAATTAACAATTCCATCTAAAATTTATGAGCAAGAAAAGGTTGAATTATATACTTCAAAGGTAGCATTAATTCAACAAATGCAACAAACTAAAATGTTTTCTAAAAAATGGATGTATGATACAATAATGGATATGACTCCTGAAGAGCAGGATGAATTAACATTAAATGTATTAGATGATACAAAACAAACATTCCGTTTAACATCAATTGAGACACAAGGTGTTGACCCTGCTAAGCCAACTGGCGTAGAAGGAGAACCAACAAATGTTGAAGAAGAGTTAGATAGATTAAATAACGAATTAGAAACTGAAGGAAATGTTGGTAGACCTAAAGACCCGGTTAGATATGGTAAAGATGACCATCCATTAGGAAGAGACCCCTTTGGCCAAAAAGCTAATAAACAAAAAGAAGGTTCTGTTAAATATAAACCAAGAGAGAATTATAGAGAAATCTTTAAGGATATGATGGGAAATAAAAAGACTATTTTGACAGAAGATTCTAAATAAATTAATTAAAGTAATATAAAAATATATTTATATCAGAAAATCATAGCAATTAATGAAAACCATTAAACACTCAAAGTTTAAAAATACAGGATTTATTTTTGAATTATTGGTTAGACAAGTGACCTCAGAAATCATGTCTGGCAAAATAAATTCTATCGCAGAAAAAATATTAAAAGAGCATTTTAATTCTAAAAAGGAATTATCTAAAGAATTGAAATTATATCAATATCTTATAAATGAAAAATATAACTCAGAAAGCAAAGCTGAAAAATTCATTGACACTATTTGCGAAGCTCGTAAAAGATTAGACGAGAAAAAACTTACAAAAGAAAAATATACTCTTATTAAAGAAATTAAGGAAACATATGATTTAGATGGGTTCATAAAATCTCCTATTTCAAATTATAAAACATTAGCATCTATATATAAGATATTCGAAGTAACTACATCGGAAGAGCAATATGACCCAACTGATATAGTTTCATCTCGTTTTACTATTGCTGAAAATATTATAAACTCTTCGATTCAAAACAAAGATGTTAAAATCAAAGATGCTATAATGGAGCAATATAAAAAGCAAGATGATGATTTAAGAGCAATATCATACAAGCTTTTAATTGAAAATTTTAATAAAAAATACAAAAATTTATCTTCTGAACAAAAGGGATTATTGAAAGAATATATCAATAATATGAATAATACTGGCAAATTAAAAGAATATGTATCAATAGAAGTTCATACAATTGTTGAAGGATTAAAAGAAGTTGGTTCTAAAATTTCAGATAAAGTTACAAAAATTAAATTAGCAGAAACAATTTCAAATTTAAAGAAAGTAAAATCTGCTAAATCTATTAAGGAATCACATTTATCAGCTATGATGATGTCATACGAACTTTTAAAAGAATTGAAAGATGCCAGCAGTAAGTAAAGCACAACAAAAATTTATGGGAATGGTTCATGCTACTCAAAAGGGTGATATGGAATCTCCATCTTCAGAAGTTTCAAAAGCAGCGGATTCAATGTCTGATAAAGATGCTAAAGATTTTGCATCAACATCTCATAAAGGATTACCAGACCACATTAAGGAATTCATAATAAAAGAACTTAGAGGTGTTAAGACTATTACTAAAGAATATGGTGAAGTTGTAGACCAAATTCAAAAACATTTGGATTTATATAAACAAACAAAAGGAACTCCTGCTGAAAAGCAACATATACAACATCTTAAACAACTTAACGATAAGAAAAAATCATTAGCAAACGAATTAGACCAAAAAGTTAGTGGGTTATATAAAGATGCTGAATTGAAAGTGGATGAAATGAGTACTACTGCAAGTGTACAAGGATATGATTCTCCTAATGCATTTACTAAAAGAGGTGATGAAAAAAGAAACGCTAAAAGACAAGCTGATTTGACTGGATATAGTGTAGTTAAAGAAAATCGTTGGTTAGAATTAAAAAAAGAAGATTCATCAGCTACATCTAAGATAGGTAAAGGTATTTCTAATATCAATAAACAATTAGCAGAAATGGAAAGATTTCTTAATTGGTATGGTAAATTGAAAGCTGAGAATGGTGTAACTAATGGACATTTTTGGAAAAGAACAAATAGTAATATTTATAAGATAAAGGAGAGACTCATTAAATTAGAACAACAAGTTCGCAAAATATCAGAATAAATGAAAAAATCAGAATTATTAGAACTTATTAAAAGTGTCATAAAAGAGGAAAGTGACTACCAACAATTATTTAAACATATGTTAGATAAGACTGGTAAGGATATCAACTCTATGAGCGATGATGATAAGAAAAAATTCTTTAATGGCGTAGATACTGCTTATAAAGCAAAATCGGAAGGTAGATTAAGGGGATATAATGAGGCAGAACTAACGGCAGGCCAAAAGAAAATTGATACCGATGGCGATGGAGAGATTGAAGGTTCAGATTTAGCAGCATTAAGAGCTAAAAATGAAGGGCTGAAAAAAAAAAAGTAAATGAAAATCTTCTAATTGGTATAGCAGCTACTATTAGTTCTATAATAATTAGTAAGATTATTTTTTACTATATGGTAGATTTGGCACAAAAAGGAATGAAATATTTTCAAGGTAACCAAAACTACAAAAAAGAGGTGAAACAAATTTTAGATTCTATATCAAACGATAAGAAAACAGTATCTGATATAGCTAAGATGGTTGACCCAAAAAAAGGAATTGATAATACAATTGCGGATAAGATTGTAAATTTACCATATGTAAATACTCAAATAATAAAAATGAGTGGTAGTACAAATGGAGAATTGAGTGAAACGGAATTAGAAAATGAATTAAAGACTATTATATTAAAGTCTTGGAATGATTCATCAATAATGGATAACGCTGTTGAAAAAGTAAAAAAAGATATAAAGTAAGATGAATAAAGGATTATTAATAGAAACCCATTTATTTGAAGCAAAACTTCAGAAAGAAGAAAATGGAACTTATTTAGTTAAGGGAATCCTACAAAGAGCAGGAGCCGCTAATCAAAATGGTAGAAGATATCCTAAAGAAATCTTAATGAGAGAAACTAAAAAATATGAACAACTTATTAAAGAAAGAAGAGCGTTAGGTGAATTAGACCATCCAGATTCTCCGGTTATTAACTTAAAGAATGTATCACATAATATTAGAGAAATTTATTGGGAAGGTGATGATGTATGTGGTGTAGTAGAAATTCTTTCAACTCCATCTGGCAATATCCTTAGAGAATTATTAAAGAATAATATTCGTTTAGGAATTTCATCTAGAGGATTAGGTTCAGTAAAAGAATTGAATGATGGAACTGTAATGGTTCAGGAAGATTTTGAATTGGTAGGTTGGGATTTTGTTTCAAACCCATCTACACATGGAGCATTTATGGCACCTATGAACGAATCAAAGCATTGGAAGCAAGTAGCTGATGAGTGTGGTAAGTGGTGCAAATCACAAGATTTAATGAGAGAAATCATAATAGAATTAAATTAATAATATGAAATTAGTAGATTTAGTACCTGGAAAGCAAACAAATATAAAAGAATCTATCGATGATATGGATGTAACACTTCCAGCACAAGTAGAAAGATTTTTAGATAGATTAATAGACCAAATTAAAGGATATAATTTATCAAAAAGAAAAGAGCAATTAGTAATTGCTAAAGTGATTGATGCATTGGGATTAGATAAACAACAATTGATGCAAGCAATCCAAAAGATTAAGAAAAACGATATTTTAAAAAAATAGTATATGATACGCTTAAAAGACCTATTAAAAGAAGAAGAGGAACTTCAGCAATTACCAACTGAATTAAAGAAACATTTCTTAGAAATCATTTCTACATATGGTCAACATAGAGAAGGAATGACTAGAAAATCTGATATCAGACAAGTTGCGGAAACTTTAGGTGGTATAGCAGATGCAGCTCAAGAATATACTCTAAGAGAAGGTGGTGATTGGTTCGATAGAGTTACAATCAAGCGTAACATGAATGAATTGAAAAAATTACAATCTGCATTTGAAAAAGAATCATTAGAAGCAAAATCACAAGAACAAAGATTAGAATCACTATACGAAGATATGGGGCATGTTTTAGGAAGATACTTTGAAATAGCAGATGTATCAGAGCAAGTTATGAAAAAAAGATTAGGATTACAGGAATGTAAAACTTGCAAAAAATAATGGCAAAAAAAGAGAATTTAAACGAACTTGGATTATTGACAATACTTGGTAGTATTGCATTATTTGGGTTTCTTACCATGTTCTTTAATAAATTAGCTGATAATATAGATGCGTACTATCACGGAAGAAGTGTTGAAGTACAAAGAGCATTAAAAGATATTTATAAATCATTATATACTAATATGGGGTTTATTAGTAGAATGAATGATGTAGTTTCATCGACTGGAATTGGTCCAGCATGGGTAACTACATTTATTAACGATTCGGCTACAAAGAGATTATTGAGTAAATATAAAAATGATAAAAACATTAATTACGAAGAATTAGAATTAGAATTAGCAAAAACTGCAACCAAAGCAATGAATGATGAAGCTACTGAAAGAGGAATAACATCCGATATGAGTAAGAAAATTCAAGCTATGAAGTGGAAAGCATAAAATAAATTAAATGGAAGAATTAGCATCATTATTGTTACAAAGTAGAACGCAAACCCATTCATTTCATTTAGGTGTTAAGGGAATAGGTTCTCATTCAGCACATCTTGCATTAAGTGAATACTATGATTCTATTGTTGGATTAATCGATGGTTTAGTAGAAACTTATCAGGGTAAAGAAGGATTGATTCAATTATCGGGTATTGGAGTATTAGACAAAAATAATGATATTAAAAATATTATTAAGTATTTTGAAACACTTTGTAGTATGGTTGCAAAACTAAGAACAAACCCAAAATTACAAGATAGTTGGATTCAAAATGATATTGATACTGTTGTATCTTTATTATATAGAACTAAATATAAATTGGTAAATCATCAGTAATGTTGATAATTAATATCAAAAACGGAAATATAGAGGGTGCTTTAAAACAATATAAAAGAAAAGTTCAAAGCATCAAACAAATTGAAGAATTGAGAGAAAGACAAGTTTTTATTAAAGATTCAGTTAAAAAAAGGTTACAAAGAGAAGAAACTATAAGAAAAAATAAATATAATTACTAATTTTCTTTAGTTTTCTAAAAAAAATATATATTTATTCTCAAATATCCTATCTCATATAGGATTTATTAAAGCAATAGTTGATTAATGAATACCCTTCTTATAAGGTGTGACCGAACAATCAACATAATTCTATTGGAGTTTCCTACGAATAACTTCACAATCAAAACAAGGAAAAAAGCAAAATGGCAAATTCAAAATTATTGAAAGAAGCAATCGCCGATGCTAAAGCCGTTAAAGAAACCGCATTAGCAAACGCAAAAATCGCTTTGGAAGAGGCATTTACTCCAAGACTACAATCTATCTTAACACAAAAATTAAGAGCAGAAGCAGAAATGGAAGATGACGCTGAAAAAGTGGATGAAGAATTAGACTCAACAAACATTGGTAGTTCTACATCAACTCCTTCTTTAGATGCTGATACCGAATTTGAAGCAGGTTCAACTAAAACTACATCTGGTGAGCCAGGTGCACAAGTTGATGACTTCAAAAAAGTAGCAGATATCAACGAAGAAGATGATATGGCAATGGGAGATGAAGAATCTGAAAAGGATGTAGAAATCGCAGAATTAAAAGCGAGATTAGCAGAATTAGAAGGTGAAGAGTCTGAAGAAGATTCAATGGCTGGTATGGAAATGGGAACTGAAGAAGAAGACCCGTTTGCAGCAGCTGGAGATGATATGGGTTCAATGAACATGCCATCGGATGATGATGAATCAGAAGATGATATGGACTTAGAAGCTATTATCAGAGAGTTAGAAGCTCAATTGGGTGACGAAGAAGGTTCTGAAGAAGATGCAACAAATGAAGAAGAAGAAGAAGAAAACCCTGATGCAGAAAAAATTGCCGAATTAAAAAGACAATTAGCTGAATTAGAAGGTGATGATTCTGAAGAAGAAAAACCTGCAGCTTACGAAGGAAAAAAATCAGTAAAGAAAGAAAACTATACTGATGGCGCTGAAGCCGGTACTGACAAAGATGGTGAGAAAGTAATCGACTTAGAAGAAATTTTAAGAGAAATGGAAGCTGACATGACTGATGATTCATCTGCAGAAGATGCTGAAGAAAAAGAAGCTGAATTAAACGAAGCTTACAAAACTATCAAATCTTTACAAAGAACAATTAACGAAGTGAACTTATTGAACGCTAAGTTATTATTCGCAAACAAATTATTCAGAGCTCATAACATGACTAACGAACAGAAAGTTAAAGTTATCGAAACTTTGGATAGAACAAAATCAGTAAGAGAAGTTAAATTGGTTTACTCTACATTAGCAGAGAATTTCAAATACACTTCTTCTACATCAAAAGCTAACAAAAAATCAATCACAGAAGGCATTGCTAGTAAAGTAGTTAAATCTACTAAGCCAGCACAAGCAGCAGCTAAGCAAGTAATTGCTGAATCAGCTGACTTCTCTGCAAGATTCAAACAATTAGCAGGTATTATTAAGTAATTAACAACAAAAAAAAATAAATTCATTTAAAATGGACTTAAAAAAATTAATGACAGGTGCTAACCCACAAAGCATTATGCTTGAACAAACTAGAGGTTTGAAAGCAAAGTGGGAAAAAACAGGTTTGTTAGAGAACGCTGGTACGGAAACAAATAAGCACGGTATGGCTGTGTTATTAGAAAACCAAGCTAAGCAATTATTGGACGAATCAACTAAGACAGGTTCTTCTTCAGGTTCTGAAGAGTGGGCTGGTGTAGCGTTACCTTTAGTAAGAAGAATCTTCGGTTCTATCGCAGCTAAAGAATTCGTTTCAGTTCAACCAATGAACTTACCTTCAGGTTTGATTTTCTATATGGATTTCAAATATTCAACTGCACAACCAGGTAACCCAGATTTCTCTGGTTCATCTTTGTTCGGTAATGGTGGTACTTTTGGTAAAGATTCTTTATCTCCAGCAGGAAACAAATTGGGTTCTACTCAATCTACAACTGGTGGTTTATATGGAGCAGGTCGTTTTGGATATACAATCAATGAGTCTGTATCATCTTTAGCAGCAACAATCACAAGTGCATCTTGGGCAGATGTTCAATTTGATGGTGATTTATCAGCTTCAGTAGCAGCTGGTGGAATTAAGAAATTATCAATTACAGCTCCTGCAACTGCAGATTTAAATGGCGTAAGAGCATTTGAAATTGTACAATCAGGTTCAGTAACAGCTAACAACTACTATCCTCAATACACTAAAATTAATGGTGCTAATATCGAATTCTTCGGTACTGGTTCTGCTGGTGGTGTTGCAGCAGGTGCAGCAACTGTATCATTCCATGTACAACCTACAGCGGCTAATAGAGGTGATTTTGAAGATAGAACTGATTATGGTAATGGATACAATACCGATTTAGGTATTCCAGAAATCGAATTAGAATTGAAATCAGAACCAATCGTTGCTAAGACTCGTAAGTTGAAAGCAGTTTGGACTCCTGAATTAGCGCAAGATTTGAATGCATACCATTCAATCGATGCAGAAGCTGAATTAACTCAAATGTTATCTGAATACATCTCTTTAGAAATCGACTTAGAAATCTTAGAAATGTTACAACAAAATGCATTCACTACTGACTTCTGGTCAGCAAGAATTGGATTTGAGTATAATTCAAGTAATGGTACTTTTGCAATTGATTCTAACCAAGCGGCTGCAAGTGCATACCAAAAGAGCACTTGGTTCCAGACTTTGGGTATCAAATTACAAAAGGTATCTAACAAGATTCACCAATTAACAATGAGAGGTGGAGCAAACTTCGTTGTATGTTCTCCAAACGTGGCAACTATCTTAGAATCAATGAACGGATTCTCTGCTAACCCAGGTAAAGATGCAACAACATT
>Ga0181348_1001607_pt1 | contig 9991 bp, 9 predicted proteins | sample Su13VDMM110DN_FD_130092 | JGI IMG/M metagenome (GOLD analysis project Ga0181348, IMG submission 130092) | Freshwater viral communities from Lake Michigan, USA - Su13.VD.MM110.D.N | ecosystem: Environmental > Aquatic > Freshwater > Lake | place: USA: Michigan | collected 2013-07-16
AATTATTGCTAAAACTAATTAAAGATCTTCTTTTTTATCTTGATGAGTAAGTTCAAAATGATTTTCCTTAATTTCAGCATCAATATCCCTAATAATTTTAAATCTTCCTCCACAAATAGAACACTCTTTACATTTAGATTTATTACACATACTAGCAAGTTTTAAAATCATACCTGATACAATAGTAATAAAACTGATCCAAAAAACACTATCGAAAGTTTTAGTATCCATATATTATATATTAATATTATATTATATTTACCAAAGTTCCGTAAACTCAACATAATTAGGATTAGTACTATCATTCCCAGTTATATATTTACCTTGATTAGAAAATTTAGGTTTTCCGTTAGAACTAAAACGAGGAGTAGGGCTTCCAGTAGCATTAGTCCAAGAAACTCCAAAATTAGAACTATAATAATAACCAGTATTATACCAAGCAATTTGAAATCTACCATCATCTGTCATACAAGTATTATCCCATATTTGGTCTGATCCCATAGTAACCCAAGTTATACCAAAGTCATTAGAAGAATAACATCTATCAGGATTACCACTATCATTAGCTAAAGCGATCATATATTGTCCGCTTCTACTCATACAACATCTAAACCAAGATCTTGTTCCAACACCAGTAGCAACCCAAGTTGTTCCAAAATCTCTTGATACATAAACATCTTGAAATTGAGAAACAGACATCATATATTTACCAGTTGCTGACATATCTACATCGAAAAATATACCTGTTGGTCCAACTCTTAACCAATTAAGACCATAGTTAGTTGATAATCTACATTTAGTAGATCCTGAAACTTCAGCTACAAGACCATATTTTCCATCAGCAGATAAACAACCAGCAACATAAAATTCAAGAGGAGCAGTAGTTATAGTAAAAGTATTGTTATACCAAAGATATATAGGGCTTTGATTAACACCTAAACCATTACCTAAAAGAATACCATAATTTCCATTAGCAGAAAAGGTTAGAACATCAGGAGCAAAGGCTAATGAAGTAAAACTAACTTGAGGAGCACCAGTTGTTCCAACAGGCAAATAAAGCCAAACATCAGCCCCATTAGCAGTTGTTAGACCACATACTGAATTATTAGCACTACCAGCAAAGCAACTTCCTGTATAACTACCACCGAATATACTATTTATACCTACACTTTGAATATTATCATAATTATAATTTTTATCTTGAATAATTAAACCTTCTTGAAAACCTAACTCTAATCCAGTATATGCTGTTGATTGAACTGAACCATTAGGAAATGTTATTGATGGAGTTATTAATACACTTGTTCCATTACATTCGACAGATGTAGTAGCAGTTGAAGTAGCAGATCCAGCACCCATACCAACAGATGTAGGGCGAATTTTTACATAATTATTTGTTCCACTCCAAGTCGATAATTGAATTGTTTCAGTACTAATAGCATTACTTGTTCCCAATAAAAGAATATTACCAGCATCAGTTGCGAAATTATATAATCCTCCTCCAACATTTGGAATAACTCCTAATTGATTTGTTGTTGAACTATCATAAATAGCAAGAGATAATGTTCCTGATAAAGGATTATTTGTTGTAATCGTTGCTCCAAGTGAATTAAAAGCAAATGGCATTGATTGAACTCCTGAACTATTAGAAGTTGCGAAACTATGACTTCCACTTACAGCATTATTATCATATATCATAACCCCAGTATTAGCATATATTTGACCTGTTGTAGTTGCTAATGAATTTTTATCTATTAAATTATAATAAACATTACTTATAAGTCGATCTGTATCTATTGTTCCATTTAAAGTAAATGGTTTTGATAATTGAATAGCACCTGAAAAAGTAGTATTACTTGCTACACTTGTTGCTATACCTATTCTTTTTAAATAAGTAGCATTAGCATAATCTATTGTTATTGATGAAGTATTTGAAGAGAAAAAGGCTTCATTAAAATTTATAGTTGAAAACCAAGGATTTGGAGGAACTGAACTTGTCATTATATACAATATACTTACAAAATAATTTTCTTTATTTATTATATAATGTCTAAAACTAAAGAAGATAAACTAATTAATTTTTATGAATTGATGGATAAAGAAATGAAAAATGACACTAAAAGAGATAAGAATTTTAGAAATCATTTTGTTGAACCTTGTAGTATGATGTTGGCGATTGGAGGAACAGGATCAGGTAAGAGTTTAGCATTATTAAATTTATTACAAAGAAAAAATGAAGCATTTTGTAAATTAATTATTTTTAGCGGTTCAAGCACTAATGAACCAGCATATAATTTAATTCGAGAAAAAATTCCTGAAGCTGAATTTTATGAAGATATTGATGAACTTCCAGCTCTTAATGATGAAGATGATGTAGAACACGAGAAATTAATTGTATTCGATGATTTTATTAATATGAAGAAAAAAGAATTTCAAAAAATAAAAGATTACCTAATTTCAGGCAGAAAAAAGAAATGGAGTGTATATCTTAACGCTCAAAATTATACTGATGTTCCTAAAACTATTACAAGAAATTGTCATTACTTTTTGATCTTCAAGCAAAATGATAATACAACTATAAATAATATGTTAAAAAATCATAATGTAGATAATGTAGATAAAGAAGATTTTAAAAATATGTATTTTGATGCTGTTGAAGAAAAACCTAATTTTTTTATGGTAGATTTAAAAGGAGGTAGTTTAAGAAAAAATTTTACAACTTTTTATAAAAATATGAGATAATTACCATAATAAATTCATAGCATAATAACTTCTTGATCCTAACCATCTATCACCTAGTAAATCAATTTCTCTTTTATGTCTTTTATGATAAAGATCTCTTCTTTTTAAAGCATAATCTAATCCTTTTTCTTCAATATAAGTAGGAAAATCTTTATAAGATGGAGAACCAATTGAAATAATATAATTTTTATTCCAATCGAATACATCTATTTTGTATTTAGGATCTGTTGATGGTAAAACTCTAACTCCTAATTCTAATGCTCTTTGAAAAGTATATGGTTTTATTTTATACATATAATATATTCATATAAAATAAAAATACTTATTATACTTAATAATTTCCAATAATATGCTTATAAAAATTAGATTTTCCTTTTTTGAAAATAATAAAAAAGTATCTACCTCTCCATTTTTTAATATTACAAACAACTATATTATGAATATATAAATTATGTTTTTCATTTAATTCTTGTAATCTTTTTGGAGTTAAAGTTGAAAAACAACTATCATTTCCTAAAAAAGCTATTCCTTTATTAACTCTCGAAGCATAATAATTAATTAAATAATAAAATGAATTTACTCTACCAACTTTACTAGGTAATCTAAATGGAGGATTTGTTACTATCCAATCAATTGGTTTATCATAATCATTAAAATCTCTTCCATCTAAAATTTCGCACCAATCTTTATTTACATTTGAAGGAAAATTATTATAGAATGATCCTTCACCTCTAAATGGTTCTAATACTTTATCATCATCTTCAAAATCAATTTCTTTAAGTAATTCTATAGCAACTGATGATGGGGTTTGATGGAAATAATAAGTTTCATCTTTTAACATTTTATATATAATATATTTAGATAATATATAAATGTTTTTGACTTATAAACAAAAATTTAATGCTAAATATGGATTTCCAAAAGATCAATCTCATTCTATTACAGAAATAGCAAAATTAACAGGATACAAGAAGCAGGGTTTAGAAACAATTTATAATAAAGGAATTGGAGCATATTTTTCAAATCCTCAATCAGTTAGACCTCATATTAAATCACCTGAAGAATGGGGAATGGCTAGGCTATATGCTTCAATTACAAATGGAAGTAAATCATCTAAAATAGATAAATCTCATTTAATAAAATAATAAAAACATATTAAAACATTATATAATATTTTTTTTCTAAAGTTAATATATAAAATGACTGAAAGATTTGAAGCTCAAAAAATGGCTGAATATGAAATGAATTTAAAATTGGATAGAATGACGCAAAGAGCATTAGGAGATGGAAGACAAAAACCACCAAAGAAACCATTATCTGTTGTAGATATTGAGGTTATTAAGGAATATCAAAAACAATTTAATGAACCAGTTCGAGAATATGAAACAGAAATTGATGAGGAAACAGGAGAAGAAAGAATTGTTTTAAATGATGATGGAACACCAAAATTTAAAGTTATAGCTAAAAAATTTAGAGTTGTACCTCCTCCTGATTTAGATGTTGTTGAAGAAAATGAATTAGCAGATCTTCCTTCAGCTCAAGAATTAAGAGTTTTAGATTTAGAAATTCAAAAAGTATCATTAATATTAAAACAAAGAGAACAAGATTTAAAAGATATGGTAAGATTAAGAAAAGAAATAATTAGATCAATTGATGATTTACCAACACCTTCACCTTTTATAAACGAACAATTACCATCAGGAAGATTTGTTACTAGACCAAATCCTAATTTAGAAAGACAGAGAGAAGCAATTCAGAATGAAAAAGAAAGAAGAGTAGTAAAATTAGATGAAGTTGATGCTAATTTAGATATGGTAAAAGCAGAAATAGATGATATAAAAAATGGTATTGAAGAATATAATTTACAAAAATCAAGAATACCTGAATTAGAAAGAGAAAATCAAGCAAAGATAAGCTCTGTTAAAAAAATAAATAGTGAAAGAGTTAAAGCATATCAAGAAACATTAAATCTTATGAATAGAGGAGCATTTCAACAAGATCAAATGCCTGATGAAACTGAAGAAGATTATTTAGCAAGATTACAGGCAAACGCAGAAGAAGAATATACAGATGAAACATTATTTGAAGCAGATATGGATATTAAAAGAAAATTCAAAGAAGCATTAAAGAAATTAATTAGAGATGATATAAAAATAGAGCAAGTAGCAAATGGAATAAGAGAAGATGAAATTGAAATTAAAAATAACATCATTAAAAGATTTCCATTATTTAGAAAAAAATTTACAGAATTGTATGGAATAAATAATCCAGCAGTAAGTGTTATTGATATAAGAACATTTATCGATGCTTTTAGTAGATCATTAAAAGGAGATAAAGAATTAGTAGATTTTTTGAAAGATGAAGAAAAAGCAGTAGCAGAAGATAAAACAGCATTAGAATTAGCAGAACAAGATCCTAATAAGGTTTATGTTGTTGAAAATCCAATTAATAGAAGAAAAGTATATTTTAGACTTGCCGAAAATTTAGATCTTGGAGAACTTCATTTAATTTTTAGTTTTACAGGTAAAAGAAGAACATACAGAGAATTTTTACCAACTGATGAAGATTTATCACCAGCAGATTTAGCAAATGATATAGATAATAGTTTTGTTTCAATAAGAAAGGCAACAGGAATTACAAAAGGGCAATTGTCGAAAGCATTTGATGGTAAAAAATATAGCCATAAATGGTTAGTATGGTTAAATAAAAGAATAGAAAGCACTACAGATATGGATATTATTGAAGCTTCTTATGAACCTGATTTTGATTTTGATGGAAAAACTTATCCTTCTGTTATGGGTTGGGGAATTAAAGAAGAAGAAATACCTGAAATGGTACAATTTGGAAAAATAAAAATAGCATTAAATAAATTGTTTTATAAAAATATTCTTTCAGTAAGACATAGTAATTTAGGAAGAATAGCAGGATTTCCAAATGTAAAAGTTAGTGATGATCTAGTTTCAATTATTATGAAATTATCGAAAGGAGATAAGGTATTAAAACAAGAAATAGATGCTTTACAAAAAAGCGAACAAATTCTTTATGATAGTTTATTGAGTTTAGCTAATCTTCATAAAAAAGTTCCAAATAATCAAAGTAATACTATTAAGGAATTAAAAGATCGAATGGATATTATTACAGGTTTAATTGAAGCAGGAAATGATAATAAGCTGTTAGTTAAAGAATTATATCAAATAGTTCATTCATTAAAGAGTTTTGGAGTTATAACAAATGGAGAAGTAACAAAATTTTTATCTCAATTTTAGGAAAAGTTAATCTAATTACACTATTTAGAGAAAATTTATTTTCTTCTTATAGAATATAAATGTATTATCCAGTTGGTATTCAGCAACTTTCAAACGCTCAAATTAAGAAATTACTTTCAGGAGGTAGAGTTCGAGTAAAATCAGGTATAGATCATCAAGTTCAGTTAGTTCAAGAACACGCCAAAAAATTAGCATCAGCTTCTAAAAAAGGGGCAGGAATAATGCTTCAACTAGATCCTTATGCTAGACAATATAATTCTCATTTAGAGGGTTGCGGAGTTGGAAAGCAAATTAAAAATGTATATAGAAAAGCAGGACAATTTGTTAAAGGACATAAAGAAGTATTTAGACCTCTTGCTACTCATTTGAAACAACAGGCTCATCAAAATATTGCTGATGCTACTATGTCAGCTTTAGATGATTATAATTTAGATCCATCACTTGTTAATGCTTACGCTCAATTAGCTCATCAATCAGTTCCTCAAGGAGGTTCTTTAAAATCTTTTAATAAAGGATTAACTAAATTTGTTCGATCTCCAGCAGTAAAAGTTGTTCGTAGAGCCTTAAAGCCTATTGGATCTCAAATAATGAGAGATGCTAATATTTTAGCAGAACAAGCTCTCCAAACAGGTATGGATCAAGCTATGGGTAGTTTGACAGCTCCAAGCGGTATGGGGATTAGAGGAAGACCAAGAGGCAGACCAAGTTCAGGCGGAGCGTTATTTCCAGCAGGAATGGGATATTTTTAAATCTTGAAACGACTTTTATTTAGCAATATTTATATTTAAAAAAATGACTTAAATACAAATTAAAATATTAATCTATATATATATGATGATGACAGAAGCTCAAAAAAGAGCCAGTAAGAAATGGGCTGAAAAGAATAAAGAAAGATTAAGGAATAATTCCAAAGTTTGGTATGAAGCTCATAAAGAAGAACGAAAAATTGTTGTTGATAAATATTATAGAGAGGTACAAAGACCTAAAATTTTAATCGATCCTGAACTAAAATATAAAAGTTATAAAGACGCAACATATAAAGAATTTAGGAGATTATGTAATATTCGAATTTAATATATATAAGTTTTTGAAAAGTTATATATAAGTTTAGGAAAAGTTAATATATATATAGTTTATTAATTAATATATATATTAAATAAAAATGATTTAAAAAGATTTTATCTATAGTATATATATAAAATGAAGAAACCAACACTACTGAATATTAAGGAAATCTTAAACATTAAGGCAAATAGAAAGGAAGTTTTACAAGAAAGTGGTTTTAAGACCATTCAAGCAGTCAAAAAAGCATATGGATTTTCAACAGCAGATCAAGCATATGACTACTTATTTCAGGACTATAATAAACAAGCAGAAAATTTAAATAAAGAATTTCTTAAAAAATATCAAAAGGAAAATGAAACATATTATTTATGGAAATATAAAAAGCAGATTGAAGACAATAAGAAAAAAGAAGAAGAAAAGAAAAAACAAATAATGGAAAAACAACAAAAGAAAAAAATTATTAATAATATAAATAATCAATTTGATAGTCTAGTTCAAGGACAACAAAATGATATTACTTTAAATTTAACTAATCTATATAAATATTTTACATTAAAAGAAGTTGTCGAAATGATTATTAAATTTTCAAATGAAAAAACAGGAAATCATATCTTATTAACACTTGGAGATGTAAATTATACTTTGAGCGATAAATCAAAATCAAGATTATTAGATTTTGTTTCAAACAACCAATATATTGAACTTGGTGGTATAAAAAGTGATGAAGATGTTTATTATGAGTTAGTTAATAATGGTGAATTAATAATTTCAGTTGTTCCAATTAAACATAAAAATAAAAAAGATAATGGAGCATTCTTTCCTTATACTCATAAGCTAGAAGGAATTGATCTCGAAGATTTAGATATTTATGAAAAATTTAATCCTGATAATTATATAACAAATTGTTTAATCAAAGCATTATGCGTTGGAGGATTAGAAGAAGAAAAAGTAAATAAACTATACATCTATGTTAAAAATAGAAAAATTCCAAAATGTGATTTGAAAAAATTATGTGATGATCTTGAGATACAAATAAGATTAAAACAAAATAATTCTAGAGATAAAGTTGAAGTTTATGGAAAAGATTTTAAAGTTGTTTTTAATATTGGTTTAATCGAAGATCATTATTTTATTATTAAAGATATTCCTATAACCTCTTATGCTATTGAAAATTATGAAAAAATAAATCATTTGTCTAATTGGAATAAAATTATTAAAGTTTGTAGTAAAGGATATTTCGAAAAAAGTGAAAAAAGATTTATTGATAGTTTTAAAGTTGTTTCCTTACTTGTAGAGCAAAAAGAAAAATTATTAGTTCCTTTAACTTTTGATAATTCAAATATTGCTAATTCTCAATTTTATGATAAGATCGATAATGAAATTACAAATTTAAATTATACTCCAAGATTATTACATAGTCATAAATGGGTTGTTGGTAGTGAAAGTTGTTCTTCTCCAAAATTATTAGATGGAGAAGATGTAGAATTTTCAAAAGTTTGGTTTGATTTTGAAACCTATACTAATGAAGATAAAAAACATATTCCTTATATGTGTTGTTCTATTGATGAAAATGGAATTGAAAGAACATTTTATGGTAAAAGTTGTGGTTATAAATTATTGGAAAGTTTAACAACTAATACTATTTTAATAGCTCATAATGCTTCTTATGATTATAGATTTATAATTCAGTATTTATTTATTATGAATGAGATCAGTAAAGGAACTCATTTAATTTCAGCATCAGGTAAGTTTGGAAAATATCATATTCTTGTAAAAGATAGTTATAATTTAATCACTATGCCTTTAAAATCTTTTCCTGAAACTTTTAAAATTAAGGACACTATTAAAGAAGTAATGCCTTATAATTTATATAATGTTGAAGGTAATGTTGAAAAAAGATATATACCATTAGAAAAATGTTTATCATTTATTAAACCATATCAACAAGATCATTATATTCAAAATTGTAAAAAATGGAATTGTTTAAAGTTTGGAAATGTTGATATTATAAAATATAGTGAAGAATATTGTAAAATCGATTGTAAAATTTTAAAAGAAGGATATGAAACTTTTAGAACTTGGATTTTAAAATGTGTTGATATTGATATTGATGGAATATTAACTATTGCTTCATTAGCTCATAATTATTTTGTAGATCAAAGATGTTATGATGGAGTTTTTCAAATATCAGGTATTCCTCAAATGTTTATTCAAAAATGTGTAGTTGGAGGTAGAACTATGATGTCAAATAATAAGAAACAAATTATTAAAAAAGTAATAAATGATTTTGATGCTGTTTCACTTTATCCTTCAGCTATGAAAAGATTAGAAGGATTTTTAAAAGGACTTCCTAAAGTCATAACAAATTTAACTTATGATTTTCTAAAAAGTGTTGATGGATATTTTGTTGAAATCAAACCTTTATCAGTTGGAAAAAATAGAAATTTTCCTTTGATGTCATATGTTAATAAAGAAACAGGAGTTAGAGAATTTACAAATGAAGTTAAAGGAAATCTATTTGTTGATAAAATTGCTTTGGAAGATCTAATAACATTTCAAGATTTTAAATTTGAAATTATAAGAGGTTATTATTTCGATGAAGGATTTAATACAAAAATAAATGAAACAATTGATTATTTATTTGAAGAACGCAAAAGACAAAAATCAATTAAAAATCCTATTGAGATTGTTTATAAATTAATTATGAATTCAGGTTATGGAAAATCAATTATGAAACCAATTGAAAATGAAATTAAAATTTTCAATTCAAAAGATGATTATGAATTATTCCTTTCTAGAAATTATGAATGGATCAAATGCTCTACAAAAATAAATGAAAGAAAATATAGAGTTCAGGTTATGAAAACTTTGAGCGAACATTTTAATATTTGTCATATTGGAGTTTCTATTTTAAGTAT
>Ga0181348_1001609_pt1 | contig 9988 bp, 7 predicted proteins | sample Su13VDMM110DN_FD_130092 | JGI IMG/M metagenome (GOLD analysis project Ga0181348, IMG submission 130092) | Freshwater viral communities from Lake Michigan, USA - Su13.VD.MM110.D.N | ecosystem: Environmental > Aquatic > Freshwater > Lake | place: USA: Michigan | collected 2013-07-16
AAACCTAATGTAAGCCCATCAGTTGAAAACCAAAAGACAGGTAACAACGATAAGATTGATTTTGCCAAACAGGCTCTTAACTCACCTCAACTCAGAAAACAAATAGAACTTTTTATGAATGGTAAGGTAGATGAGATGTTAAAAGAGGAATTTGGTAAAATCGGTAAGATATTTACTAAAGCATTTAAGAGTAAAGGGTAACCCAATAAAAAATTAACATTTGGGGTTATTATTAAAAGGAAACTTTATTATGGCTTTAAATATAACTCAAACACCACCATCAGCTTCTTTGGCACAATCGCCAATTATATTTACTTTATCCTCAACGCAGGATACAACTAATATAGGATTTCAGTATGTAGCAGACCTATTCTTTTGGACAGGAAGTGAAGCAAGTAGTGGTAGTGCAAAATATGTACTTACAAAATTCCCTAATGCTAGTTCTGTAGGTATTTTTGATTTTAGTAAGATATTAAACTCAACTCTTACACAACTTGCTATAGCAAATGGTTCAAACGTAACATTCTTTAAGGGGGATTTCTACACACAATGGTTGACGGGTTCAGCTTATGTGACAGGTTCTACTCATACTATCTCTGATGTGTACAAAGCATTAGATGGATATGCATTATTTCAAGAACCAATCAACCAAAATATATTCTCAAAAACTCCATATTGGCCTATAATGACAGATGGACCGGTATCACAATCAGCCTTTGATATTAACATTGGTTCTGGTAGTGTTTACGTGGGAAATGCGGGGACATCTATTCCAACGAGGATAATCTATAGCGGAAGTACAGGCAATGGAGTGGTGAACGTTTCTGGGAGTACAGCAACAACGGGTCAAATCGCTCAGTTTCCTATGTTCCCATCGGCTAGTGGATTCCCATTATCTACAATTGGATTAACAAATTATTCAGTTCAGGCATATAGTGGTAGTACTGCGTTAGGTTCTTCAATTCGTTTTGAATTAGAGTGTATTCAAAAATATCCTAATGTAAGAATCAAATGGAAAAACAGATACGGACAATTTGATTACCTAAACTTATACGGAGCATCGCAAGAAACATTTAATACAGATAGAAAAACTTACCAACCACAAATCGGAAGTTGGGAAAGTTCTACTCTATCTTATGAATCATATGATACACAAATTCAACCATATGTTGTAAATGCAAAACAACAATTAGTAGCAAATACACAATGGTTACCTGAAGATGAAAACGATATAATTAAACAATTACTTTCATCAGATGAAATCTATTGGGTATATAACGAACCATCAACTGATGTAAAACCTATTGCAATTACTTCATCTAACATTACATTCAAAACGGGTGTAGTAGATAAGTTAATTCAATACTCATTCACATTTGATATTGGACAGAACTATAAATTGATAATATAAGTTATGGGAGTAGCAAGTACAAATACGATTGCATACAAATTAGTAGCAAGTGGTAGTATATTAGACCTATTTGATGATGAAGATATATTAGTATCTGATAACATCACAGGTCTGTTTGATGTGGGTACATTACCCGTAGATTTCAGCCGAACTATTATGTTACCTGCTACTAAAAAGAATAATGCATTCTTTGAGCATGTATATGATATTAGTATTGATGCACCATACCTATTTTCTACCAATGTAAAGGTAGATGCTTACTTAGATTTTGATGGTATATATTTGGCTAGTGGTTACTTACAACTTAACAAAGTTGTATTAAAAGGAGATTTAGGTATCCTTTCTTATGAGGTATCTCTATTTGGTGCAGTTAGTAGTTGGGGAAAAGAAATCAACAACAATTACTTAACTGATTTAACTTCACTATCACAATTTAATCATACTGCATCTTACAATAGTATTACTAGCAGTTGGAGTGGGTCTCTATTTAACGGTGATATTCGTTATCCTCTAGCAGATTATGGTAAAGGATACCGATTTGAGCAAGGTTCTCTTCAAACATTTGGAATAAATGATTTTGATGGAGCGTTAACTGTACAAAACTTCAAACCTGCAATCAGATTAAAAAGAGTATTTGATGCATGTTTTAATGAATTTGGATACACATACACAGGTTCATTTTGGGAACAACCTTTCTTAGATGATGTGTATATGTTGTGTAATAATTCCCTAAAGTATCCTGAATTTAGTGGGGTTGATTTAGAGAATTTTGGTACAATGAAAGTAGGTCCAATTAGTGGAAGTGGAATGGTGGATGTTAATCTTCCTTCAGGTAGTTATGTAACTCTTCCGTGGTATAATGAAATGAGTGACCCTCAAAACTTTTATAGTAATGGTGTGTATAGAGTAGATAAACCTACAAACTTAGAAGGAAATTTAAACTTAAGTATAAATGTAAGTGCTTCATTAAATAATATGCCAGGTACTTTTTCTGCAAATGGAAGATGGAATTTTAGAATGATAGAAACAGGTAGTGGTACTCCTTATGGAACAACTGCTCTACAATCTTATCTTTCATACTTTGACCAACTACAACAAAGTAGAACAGGTAGTATGAATCAAGATTTTCAATTACTAACACAATTTAAGTTATATAATATTCCGACAGGTAGTTACTATTTTCAAATTCGTCAATCTCCTGATTTACCATTACCTACTGCATTACCGGTTGTAACATTAGACCCTAAAGGTACAACTAAATCATTCTTACAGATAACACAAGTTAATCAGGCAGCAGATGGAAGGATAATGGATATACCATCTAATATGCCGTTTGGAACAACTGGTATTAAATTGATTGATTTTATTAAAGGGGTACAGAAGAAATTTAACTTAGTAATATATCCAAACAAAACTAAACAGAGAGAGTTTATAGTTGAAACATTTAATGATTGGTATAAGGATGGTGTAAGAAAAGATTTTAATCAATACATAAATCTTAATGAACCAATAGAAGTAATACCTGCAAATAACTTAGCAGTAAACCAATTAAACTTTGGAGATACATTAGATACAGATTATATATCACAACAATTTAGTAAAGGAGCAAACAGAGAGTTTGGTAAAGCTTATTATACAGATACAACAAACTTTTTCTCACAAGGTACTTTAGAAGTAAAAACAACTTTAGCATCTTCACCTCTTTTACAAATTGCAGGAACAGGATTATCTGGTTCTGTAGCAGGAGCAAATCCTCCAACTCCTACACAATTCTTAGTTGGTGAATGCCGTTATGGGTATTCATTTGACGCAGAACAAACTTGCACATCTCCTGTAGTAATCTTTACATATACTATATCAGGAACATTAGCAGTAGGTCTTCAATTATTTAGAGACCAATATGGACAACAACCAATTACCAACTTACAATATGTAGTAGGACCATCAGGAGGAATTATATATTCAGTAAACATAGCAAATGGAATTATAACCGCACAAAGTGGATTCTTCTGTTAAAATAAAAAAATATGGCTCAAAGAATACCAATATACATACCTACATTTATTAGTGACCAGAACTACAATCCTAATAGAGTTCTTCCACGCATATTGTTTTTTAACGGAATGCTTGATTGTGAAACCTATTGTATTGAAAGTGGTTCGTTAAACACAGATGGAGTTATAAAAGAGGTAACACAATTTCCATACTTTGACCACTATAATGTAGTTAGTGGAAGTTTTCCTACATCAGGTTCAGATTCATTACTATTCAATAATGAGAATCCTGTATATGGACAACAACCAACTGAAAACCTTTTTACAACATATTGGACTAACTATGTAGAATTACTTTACAATCCAAAGACAAGGTTATTAGCCGCTAGTGCAATTATTCCCCTAGCAGATTATTTTGATATGGAGTTAAATGATATTGTAAATTGGAGAGGTAATTATTATCACTTAAGAGCAATCAATGAGTATAACCTAAAGACAGGTGAATGTAAAATTCAATTGTTAGGTCCAATCATTGCAGATACTTTTGGTGGAATAACTCCTGCAACCACAACTACGACAACTACAGCAGCACCGACAACGACTACAACTGCAGGGCCGACAACTACAACGACCACAGCAGCTGCAACTACATCTACCACAACAACACAAACATTGTTCTATACTGTAAACTCGTGTAATGAATCTGACCCAATATATGATACAACTATTACACCAACGATTACCAGTCAAAGATATGTAGACCCTAATAACGGAAGAAATTGGGTTTATGATAATGCTGCAGGTACAACATCCCCACAGCATAATGTAAATACATCACTACAAAGAGTTGAAGGATTTTCAGGATGCCCGTAACAAATAAAAAAATGTTTTATGATGAGATTTATATGTGCTCAGCCGGCTAGCACTTATTATGCATGGCAAGTAGAAGTTATGATAAACAATTTTATGGAGAAAGGAATAAATCCTAATCACATAGATATTGTTTGTTGGAAACAGAATGGTGTAATACCCGAAGAATGGTTAAAGTTGGCAAGTGGGTATCCTGCTCGCTTCTTTTTCTATGATGATGAAAGGGAAACCAAACATTATATTAGTTCAATCAGACCTAATATTCTTAAACAACATTTCAAATTACATGAAGAGCTGGAGAAGGATACTATCTTCTACCACGATTGTGATATTGTATTCACTAATCGTATTGATTTTGACAAGTATCTTAATGATGATAAGTGTTATGGTTCTGATACCCGTTGGTATATTTCGCATGATTACATTATTGGTAAAGGAGAAGATGTATTAGATAAGATGTGTGAGATAGTTTCTATTCCTAAACACATTGTAAAGGCTAATGAATTAAACTCAATTGGTGCTCAGTATCTTATGAAAGGAATCAATTGGAGATTTTGGGAAGAGGTAGAAAGAGATTGTGAAATCCTATTCAAAGAGATTACAGAATTAAACAATATAAAGAAGAGAGAAAATCCATCTTACCACGAACTACAAATATGGTGTGCAGATATGTGGGCCGTACTATGGGGTTTGTGGAAATTGGGTAAAGAGACCGTTTGTGACCCTGCATTAGAATTTAGTTGGGGTACTTCAACTGAAGGAGATTGGGAAAGATTAAACATATTCCATAATGCCGGAGTAGTGAGTGGTAATGATGGTCTATTCTATAAAGCAAATTATATAAACAGAACACCCTATGGTGATGAATTAGAAATCAAAGGTGGTACTGCAAGTAAAAGATATTACGAATTAGTAAAGGATACAGCAAAAAAATCAGTTCTATTATGAGAATTATAACAGCAACCTATGGAGGTGTAGATGTAAAGGGTATCGTAGAATCCAAAATAAAGGGTGACGCGTTAGTTCTAAGGAGTTCAAATTCTGTTTTTGGAGATACATTGGTTGGACAGATAAAGTACCTTCAAATCGAAGCAGAATTAGGTGGAGAGATATACAAAGAAAACATAAAAGAAGGTGGAATCTGTGTAATACCTAAAACAAAAATTGATAGATTAGGAATATTCTATTCTAATAATGTAAACCCACAAACACAGCCTACAATTAAAAGGGTTCTAAAACAATTAGAGAAGGCGAGTGATGGTGTGGCAGATATATACACCTGTATGTGGAGAGGGCAGGAAGGTAATCCGTTTAAAGAATACATCGCATGGACTCAAACCCTATCACATTTGAATCAATTGTTACAGATTATGCAGTTACTTTATACTGCGAGAGAAGTACATCCGTACAAATACGTTAGTTTCTTAGAGCATGATGTATTATATGCAGAAGGATACTTTGAGTTTCCTGAGTTTGAAAGGGGTGAAATCCTAACAAATATGAATTACATTGGTATGAACATCGAAGGGTTTCAACCATTAGGGCAAAGAGATGAACCATTCCATCAGATGACAATGAGATTTGAAGATGCAATAGAACATTGTGAAAGGATATTAGCAAATGCACTTATCACTAATAGTGGGTTAATCGAACCGCAGGATATGGTAAGAAAGCAGTGGGAATCAACTTATTCTAATATCCACGTCAATCATGGACACCACTTTACATCTCATTACAATGTATTTAGAAGAGATTCTTATTTCAATCCAGCTCCATATTGGGGTAACCATAACGATTGGAAAGACCTCTTCCCTCAATAAATAACCCACACTTTTTGTTATTAAAGTATGATAAAGCAAATTATCGATATAATAGTTTTGAATGAATTCTACGGAGTATCTGAAAATATGGATATTGCCAAAGGAAAATATAAACTACCCTCATCAATTAGTGAGTGTGGAAAGTTACTAAAACGAATCTGGAAAAGTAAAAAATAATGGCAGATAATACTACCACATATAAAGCCGTAATCGAAACCGAAGTAAAAGGTAAGGGTGAGATTAAAGAGGTCGGTGATGAGGCGGAAGAGACCGCCGGAGCCTTCGTCAAACTCCAATTACAAATTCGTCAAACACAGAAAGCATTACAGGAAGCGGCAGCGGCAGGTGATACAGTAAAGTTTAAGCAATTAAAAGGTGAGTTAGATGATTTGGAAGATGGATTAGAAAAGGTTCAATTCCAATCTAAACAATTTGAAGACCAGTTATCTGCTTTACCTGGTGCTGCCGGACAGGCAGGTGGTGCGATTAAAGGTGTAGGTGATGCATTCAAACTCCTATTGGCAAATCCAGTAGTTGCAGTTATTGGTGCAATCATTGGTGTATTCCTTTTATTAAAGAGGTCATTAGAATCTACTTCTGAAGGTCAGGCAACTTTAAACAGAGTATCACAGGCATTTAGTGCAGTATTAGGGCCTATCTTAGCAACATTAGAAAAAGTTGCAGTTCCATTATTCAATGGATTAGCATTTGTAATTGAGAAAGTTGCAAAAGCATTTGCGTTCTTTGCTGAGAAATTAGGTATCAGTAAAGAGAAGATTGCTGAAGCTACGTTATCTGTAGATGAAGTTCAACAGAAAACAAATGAGAATGAGCTCAAAAGAATGGATGAGCAAACTAAAGCAAACGAAGAGGCTTTAAAGAAAAGACAAGCAGCGAGAGAGAAAGCTGCAGCAGAGAGAAAGAAGAAAGAGGAAGAGGCGGCTGAAGCCCGAAAGAAAAAAGAAGAAGAAGATGCAAAGAACTTAGCAGAAGCAAACAAAGTTCTAACTGAAGCATTTGTAGCTACATTAGCAGATAGAGACCAACAAATATTCAGAGCAGGTCAGGCACAAAATGAAAGATTATTAGCCCTACAGAAAGCAGGTATTACTGATGTAACTTCTGTATTAGAGCAAGGAAGAATAGAAGTTGCAGCAATCAATAAGAAATTTGATGATGAGGCAACTAAACAAATAGAAGAAGCGGCTAAGAAAGCAAAGGATATAGAAGATAAGAAAACAGAAGATGAGAAGAAAGCTGCTGAAGAGAGAAAGAGAGTAAAGATGGAGGAGATTGATTTCAAAAATATGATGCAAAACTTAGAGTTAGACATCGTTGAGAAATTTGGTGGAATCCTACAAGATTTAGCAGGTAAGAATAAGAAATTAGCAACTGCTGGAGTTATCATTCAATCTGCAGCATCTATTGCCCGTATCATCGCAAATACTGCAGCGGCTAACGCAAGAGCAATATTAGAATTAGGGCCTATCGCAGGTTCTGCATTTGCTATTAAGAATAGTATATCAGCAGGATTATCTGTTGTAGCAACTACAATTGCAGCTGTTAAAGCAATACAACAAATAAATTCAGCAGATAGTGGTTCGGCAGCGAGTGGAGGAGGAGCAGGAGCACCTAGAGTACCAGCACCACCAGCTCCATCGATATCATCTGCACCAACACCTCAAATCAATACAGGTGGTGGACAGAATCCATCACAACAAATTGCTGAAACAATAGGTGCAGCTAGTGGAAGGCCAGTTCAGGCTTATGTAGTATCACAAAATGTATCATCTACACAGGCATTGGATAGAAGAGTAAACGCATCTGCATCGTTTTAGAAATCAGAAAGATAAATTGTTAAAGATATATGAAACCAAATAAATTACCCCTCTACGAGTTGATGATTGAGGATGAAGCAACTGATGAAATCTTTGCAATATCTTTAGTAGAATCTCCAGCTATAGAGTTAGATTTCCAATACTTTGGTAAGGAAGCAATCAGATTTGCTGAGGTATCGAAAGATAAAAGATTGATTATGGGGCCTATTTTAGTGCCTGATAAGAGAATACTTAGAATAGATGGAGAAGGTAAAGAGTATGAAGTATTCTTTAAACCATCAACTGTTAGAAGATTATCTCAAATGTATTTGGAAAGAAAGTACAACGATAGTGCAACAATAGAGCATGATAAGAAAGTAAAAGGTCTTACCTTAGTAGAGAGTTGGATAGTAGATAATAAATTTCAGGATAAAAGTAAATCATACGGATTCCAAGTGCCAGAAGGTAGTTGGATGGGAACATTTTTAGTAGACCGTTCACCTGAAGGAGAAAGAATATGGGATGATTATGTAAAGACAGGAAAGGTAAAAGGATTCTCAATAGAAGGTCTCTTCTCACACAACTTAATTGCAGCAGCAAAGATAGAAGAACAAATATGGAGTAAAGATGTAGAAGAGCTAACTAATGAGGAAGCAGAGGTAATCCTTTCTAAGATTAAAACTATGTTCGAATCTTATTCAGATTATGGTGAAGGGATTCGTAATAATGCTAAAAGAGGTATAGAACTAAACGAAAAGGTTGGTAACAAATGTGCAACTCAAACAGGCAAAGTACGAGCACAACAAATCGCAAATGGCGAGAAGTTATCAGTTGAAACTATAAAGAGAATGTATTCATTCTTAAGTAGAGCTGAAGTATATTATGATGAATCTGATACAGAAGCATGTGGAACAATTAGTTACCTATTATGGGGTGGTAAAGCAGCCTTATCATATAGTAGAAATAAATTAAAAGAATTAGGCCTTTTAGAAGAAGGTGAGGGTAATCCATCTGTTACTTCATCATATCCTGGCGAAGCAGCAGAAGGTAAAAAGAGATACAAATCACCTGCATTATTAGCAGAAGGAGATTGTCCCGAAGCTACACAAAACGTAGCACTAAATTTATATAATAGAAGTATAGCAATTAAACAAGCTAACTACGGACCTCTTAATCCAAATGAACCTAACGAATCCTATTGGGAAGCAAAAGCAGCAGAGTTTGGTGGAAATGTTAAAGAAGCTAAAACTGCATTATGTGGTAATTGTGCATTTTTTGATGTAAGAAAACAAACGCTTGATTGTATAGCAGAAGGTATTGGATACGAAGATGACCCAGAGAGAGTAATCGAAGCTGGTGGATTAGGATATTGTGAAGCATTTGATTTTAAATGTGCAGGAAGTAGAACCTGTTCTGCTTGGGTAGTAGGTGGACCTATTACAATGGCAGAAGTAGGGCCTAGAGGTGGTATCAAAGAAAGTGATAAAGCACCTAAGAGTGGAACACCTAATAAAGACCCGAAAGGAGAAGGTACTGCTGGAGGAGATGCTAGTGGTAAATCTGCAAAAGTAACTGCGGAGCAAGAGAAAACATTAGAAGGTAAAGTAAAAGAATTTAACGAAAAGGAAAGTAATACAAAGAATGGTAACGCTACATTAGGGCAACTTAAATCAGTATTTCAAAGAGGATTAGGTGCATTTAATACATCACATTCTCCTGCAGTTAAATCAGCAGAACAATGGGCTTACGCTAGAGTAAATGCATTTTTATATCTACTTAAAAATGGTAGACCTGAAAATGCAAAATACACAACTGATTACGACCTATTACCAAAGGGACACCCAAAAGCTGACAAGTAATGAATAATATTTCAGTATTAAATAAGATACAACAATTCAAAAGAGAAGTTCAGAGAATATCTGTAAGAAGATTACGTTCCCTAACCTTAACAAATTTGAATACACCATTTAAGATATGGGGTTCTACTTTAGAAGGAGATGATTATAGTGGGAGAGAAGTGTTCACATTTAACGGACCGAGTAGAAACCCCGGCGTACCATACAACTATAACTCATA
>Ga0181348_1001610_pt1 | contig 9985 bp, 11 predicted proteins | sample Su13VDMM110DN_FD_130092 | JGI IMG/M metagenome (GOLD analysis project Ga0181348, IMG submission 130092) | Freshwater viral communities from Lake Michigan, USA - Su13.VD.MM110.D.N | ecosystem: Environmental > Aquatic > Freshwater > Lake | place: USA: Michigan | collected 2013-07-16
AGAGCAGTATTGCGATAAATTGTAGGAATCTTTCCGCTTCCTTTGATTGTTGTAATTGCCATTTTGTTTTTATATTAGTGGATAAATAATTGGTGTAGATGTAAAAGGTATTAAGCAAGTATCGGATGGGTACATTAATTTTAATGTAAAATCAAATGATACTCCCGATAATTTGTAAGGTGTTTTTTCTGTAAATGGAGTAATAATAAAAGTTTGTTTTCTCTCTACCGCCCAACTATAATCGGGGTGGTGCAGTTGTGCAATTATATCTTGTGCAATTAAAAACATATCACTAATTACTTCCGTTTCGTTTATCTCTCCTCTGCGAACTCCATCCATAAGCCAAGCAGTAAATTTATATTCAATAGTAGTTAGTGTTGCAGTTGCTGGATAAACATTTACCCATAACTCCGTGCAATTACAAACGCCACTTGAATAAAATTCCCAAGGGTCACCAAACTTAAATCCGTGCAACTGCTGATGCTGAATTGCAATCTCATTTAGGTTTTGAACTATTTGGTTTAATGTTGTTACTGCCATTTCTTATTGCTAAAAATTGTTCTAATTTTTTTCTATTCTTATCTCTGTTACTCGTATCGTATTTTTTCTTTGCCATATTTTATACAGATGGATTATCTAATGTACAACTACAATCTTCGCCATCTCCCATTACCCAACCAGTATAATATTGATTTGTTTTTGCGTGAATAGTATCTACTGTACTTCCCGCATTTAAAAATAAAGGGTAAGCGGAACTATTTGCCATTAAATAATTATGTACCCTTGAATTGTAAACTTGTGCTTGGTCTTTGAAATTTTGTGTCATTCTATCTACCACATCCAATCCCACAGTTTGAGAATTATCAGAGTTCATTGTTTGTATTCCTTTGTTGCGAATTTTATAATTAAATACAAGCATTCCATAAGCAAGAACATTCATTCTTACTGCCGGTCTTAATAAATTTAGTAGTGTAGTATTTAATGCACTCAATGTATTTGCAGTTATCTGCGTAGCAAGTTCATTGTATAATCCAGTACCAAGCAAAGGTAAAATTTCCATTTGTTGTGTATCGTAAATCAATACACTCACTTGGTCGTTATCATAATTTGATTCTACATAACTCAAAAGTCGTGTATCATTTGGGCGAATAAATAATGCGTCTGCCATTTTAGTTAGTAATTGTTGTTCTTAATTCTTGAATCCAAGCGTGTCGGCATTGTGGCAAATGAATATCTGTTTTTGGTTTTGTGTACCAACCACCTCGTTGTGTCCAAGGATTTATGTCTGTCTCTGCGGGAGTAAGAGAAAAAATATCTTCGCTTGTCCATCGTTTTCCACTTTCTGATTCAGCAGAAATTTCTCTACACCATTCCCTACTTGTTGGAATAATTATTGATTCTCCTTTAAATTTAAATGACAAACCATATCTGTAAACTACTTTTAGTTCAGCGGTCTTTGCTGGTTTCTCGCTTAATGTTTTTGTTCCCTTATCAGTTACATCATATCCTTTTGCAGTATCATTGCCAATATTTATTTTTTGTGGCTTTAACATTTCTCTATCTAAAAGGTCTGTCAATGTTGCTTTAATATCACTTACACTTCGCTTTGTTGCCTCTGCAATTGCTTCGGGTTGTAGTGTGCTATCTTTGGTAAGCAAATCAATTATACTTCGTTCTAATGTAGTTGCTTTAATTGTTTCTGCAAAGTGATTAGAAATATAATTTTCCTCTGATAATCTTACACTTTCAATATCGTAGTTATGTAATTCCCTTTCGTATAATAATTTTGTATTGGAATAATCTTTGCCTATCAATTTAAATTTATCAATCCACTCCTTTTGAGAAATTTCATTTGTAGGTAAATCAGTATTAAAAATTTGACCTTTTGGATTTAAAACTTCTTTAATACCTAACTGCTCTAAAACATATTTTCTTTTTTCCTCTTGACTTAATACGCTTACAATAGTAGCATCGTCAAACATATAACCAATTCTACGAACTCTATTTAAATAAAATTCGGATGTCATTCCAAAGTCAGATGCCAATTCATTGATAATGTTTTCTAATATATGTTGGCGGTTTGTGATGTAAGCGTTTTGAAAATGCTCCTCTGCAAAAGCCAATTCACTTCTACCTCCTAATGCTCCCTCACGATAAATTCCAAATAACATTGAACTCGTTACACGATGACCAGAAAAAATTGCTTGTTCAGAAAATTTCCTTACCGCATCATATTGTTTATCAGCATCAGTCATTTGTAATGTCTGAACATCGGCAGCGGTATCTTTACTCTTTGCAAAATTTACAATCAACCTTGCTCCATCTGGCTTTGTCCATTTCTCTTTTATTCTCCTTTCAATAGCATCTGACTTTTCTTGCGATGGTTCTCCATTGAAAAAATTGATTAAATGTGTTGGCACAAAAGCATTCTCTACTGTATGAAAAAAATATTTTGCCAAAGAAATATCAATGTTAATCCATCTTACTGCTCCTTGATAAACGGGAATCGGATAAACTTTTTGTGTTGGGTATGGTGCTTTCCAATAGTAAATAAATTCTCCCTCTCTCTTTACATTGTCGTACTTTTCATAAACTTTCCAATCTAATTCTTTGTCGGGTTTATTATTTACTACTCTTTCGCCACTTGTATTTTGTATAAACCAACGATTGGTATAAAAGAATTTTGATTCGTCTGCATTCGTTCTGATATTTGCCATATCAATATAATGCAAGGAAGCAGATTTTTTATCTTTGCTCCACACTCCGTGAATAGTAATTCCATTAAACATTTCCATATCTAATGTCCAACGTAATGTCGCTTCATTTAAATTATAGATACCAAATGGTTGCTCTAATATCCGAGCCGATAATGCCTTTTGTTCTGTATTTAATTTATCTGTTTTTATTGCCCATCCACCACCAGAAATATAATCTACCTTGCCATCAATGATTGCTTTGTGGTATGCTGATTCAGTATAAAGGTCAATGAGGTAATAAGGGAAATCATTTTTCTCTCCATAGTAAATCCATTCTTTTGATTTCACTTCCCTAAAAATAGGTAAGTCAGAATTTCCAAAAGTTAGAAATCTCATTGTATCGGAGTTGATATTTTCGTCTGCCATTTATAAAGGATATGCGAATGTGTCTGAATAACTTGGTTGTGCGTATGTGTCGGTTGCAGTTCCAGTAACATAAACTAAACCAATCTCTATTGGAATAGTATTCGTTGCGTTTTGATAATTAGTATTTACAGAACTTGTTTGCTCGTAGATTCTATACTCACTTATTCCCGTTGGAAGAGTAACAGTTGTTCCCTCTGTGATAGAAAATTTCTCGCATCTATTTGTTTGCGTTGTATATGATAATACACAAGTCGCTTCCGTATTTAATCCTTCTGAAATAAAACGGAATAAATAATATGGCGCTGATAGTGTTTGTTTCTCTTTTAGCGTTGTAATTATTTTAGAATTAACAATGCCTTGTGTAATATACATCATACGATTAAAGAGTCCAAAAAAAGCAAATGATACTTGAAATAAAAAAGACCTCACATTTACGCAAGGTCTTTTTATTAATTTGTTAGCAAAGGTTAAGGAGCAGTAATTAAACCAGTATAGTTTGAAATCGCAACTATTGGATTTGGTTCGCTTCCTACAAATGTCAATGTGTAACCGCTTCTGTCTTCATAGTTAGTACCCGTTTCAGAAGTTGATGTTGTCAAATCCATTCCTCGTGTATAACCAAATAACCAAGCAGTTCCATTATTATCTTTCAACGCAATGTGAACTCTTGCTTGTGCCAAAGTTTTTAATTCGTTTCTGAATGATGCTTGAAGTTTATTGAAAATATAAGTAGCGGTTTGTGTGTAAACATTAGTTCCGTTTTGCGTACTCAAAGCGCCAGCATCAGAATCATTAGCAGTCATTTTCTCGCAGTAATAGGTGTACCAACCAGTTAAACCAGAACCAGAAAAAGTAACTGTACCACTTGACTCTGAAATGCCCGTAAGCGATGCATCAAAGATTTTTATTTTTGCTTCTTGTATTCCACCATTGGAATCTCTACAAGCGAAAGCAAAAGATGAGATTAAAGTACAAGCCATTTTTTTTTAGTATTATATGTAATTGGTAGGAGGAAAAATTCCCCCTACCATTTACAAAAGTGAATTATAGATTTTTGTATTGAACTAATTGGTCAACGAAGTGATTTACGCAACCGATATTGAAACGACAATTAAATCGTAACTGTTGATTATCCTTACTATACCATACATCGAAATCCGATAGGTCAGCACGAACATCAAATCCAGCAACAAAGTTTTTAAGTGAACCCGCAAGAATACGATTCTTAACTTGCGTAGGAAGTGAACCAGTATCAACTGGATTTCCAGAATTCATTTCGTTCAATCCGATTACTCTTACATTAGTGCCGGGATATGTGATTTCATTTGAAGTGAAATTTGTTGCACTTGGTTGGTAGAAAAACGCTCCGTCTTGCATTAATTTTTGCAAAAGGATTCGGTAATTATCTACTCCTAAAAATACAACCTCATCTCCAGTTTCAGAAATTGCAAGTGGAAGTTTTTGGAAAATAATTTCCTCAACAACTGTACGAATATTTGCAGTTGTTAGACCAGCAGTTTGTGTTGCAGCAACAGCAGTTCCAGCAGTATCAATTTGAGAAATAAATCCGTTAAGTTGTTTTAGGTAACTATCATTTGTAAAAGTAGTAGCACCTTGAACAATCATCTGACCAACTTTTTGTGCTATGTTCGCAAGTTTACGATTGATAATGTCTGCCTCAAGGAAAGTAGTTTCCTCTTTAGAACCACTTGGCAAATACTTCTGTGTGAAATATGCTTCCAAATCTTGAAGACACAATGCTTCTTGTACTTTGATGTAAGAAGTATTCAATGTTGTTTGAGAAACAGTTGTTGTTCCAGAAGATGTGAAACCACAAGCAGCGCCACTTTGTGCGGGAGCAGTAGATTCCAAAATAGGAATTTTCATTCCCGATTTGATTCCTTGACGAACATCAATAAGGTCAAATATTTTTGAGCCAGTTATTGGTTTCATAATTAAATCCGCTTTGTTTTCTTCAACGTATGCGGTAAGTGCTGATAATGAAAATGCCATTTTTTTTAGTTTTAGTTTTTGTTATTATTAATTTGATTTAGTATTTCATATATTTCTTTTTCCATTCAGCATCTGTCAATTTAGATGGCGGTGTTGATTGGAAAGATTCTGCGTTTACTTTTTTCTCTTCGTCAGTAGCAGTCACTTGTGGTGTTGCTCCAAACTCCGCTAAAAGTTTTGGAAGTTCTTTTGAGAATGCGCTAATGTTTTTTACTTCATTAACAAGCATTTCGTTTGATGCTGAAACCTTTGCGATTTCATTTGTCAAAGATTCGTTTGCTGAAAGTAATGCAGTATTTGATTCTGTTATTGCGTTAATGTCTTTTGTAATTTCATTCTTGTAAGAACTAAACATCGCAAGAACTTCGTCTTTTGTAAAAATTGTTTCTTTTATATTTGATTCTATTAATCGTCTTGCTGATTGTTCTGTCGCCGGAATTTTATTTTCCATCTCATCTTTTTTTGGATGCATACCAACTTCAACAACCTCTTCAACAACTTCCTCTTCCATTGGCATAACTGCAACTATGACTCCATCTTTTACTTCTATTTTAGTTCCATCTTCAAATTCAAGAACACCATCAGCGGGAGCAATTTTGTCTGTGCCGTCGCTTGGTAAAACAAATACTGCAATACCTACCATTGGCATATCTCCATCGTAGGTAATCATTGTGCCGTCTTTTAATTTAACATCAATGAAATTAATTTTGTCGGTAGCAAAATGCTCAACAACAAGTGAAGTAAATTTTTTTAGGAATGTTTCTGTTTTTGTATTTGACATCTTAATATAGTTTAGTTGATTTCGTATTAAAGAGTTTGTAATCTTTATTTGTTACTTGAATTTTTAAATGCTTGTGCCATTGATAATAAACTTGCTTCTAATTTATCCTCTTTTGGCGCAAACAAAATATCCATAAAGCACTCTACCGAAAATCCAGTAAATCTGCCTTTCATAATATATTCATTCCAAAGTATATCATTCTCAACATAGTATGAGGCAAACCAACTTCCATCTGGAGCAGTTTCAAAAAGTGATGGGGTTGTTATTCCTCTTTCCTTATCTATAATAAAACTCTCAATCATATAAATTCCTTGTGCTTCAAGTTCGCTTGTGTGCATTAAATTTACATTGTTGTAATAATTTCCTTTGGCAAATTTCTTTACAATAGTTTCAATCTGTTCTTTACGAAAAACTACATTAAATTCTCCTTTGTCTTTTGTGTTGCGATATATTGGTAAATCCGCAATCATTAATGCGCCAGTAATTATTCTACGCTCTTTATTTTGTGGAGTTGTTTTAAATACAAATGGCGAATCTTGTTTTCCAAACATCATCCAACCTTTTTCTATTGCGGGTAAATCAACAAGTGCAATATAATTGACTGCGGGATTCTTACTAAACACATCGTCAATTGCTATCTCGTAGGTAGGAATATTTTTATTTGCCATACATTTAAGAGTTGAATAATTTGTTTTGTTATCTGAATTATTACCTTTGAATATGGAAGATAAAATTGTTTGCCAAATTACTCAATGCAATACTTGTGAGGGAATAAATGGAACAAGCGAATTACATAGTTGCCCTTTCCGTGAAAACATTTACAATGACGAAACATTATATTGTAATTGTTGTCCTACTTGTCTCGCAGATTGTATTGATAATATCTAAAGTGGATTCAATGCGGGTGCGTGGAATGTCATAGAAGATTCTATCATTGCTACATTATTATGTACTGATGTCGCTTGGCTCTCTACCATATACGCTTGTATAGGTTGTTGATTATTATTTTGATTTGATATTACATTTCCATTCTCGTCAAGTTGCGTTGATGGTTGTATTCCATTTGGCGAAGTATTTATTGCATCCATATTTCCACCACCACTTAAATCGGGAGCGGTAGTTTCTCCACCAGCACCTCCTCCTTCAAATTGTGTACTTGCAATTTTTGCTACGTTTGCTAATGACGCTGCAACAGTAAATGCCAACGAAGCAATACCAACGGGATTCGGAACTACTCCTATTGCTATTGGAGCAGATGCTAACGAAGCAATAACTGCTTTTGCCCCATCAACTATTGCTCCCGCCAATTGCATTTTTTTATTTAATGCAAATTGTTGCCTCATTAATTTTTCCTCTTCCTTACTTCCCTTTTTTACTTTTTTTAATTTTGCTTCAAACGCAACATCTGTTACTGCTTGTATTGATGCCAACCCTTGCTTTGCTAAATCTAATCCAGAATTTAATTTATCTTGGTTTGCTTTTTTTGTTATTTCAACTTGTCGCTTTTCATTCTCTTCTAACTTTATAATTTTATCCTCCAACAACATATCAGTACTCGCTATTATAGCATTGTTCTCAATATCTAATGCCGCTAATTTTTGTTCTAATGTAGTCGCTGAATCTGTAATTATTTTTTCTTGGTCTGATAATAGATTGTCAAACTTTTCTTTTCTGTATTTTTTGTCTGATTCCAACAACTCTTCATTAGCATCTTCAACTATTTTTAAAAATTCATCTTCATTTTTTTTAGCCGCTTCTAATTTTTTTGCATCAATCTCATCTTGTCTTTCAACCAACCTTTTGTCAAATTCTTTTTGTGTTATATTTTTGTTGTCAAGAAAAACTTTTTGTGCTTTATAGAAATCGTCAAAAGATTTCTGTTCATCACTTAATTGCGACACTCTGAAATCCTCGTTTATTTTTGCCTCTTGTTCTTTTCTTGCTTTATAATCTGCTGCGTTTTTTTCGGCTTTTGCTTTTGCTTTTGCATCTTCATCCGTTTTTGTTTTTGCTGCTATTCCAGATGCAACTTTTTCATCTTCCGCTAATTTTGATTTTTTCTTTGCTCCTTCAACTTCTGCTATTATTGCTTTGCTATTTAAATCAAACTCTATTTGCTTTGCTGCTATTTCTTCTCTTATATTTTCCTCTCGTGTATATCCAGCAACTTTTCCCCAAGTTGTTCTTGCGTTTGTTTGGTCTGATATGGCTTGTGTTAGTTCAGCAGTTTTGGTTACCATAAACTCCTCTTTCTCCATCGCCATCTTATCAAGTACAGATTGCTTTGCTTTCATAGTAGCAAGAGACAAAACGCTTTCCGTTAAATTATCAAATCCAATCTTTGCTTTTCCCAATGCAAATTCTTCGTCAGTATAATTTTGAAAAGTTAATGGATAAGTTTTTTGTAATTCTACTTGCGCATCTTTCCTCTCTTGTAAAGATTTCGTTTGGTCAGTAGATGTCTTGTATAAAATCTCAAGATTGTTTCTTTCAACTGCTGAATTTTTTGCTCCCTCAACACTTGCCTCATTCATATCTTTCGTCAACTTCATTTGTCGCTCTTGCTCTACATTGGAACTACTAAATGCTTTTGTCAATAAATAAATACCAGCAACTAACGCTGCTACTGCAATGACTATTGCTCCAATAGGATTTGCCATTATAGCAGTATTCCATAACCATTGTAAGCCAGTAGCAATTCTCGTTCCTATTGATTGTCTTTTTTGTACCAATTCTAATTCAGTAGTTGCTACCACTTGTGCTTCTGTTACAACAACCGCTTCCGCATCTACAATATTTTTTGTTTGTTGTACTGCAGTTGTTAATCCTAATGCCGCTTTTATTGCATTAAACGCTTTCGGCATTTCTGAAAGTTGAGCAAGACCTTGACTAAATGCCATTGCACTTTGAACTCTCATCATTGCTTTTTGTACGTTCTCTGATTCTACTCCGAGCAAACCCATTGCTCCCGTAACTGCACTAACTCCACCCGCAGCCGCACCCGCAAATGATGCTATTGCTTGAAATTTATTTGGATTAATTGCTTTAATCGCTTCATTAGTATCGTCTAATTTATCTTTTAATTCTCCCGCTGCTTTACCAAGTCGACTAAATTCGGCAGTACCCTCTCCCGCTTCAAGCATCGCATTCTTAATTTCTTTCAAAGAATTTTTTACATCCTTTAAAGATTTTGCCGATTCAGCAGTATTGATAATTAAATCAATCGCTTCCATTTTTGCCATTATAATATTATTTTAGATTGTTCAACAAATCTTTTAATTGTAGTAACTGTTCATTTGTCAAACTTAATATATCAATGTTTGACAAATTAATTTTTGGTATTGCTATTTCCTCTATTATAGGAATTGGCAATGATGCTTCAATAGTTTTAACATCGTCTTCGTTCTCTGCAAAGAAGTAATTAATTCCATCACAATGCACTCTGATAAATTCAGAAGGTAGTGGTGTGGTGTTGTAGTTTTCGTATTTAATAATTTTCATTATGCTCTTTTTGTTAATGTTATTTTTGATTGATAACCAAGTGAAAATTGACCATAGACAGTTGATGTTTGTGCAGCAGTACCACTTGCAAATTGCATATCGATACTTCCCGCAGTTGCTGCTGTTGTTATTGCACCACCAAATATTAAGTATGAAGTATTAACTGCTCTATTGATTGCAGTAGCAGTTAACGCTCCGTTAACATTTGCTATTTGTTGTGTTGTTACTAATGATGTTCCTATGCCCGAATAATTAATAAAAGATGTTGCTCCCGCTGGTAAACTATGTCCAAATTTTACACCACCCGCACCATTGCATCCAATTAAAAATTGACCATTAATATCATAAGTTGAATTTGCTTCCAATATAAATGTTGTCAGTCCAGTAATTGTTGATGCAGTAATTGCTGTTGTGGTTGAATTCACAGTCGTATAATACTCCTTGCTGTATTGCCAAAATGTTCCATTGTAGGTGCAAGTAGTTCCAATGGTTGTATCATACACCACATCTCCCATTACGGGTGTCAATGCTTGTCGTTGTGTTGTTGTTAATCTATTTATTGTCAATC
>Ga0181348_1001611_pt1 | contig 9984 bp, 9 predicted proteins | sample Su13VDMM110DN_FD_130092 | JGI IMG/M metagenome (GOLD analysis project Ga0181348, IMG submission 130092) | Freshwater viral communities from Lake Michigan, USA - Su13.VD.MM110.D.N | ecosystem: Environmental > Aquatic > Freshwater > Lake | place: USA: Michigan | collected 2013-07-16
TCCCCAACTTAACAAACCAATCCCAAGTTAATGTTGTTGTTATTGATACAGCTAGTGGCCAATTATTCTATACAGCCTCAAGTGCTATTGGTGGGGGCGGAAGTGGAACCCCCACACCTCCTGGAGGCCAAAACACACAAATACAATTCAATAGTGGAAGTAAATTTAGTGGAAGTGGAAATTTTTCATTTGACTACACTAATAATATTGTTTACTTAACAGGTTCTTCTATAACTACAGGTTCTGCTACATTAACCGGTTCAATGTTTGTAAGTGGAGCTATATCTGCTTCATTAGGACCTAGCACTGTTGGATTCTTTGGCACAGCATCTTGGGCTCAAAGTGCATCTCAAGCTGTAAGTTCAAGTTATGCTTTAACTGCTTCATTTGCTACTTTCGCTACTTTTGCTAGTGCAGCATACGCTGCTCCTTCTAATACTTATGTTCAATTCAATAGTGGAGGATTATTCTCAGGATCACAACATTTTGCTTATAATTATCCCTCACAAAGTTTACAACAAGGATATGATGTAACATCATCTGGTTTATACCAAACAGTGATTGGTAGAACTAATTTAACTAAAACATCTCAAAGTGCTTTTATAATAGGTGATGGTGGGGAAGGAATAGAATTAAGTGTAGGAAACATATATCTTTCTACTCTCCCAGCAGGAGCTGGTGGTGCAGTTTTAATTTATATTGACACAGCATCAAGTGGTGTTGTATTTCCTAATAATTATTTCACTGGAGGAACACTTACTTTTGTGTCAGAAAGTATAGCTGAAACATTTACAACAGAAGATGTAGTAGTATCCGGTGGTGGTATTAGATATGAGTTTGATATTAACGGTGTAACAACAAGAGAATACATATCTACTCAAACAACAGTTATAGTAACAGGAGGACCAGCTGCTAAACACAATCTACTATTTGCATCTCGTTCTTGGTTTGAATTAGATGCTAGTGATGTTTTTATAAAAAATCTCCCACCATTACCACAACCCCACATCATAGGATATAATACCTCTTTAGGGCAATTATCATATACAACTGTTTTCCCATACACTGGCAGTGCAGTTATAACAGGTAGTTTAGTAGTTTCAGGAGCAGTATATTTCCCTACTCTTGAAACATCTTCTGTATCTCATCTCCTGATGTATAACACTTCTAGTGGACAAATATATTTCACAGCTTCATCAGCTGTAGGAGGTGGGGGTACTTTTAACTCAACTTCTTCTGTTATAGGAAATGGAGCACTTTCTACTTGGAATATCAATCATGGATTTAATACAAGAAATCTTCACATCACAGTATATGAAAGTAGTTCAAATGGCGAAACAGTCTACCCAGATATAAGAAGAATAAATGCTAATACAGCAAGTATTATATTTGCTAATCCCCCTACTACAAATGAATTTATAGTTTATATATCACAATAATGGCACAGTTTTTAACTGAAATACAATTTGCTACAACTGGGTCAATTGAAACGCCTGAACCAGGATTTATTACTATATATGCTAATACAGATGGATTTTTATATGCCAAACTATCCAATGGAACTCAAATTAAATTAAGCAACTTTACATGAGTCAGGTTTTAAAAAGTTTACAATTAGTTACACAATCATATAGTGGAACCCCAAATACTGGTACTGGAGCTTTATACGCCAGTAACAGTACTTTATATTTTGAAAACACTACTGGTACTATATTTCCTTTAGGATTAACAGAAGGCGGATCAGAATCCCTTATAATTAGAGAATATACAGGATCCTCTACAGCTCAAACTTATACTTGGTATAATAGTTCAAGTATAAAATATATTCAAGTAATTTGTGTTGGTGCTGGAGGTGGAGGAGGGGGCAACAATGCTAGAAATGCATCAGCAAATATGAGAGGAGGAAGTGGTGGAGGTGGAGGAGCTATAGCTTGGGGATTTTTTGATTCCGCCTCATTAACTCAACCCAACTATACAATTTCTGTAGGAGCAGGAGGAGCAGGAGGGGCAGCTGTAGCTGTCCAAACCAATATTGGTAATAATGGCTCAGTTGGAAGCTATACAACATTTGGTGGAACAATGGTTAGTGCTAGTGGAGGAAGTGGAGGAGCAGGAGCAACTAATATAGCAGGCACAAGCACAGCTGCCTCTGGTGGCTTAGCTATTAATTGCCTCCCAGGACCTGGTTTTGCTATTAATGGAGGATCAGGAGGTGTAGGAGGAACAGGTGCTAATTCTCCAAGTGTTTCTAGTTCCTTTTCTACTCCTTTAACTCCTATAGGCACATCAGGGGGTGGGGCTAGTTGGAGTATAGCAGCTGATGGAACTGTTAGATCCGGTTCATTAGGAGGAAGTGGATTTGAATGGAATACTCTTAAACCTAACAATACTACTAGTAGCAATTCAGGCTCAAATAATTTAGTGACGGTTGCTGTTTTATTACAATTTACAAGTAGTATATTAACCACAACATATGGTTTAGGAGGAGGTGGAAATGGAGCCTTAACTACAGCTGTTACCTTTAATAATAGTGGATCTGGAGGTAATGGAGGACTTTATGGAGCTGGTGGTGGCGGAGCATCACCCCTATTTTCAGGAACTATTGGTCGTTTTGGTCTCCCAGGCGGAAGTGGCTCTTCAGGTCTATGTATAGTAGTAGAATATTATTAAAAAGTTATGGCAAAATTATTAAATACAACATTTTTAGTCACACAATCTGCTCCTGCAACCCCAAGTCCTGGTTTTGGGACTTTATATGCTAGTGGTAGCAGCTTATACTTTAAAAATAGTTCTGGTGTTATTTATAATTTACCGATAGTAAGTTCTAGCAGCATTTCAGTTTATCTTGGTTCAAGTACTTGGACTAAACCTTTAAATATAAAATATGTAAAAGTAGTTTGCGCTGGAGGAGGAGGTGGAGGAGGAAGTGGTCGCCTTGGTGCCACTGCAACTAACCGATTTGGAGGAGGAGGAGGAGCCGGGGGTAGTGTGAATATAGTTCATTTCTCATCTGCTTCCTTAACACCCGGTAGTTACACTGTAACAGTAGGAGGTGGAGGAGCAGGAGGTCCAGCACAAATAACTACTGCCGCTGACGGAATAACAGGATCACTTGGTTCTAATAGTTCATTTAGTTCTGGATCTACACTTCTTGTAGTAGGAGTAGGTGGAAATAATGGTAAAGCTGGTACTAATACTGCTGGTGCAACAGGAGGAACTAATACTGCTCCTACAACAGCTACTGTACCAAACCCACTCCCCCCATTTTACTTTTCAGGAACAGATGGTTCTGCTGGTTTCACTACTACAGTCACTACTACAGCAAATGCCTTTGGAGGAACTCGATGGTTATCAGGAGGTGGAGGTGGGGGAGGTTTAACAACAGCAAATGTTTCTGGTAGTGGAGGCTCAGGTTCAGCTATATATTCTTACGCTACATTAATTCAATCTGGCTCTCCAGGAATTGCTGGGGGGAGTGTAGATGGACAAAACGGAGCACCTGTAATTGATACTGCTAATTTATTATACTATAGTAGTAGTAATTTGATTACAGGAATAAAAACAGGTACTGGAGGACATGGTGGCGCTGGGGGAACTAACTCACCCGCCTCTTCAGGAGGCATTGGAGGCTCAGGTAGTTTAGGAGCAGGAGGAGGAGGAGGAGCAGGAGCTACAGCAGCAGCAAGTATTTCTAGTGGAAGAGGAGGGCAAGGTGGTGATGGTTTTGTAATAATTTTTGAATACTATTAAAAATAAATTAATATGGCTAGATGGGCAATAATAAAATCAAATTATGTAATTGATGTTATAATTTGGGATGGAATAACTCCATGGCAATATCCTGGTAATTATGATTACATGATAGAAGAAAATACTGAAAGTGTAGGATATGGAGATTGGTATGAAGTATCTGAAAAAATATTCTACAAACCACTTCAAACACCTCTAGACTTTCCGGGAAATCCTTAAATATTTATAATAAATTATAAAAATGGAAACAAAAGTTTTAACTCAAGAAGAGATTACACAATTAAAAGCAGTACAACAAGAACGATATTCTTTAGTAGATAAATTCGGTACTATTGAAATTCAATTTCAAGAATTAGAATCTATAAAACAAAAACTAAAACTTGAATACGAAAAATTAAAACAAAAAGAAGAAGTTTTAGGTAAACAACTTCAAGACAAATATGGTGATGGAACCATTAATTTAGAAAAAGAAGAATTTATAAGTGCTTAATTTTTTTGAATCTTTTTAAGATATTTATCATCAAACCCCAATTAAAAACAATTTAATTAAACAAATAACATGGCAGAAATTTTATTATCCCCCGGTGTTTTATCTAGAGAGATAGACACCTCATTTATAGCAGAACAGCCACCAACAATTGGTGCTGCTATCATAGGCCCCACAGTTAAAGGTCCTGTTGGTATTCCTGTAACTGTTACTTCTTACACTGACTTTACTAGTTATTTTGGTGAGACAGAAGTTGTAGCTGGAACAGGTTCATTTTCATATTTTACCTCAATAGCTGCTTATAACTACTTCTTAAATGGTGGACAAACACTATTAGTAACTCGCGTAGTATCAGGTACATATGCTCCTGCTTCTGCTTCAGTTTCTGGTAGTGGTTCAGTAGTAGCATTTACTTTAGCTACTATTTCTGAAGGTGCTAATATGAATACTGGAACAACAGTTGATCCTAATGGTGCATTTAATACTCTTAACTCAGCTTCAATTCATAGTATTCGTTTCCAAATTGTATCACCAAACACATCTTCTGGAACATTTAGTTTATATATTCGTAGAGGAAATGATGATACTAGAAACCCAGCCATTCTAGAGACATACACTGGATTATCAATGGATCCATTATCTGATAACTATGTAGCAAGAAGAATTGGTGATTATAAATTCACTCAAGTATCTTTAGATGGTGAATCTTCTTTACAAATTACAGGTACTTATCCTAATAAATCAAGATATATAAGAGTTGCTTCTGTAGTTAGTCCTACTCCACAATACTTAGTAGGTGGTGTTCCTGTTGCTTCTTATACATCTTCTATTCCTATAGCTACTGGTGGTAACTTAACAGGCTCATTTAATGGTGGTGTAGGTGCTTTAGTAGCAGGTGCTAAATTCTATGATCAAATTGTATCAGGTAATATTCAAGGTGTTAATGCTAACAGTTACACATCAGCAATTAGCTTATTAGCTAGTACTAATGATTATCAATTTAATGTATTATCTATTCCTGGTTTGAACTACGCTGATCATGATGCTACAATGAGTGTTGCTCTTACAAACACTGAAAACAGAGGTGATAGTGTATTTATAATGGATTTAGGTGATGCTTCAGCATCTGCTGCTACAGTTATTGCAACAGCTACTGAAATTGATTCATCGTACGGTGCTGCCTACTATCCATGGTTACAAACTCTTGACCCTGCTACTAAACAATATGTATTTGTGCCTGCCTCAGTAATGATCCCAGGTGTCTATGCTTATAATGATAGTGTTGCTGAGCCATGGTTTGCCCCAGCAGGTATTAACAGAGGTGGATTAAGCACTGTAATCAGAGCTGCTTCTAAATTATCTCAAAATACTCGTGATAATTTATATCAAGGTAAAGTTAACCCAATTGCTACATTCCCGGGACAAGGTGTTGTAGTATATGGTCAAAAAACATTACAAACCGCTGCTTCTGCTCTTGATCGCATCAATGTTCGTCGTTTATTAATTGCTCTTAAGAGACAAATTGGTCAAGTTGCTAATGGATTAGTATTCCAACAGAACAATGCTTCTACAAGAAACTCATTCTTAGCACAAGTAAATCCATATCTTGAGTCAGTTCAACAACGTCAAGGTTTATATGCCTTTAAAGTAGTAATGGATGATTCTATTAATAACGCAGCTGTAATTGACAGAAATGAATTAGTAGGTCAAATTTATTTGCAACCAACTAAGACTGCTGAATTCATTTACTTGAACTTTAATATTACTCCAACAGGTGCTACTTTTGCATAAGGTTTAAAAGCAACATATTTATTAATAAATAAAAAACTAAAAGAAAATGGCAATTATAGACGCAAATGAAATGTTTTTTACAGCATTTGAACCAAAACAAGCTAATCGATTTATCTTATATGCTGATGGAATACCAACTTACATCATTAAAGGTGTTAGTGCTGTAGGATTAACCCAAGGTGAAGTAATATTAAACCACATTAACGTTTTACGTAAAGTAAAAGGTAAAACAGTGTGGAATGATGTTACATTGACATTGCATGATCCAATTACACCATCTGGTGCTCAAACAATTATGGAATGGGTTCGCCTATCACATGAATCAGTAACAGGTAGAGATGGATATTCTGATTTTTATAAGAAAGATTTAGTAATCAATGTTCTTGGTCCTGTTGGTGATGTGGTAGCTGAATGGGTGCTTAAAGGTGCATTTATTAAAAATGCTGAATTTGGTGAATATAACTGGGATACTGAAAACCAAGCTATAAACATCACAATGACATTAGCAATTGACTACGCTGTATTAAACTACTAAAAGTTTAATCTAAATATTTATAAAAAGAACTCGCGTTTTTGCGAGTTTCTTTTTTCTCTATATATTTATATATAACGAACAAAAATGTTATAACAAAAATTATTTATGGAAAACAAGTTTAGTATCCCAACAGAAATGGTTGAATTGCCTTCTAAAGGCTTAGTATATCCTGAAGCAAATCCTCTCTCAAGTGGCAAAATTGAAATGAAATATATGACTGCTAAGGAAGAAGATATCTTAACAAACCAATCATATATTCAAAAAGGAATAGTATTGGATGAATTAATTAAATCTCTTATCCAAACCCCAGGTGTTAAATATGAAGATTTAGTAGTAGGTGATAAAAATGCTTTACTAGTAGCAGCTCGTATTTTAGGTTATGGTAAAGATTATACTTTTAATTATAGTGGTGAAGAACAAACAGTTGACTTAACAACTATTGATAATAAACCTCTTAATGAATCTTTATTTAAATCAGGTATTAATGAATTTGAATATACACTCCCATCAACTAATATTAAAATTACTTTTAAACTTTTAACAGGTCATGATGAGAAAAAAATTAATGCTGAATTAGAAGGCTTAAAGAAAATAAATAAAAACAATTCTCCAGAATTATCAACTCGTTTAAAATACATGATTACCTCTGTTGAAGGTAATACTGAATCAAAATCAATTAGAGAATTTGTTGATAATAATTTTTTAGCTCGTGACTCTAGAGCATTTAGAGAGTATATAAAGGAGGTACAACCAGATGTTGATCTAACCTTTTTTCCCGATGGGAGCGACTCAAAAATCAGCATTCCAGTTGGACTTAGCTTTTTTTGGCCTGACCTCTGATCTAGCTAAAGAGCATAGAATTAATCTTTTTACTCAAATTCATGAGATAGTTTTTCATGGCCAAGGTGGTTATGACTGGGAGACAGTCTATAACATGCCTATTTGGCTGCGTAAATTTACTTTTCATAAAATGAAAATATATTATGAAGAGAAAAATGGAGATGGAAATAATGACTTAACATCTCAAACTAAAAATATTAAAGATGGCAAAATTCAGTTACCTGATCATTTTAAAGGTAAATTAGAACAAAAAGCTCCTAAGTATTAGAAATTACGTTTTTTAATATTTATAATAAACACTTTTTAATGGCTGAAGATATAAAATTAAGTAAAGCAGAAATTGAAGAATTAAGATCACTCATGCATCTTCTTAGAGAAGACATGGATAGTGTTCAATTTGATAACTTACTTAAATCAGGCCCAGCAGCTAAAAGAGCATTAAATGACTTAAGAAGAGAAGCAACTGAATTTACTTCTGATATAGGTGGTTCCATCAAATCCTTCAAACTACTAATTGATCAAATAAAAGGTACTCAATCTGGAGCTAACCAAGTAGCAACTGCTTTTAAAGGTATAAATAAGTTAGCTGAAGAAATTCAATATGCTCAGCGAGATATAAATAGTTTAAATGAAAAAGACATAGCTAAAATCCAGAAAAAGCTGGCTATAAAAAAGCTTGATTTAGAAAATGCTAATGAACAATTAAAAGCTGAACAAAAAGGTTTAGAAAACTCCCAGAAAAAAAATGAAGTTGAGCAAGAAAATATTAAAAATAGGTTAGAATTTATAAAAAATATAGAAAAAGAACATGGATTATCTAAACAATTAAAAAAAGAAAAAAAAGAACTAGAAAAACAAGACGAGAAAACTAAAAAACATTCAAAAGAAATTAAAGAATCTCTTGAAAAAGTTATAACTGATCAAAAAGAGATATCAGGTATTTTAAGTGAACAGGATGGTCATTACAATACTCTAACAGCTACTCTAGCTGGTATGAATAGCCAATTAGAGGCTCAAAAAGATTTATTAGGTTTAGGTGGAGCAGCTATTGGTGGTTTAGATACAGCTTTAGGACAATTAGGACTTGGAAGATTATCAGGTGCTTTAGGTATTAGTGAAGCTAAAGGTGAAATGGATGCTTTTTCTAAGCAAATCATTAAAGATCGCCAACAACAATTATTCCTAGAAAAAGAAATTAGTGAAGCAGTTGACGCTAGAACTGGAGAAAAATTATCCCCTGAAGTATTAGCTGAAAAACAAAAACAATTAGGAGTCCTCCAATCCCAGAATGCTCAATATAACGGCATGGGTGGTAAAATAAATATATTAAAGAAGGGTTTCTCTGCAATGGGAGAATCTTTAAAGAAATCTTTAGGACCTTTAGCTCTTATATCCATGGCTATTGAGGAAATCATTGATGCTATGAAAATCCTTGATTCAGGAGCAGGAGATATGGCTAAAAGCATGAATATGACCTATTCAGAAGCTTTAAAAACTAGAGAAGAATTAGGTACTATAGCTGATCTTTCTGGTGACGCCGCTGTTCAAACAAAAGATCTTCAAGAAAGTTTAATGGCTGTTGGTAAAGCCTTAGGTTCTAATGCTAAATTAAATGAAGCAGATTTAGTCACTATGACTAAATTAACTAAACAAGCTGGTTTTACCCATGATGAATTAATGGGGATGCAAAAATTATCTTTAACAAATGGTAAAAGTTTAGAAGATAATACTAAAGAAGTTTTAGGTAGTGCTAAAGCTCATGCCTCAATAAGAGGTTTAATGATAAATGAAAAAGATGTTTTGCGTGAAGTAAATAAAATGTCTGCTTCTTTAAAATTATCATTAGGTGGTAGTGCTGATAAAATGGCTGAGGCAGTTGTTAAAACTAAAGCTCTTGGTTTAAGTATAGAACAAGCTGAAAAAATGGCTGATGGGTTATTACAATTTGAGTCTTCTATTTCTTCTGAAATGGAAGCTGAAATGTTAACTGGTAAAGCTTTAAATTTTGAAAAAGCTAGATTATTAGCTTTAAATAATGATGTAGCAGGAGCAGCTGAAGAAATAGCTAAACAAGTAGGTACATCTGCTGACTTCACTAAAATGAACCGCATCCAGCAAGAAGCATTAGCTAAAGCTGCTGGTATGACTAGAGATGAATTAGCTCAATCTTTAATAGATAGAGAAGCGTTAGCTGCTTTATCTGGTGTTGAAGGTAAAACTGCTAAAGAACGCTTTGATAATTTAGTTAAAGAGGTTGGAATGGAGGAAGCTAAAAAACGTTTAGGAAATGAAGAATTAGCTCGCCAATATGAACAGCAGTCAGTTCAAGAAAGATTTCAACAAACAGTTGAAAAATTAAAAGAAGTATTTGTTAGAATAGCGGAGCCATTAATGGGAATTTTAGACCCAATAATGGAAATAGTAGAGACTATAATGCCTTTAGTTAATGTTCTTTTAGTCCCATTAATGGCCCAACTTAAAGCTGTAGGAAAAATAATATCTACTTATTTAATAGAACCTTTTAAAGCAGTTAAAGAATTCTTAGGAGGAATAATAGATATCTTTTCAGGAGACTTTGAAA
>Ga0181348_1001612_pt1 | contig 9984 bp, 10 predicted proteins | sample Su13VDMM110DN_FD_130092 | JGI IMG/M metagenome (GOLD analysis project Ga0181348, IMG submission 130092) | Freshwater viral communities from Lake Michigan, USA - Su13.VD.MM110.D.N | ecosystem: Environmental > Aquatic > Freshwater > Lake | place: USA: Michigan | collected 2013-07-16
AAGCCTGATCCGCCCGTCGCGGGTGACTATGATGCCGGCGGACGAGGAGCCGGGGTCTACGCCGACTCCGACAAGGATATGATCGTCGATTTGCACGGTGACGTTGTTGGCGCTTGTCATGCTACTGAAGTGGGCGATACTCATCAGCTTATGCCACTCCCCCAGATGTAAAATTCCGATGCGCTGGCCCGGAGGAGCGTAAACACGCCCCCGGCTGCAATGGTGCGGGTACCTGTAGTCACCGTCGCACCAGTGAACCAGTTTAGCGTCATGCCTGAGCCTGCCGCGATGGTTAGCCCCGCTGCCGAACTTACCCCGTTGATGATGCCCCCCGTGGGGAAATCCGTGTCGCTGCTCGCTGGCGTCGTCCACGCCACTGTGCCCGATAGGTGAGCCTGCAACGTGCTTAGGTGCGTGCGGCTAAGTGTGGTGGCGCTGTTGTTCGTCGCGAACGGCATGACGTTAAAGCCCACATCGCGGAACACGCCGCCGAAGTCCCGCACCTCGGCGCCGCTGGTGTTCGCCGCGCCCGTGGCCAGCTGCGTGCGCAGTTCCTCGGCGCCGTTGTTGTAGAGCCCAACTGCTCCACCTGCGGTGATCGCCACGCCCAGTTGCGTCGAGTTGGTGACGAGGTTCAGCCCGCGTGAGCCGGAGTTGTGGCCGATATACATGGCCGTCCCATCGAGCGCGACTGCTCCGGTATACCCTGATCCGTTAAAGAGCATCTGCCCTACGCCTGATGCGGGGCTCACGTTGGCGCTGTTGCCCGCCGAGCCGCCGTTAACTTGCGTGCGCAGTCGATCATTGCCGTTGAAATACAGTGCGAGGATCCCGTTTGGGTCCCCGGAGAGTAGCGATGCGTAGGCAGACACACTGTTCAGGCCAACCAAGTCAACGCCACGGCTCACAAGTTCCGACCGAATCGTCATGTTGCCCGAGTTGAACGTTATAACGCGCCCCTCAAGCCCGCCAACACTGCTGTACAAATCCAGCAACGTGGATGAACCGGTCGTCGATTGAACGCCAAAACCTTGACTGGCGCCGAACCAGTTGGCGAGGTTGTTTCGGTAGCCGGTGACCGCGCCATTTCGCGTGAACGACAGCCAGATATCTTCCGCAGTACCGGCCGAATTGGTCTGGTCGATCCGCGCCTGGCCGGACGCGAGCGTTACGAGGCGCACGCCCCCCACGGAATTGCGGGCTATGAACGGGATATCGGCGGCGCCGGGGTTCTGCAAATCCAGAGATGCCTGACTCAGACGCAGCCGCTCAACCGGCGTGGCAGACCCATCGGGCGTGGTGAAGAACATCAGGCGGCCAGGCATGTCGCTGACGCCAGGCGTGCCGTCGACTGCCCCCTCGATGTAGCCCAGCGATTGCATGGTGGCGCCGTCTGAGCCACGGAAATCAATCCGGCCCACGGCGTCGCCACTCTGGACGATCGTGTGACTGCCCTGGTTCGTGTTGCGCGACTTGCTCAGAAAGAGGAAGGCGCCGTTCACGTCCGCCGAGTTGCGGGAGGATGCAATCCCGTCAGATGTGCCCGACATTACTGCGAGCCAGGGGACGGAGCTCCCGTAAACGAACTGCGCGCTGTAGGTCAGCCCGGAGATGGTGACCTTGCCAGCGCTGTCGATACGCACCCGTTCGGTGAGGGTTGCGGAGCCATCGGGCACGGTCCTGAAGATCAGGCGCCCTGGCATGTCGGTCCCGGCGCCTGGCGTGCCGTCAACGGCGCCGAAGATGTCGGCCGCCACCACGAAGGCGGTGCCGTTACTGCCCGCGAATCCCAGGGATCCAAGCGTGTCAGCCGCCTGCACGATGGTGTGCGAGCCATACACGGCATTCCGTGATTTTTGCAGGTTGATGCTGCCGCCGTTGGCATTCGCCGCATACAGCGGCGCCCCCACGGACCCTTGCCCCAGGTTCAGCGAGCCCGTGCCATTCGGCTTGATGTCGATCACGCCGTTGGTGTTGAGGCTGATGATCTCGTTGTTCTGGATTCGGATGTTGTTGAACGTGCCGGCGCCAGTGGCTGGGTAGAACACGTTTACCCGGTCGAACCAGGTGCTTCCGCTGAATGGCACGGAAGGATCGATGCCGATCAATCGCAACTTGGCGAAGCGCGCAGTCGCGGGAGGCGTCGAGGTCAGCGTCAGAGAGGTCCACACGCCGACCGGCGTGTTGGTCACGTTGTACGGGTCAGAGTTGGAGATCAGCACGAACAGGACGGTGTACCACTCCACGCGGACACGGTTGTTCGGCCCGAGAATGCTGCCCTGGATGTCGACGAAGACGCTCAGATCCTGGAGGTCCGTCACCGGGAAGAAGTCTGTCGTCACCAGCGAGCCGCCGCCGACACCCGTGGACGTGAATCGGAATGACTTGGCGCCATCGGTCGATCGTGTGGTGTCGATGCCGTTGTTGCTGCCGGATAGCGCCACCTCGGTCCAGCCGTCGGGCACGTCGTTGGCGTCCGTGTCGTCCTCGAAGGATCCGTTTGGCACCAGGCCGCTGCCCGTGTCGGTGTCGAGCGCGTCAGGGTTGGCGTTGAGCTCGGTCAGCACCAGGTTGCCGTTGCGGTCGTAGATGAACATATCCACGTCGCGCGTGATCCAGATGTTTGCGCGGCCCGAGCCACTCAATGGCACAGGCTGCGGCAATGGCGTCACCAGGTCAGATCCGTTGTAAGCCGTGATGAATGTGGTGGTGCCGGGCGCGTACAGATAGACATTGCCGCCGGCGAGCGGCCGGCCCTGGCTGGTCTGCACTTGGCTCGCGGGTCGAATGATGTTGTTCAGGCTCATTATTGGCTGTTCCCCGTGGTGATACCGAAGCGGCCGCGGCGCGTGCGTAGGCCAGGATCCACGCCGAGCGTGTTCATCCGCATGGTGCCGGCTGCCAGGGTTTCCCAGGCGTCTTCCATGATCTGCACCTGGCGTTGATTGAGGCTCTTTCCGTACTCACCCGACACAATGTCGGCGAGCGCGTACCGTAACCACTGCATGGCTTCGGGGTTGAGGTTGATGTCGTCGTTCGGGTTCTCGATCACCAGGGAATTCGTTAGCACGTCCATGATGAGGATGTCGCCGGCGCTACCTGGTACGTCGAGGCGCAGCTCGCCAGCCTGGCCCGCGGATCTCGAATACAGGATGTTGTAAACGCGCCCCTGGCCGTTGTTGCCACCGGCGCCCTTCACGGGCTGGCGGTTGTACTGCGCCTGGTCGATCACTCGGCACATGAAGTCGGTGCCCTGGCCGTCTGGGAGTTCGAGGCGCGGCTGGCCGCGCTCGATGATGGAGAGCAGGGTCATGGTGAAGTCGTCGGCGATGGTCGACACCACGCGAACATCGGGCACGGTGCCGGCTGGCCACACGAAATCGAAGTCGTAGTTGCCGCTGGCGTCGAGGGTGTAGGACACGAATGCGGCGCCGTTGTTGCGCAGCTGCACCACGGCGCTGCCGGCGTTCACGTTGATCGACATGCGGATGGTGTAAGTGCGGGTGCCGGTGAGGTTCGCGGCTGGCAGGCTTTGCGTGGCCGTGCCGACTGCGGACTGGACCGCGAGCTCGTTGTCGGAGATCGACATGCCGCCGGTCAGGATCCAGGTGGAGACGTTGCCGAAGCGGTACTCGCTCACCAGCTCGTTGTTGGTGATGACCGAGCCCATGCGGACATAAGCCGACTCGATGCCGATCGGCGCCGGGTCGCCCAGAAAGCCGCCGAAGGCGTCGGATCTGAAGTCGTACTGGCTGCCGGAGCCGTAGGTGTAGATGGATCCGGTCTGGAGCGTGAAGAAGTGGCGCTTGATGCCAGGAACGAATTGCTTGCTCACCGCGTTGGTGTTCAGCAGCTCCTGGAGCGCGAGAAGTGCATTCGACTGGTCCTCAGACGCGAGGGTTGCCCCTCGGCCTGGTACGTTGATGAGGCGCAAAGCCCCCGCTATCAGTTCACTTGCTGTCGTCATCGGTGGCCTTTTTCTTGCCACCTACTTTCGCCTTCAAGTTGGCGGGACTATCCAACCATCCATCCTTCTGGGCGGCCGCGATGGCGTCGGCGCCCTCAAAGATCCTGCCCTCTGGGCAGTCGGTCGAATACAAATACGCTCGTGGTTCTGACATGGCTGTTCCTTCTGATTGTTGATCGGCGCCCACCTCGGGCGCCGTCAATCCTATCAGCTGGTTCGCCACGGTTAACCCGTCAGCTGCACGCCCAGCTCGGGGTAGATCGCCTTCACGCCATAGAGGATATCCAGGCGGATGATCTCGTTGTCGGTGTCGATGTCGTAGTCCTTGATGACTCGAATCGAGTACCCACGCCAGTCAGCGCGCGCCTTGAACACTGCGGAGTCCGGGAGCTCCAGGGGAACAGTGACCAGTGCCAGCGCATTCTGGTGGAATCCCAAGTTGCGCGGGTACAGCACGGCGGAAGTGCCGACGATCGTGATGGCCGCGTTGTCCGCGGGCAGTGCGCTCACGTTCTGATAAGACGCGGGGATGCCCGTGCCGGATCCGTTGATGAGCGTTGGCGAGACGGTGGCGCTACCAGCGCCGCCGGCCGTGGTCACGTCAGCGGTCACCACGAACTGTTTCAGGGTTGGCAGGGTTGCCTTGCTGATGTCGTTCACGGCGAAGACGCCTGCGATCGTGAAGATGTCGCCTTGGCGGAGTGCGCCAGCCTGCGCGCCTACCATGCCATCAAACGCGACCACGTTCGTGTTGTTCACGAAGGCGGCGTTGTTGACCAGGGGTGTGCCGGTCCAGGTGCCGGTGGTGTGGGTGACGATGTTCTGGTCGCCATAGATGTCGAAGTTCGCAATCTGGCCGAGCCGGCCGCGACGGACCATGCCCTGCACGATGTCAGCGTTGAACACGCCGGCCGAGCCAGTGCCGCCCAGGCCGTTCGCCAGCGCCCATCGAGCAGCTGGGTTCAGGACCAGGACGCGCATTCCATCGTCGGGAACAGGTACGTCGTCCATACGCTGCGCCACGCCGCCCAGAGCGGCGAAGGTCGCTGGCGTGGTGCCAGGGGTGCCGGTCAGGTTAAAGAAGGTGTTTTTCCCTTCCAGGCAGAGCGATCGGTCGATGTCGTTCGCCAGGACGATCATGGCAGGTTTGATGTAACGCTCAGCATACTCCTCGATGGTCAGGGTCAGATCCTGAGTCGAGAAGTTCCACGAGACGTGCTTACGCTGGTTGACCACGATCGACGTGGTGGTTTCCACGACGTCCTGGTTCACGCGAGTGGCGCCAGTGGAGACGCTGAACTTCACCGGCTTGCGGATGGTTACAGTGTCGCCGATCTTGACAAATTCGTTCTTGTAGGTGCGATGCACCTTGTCGCCCATGATGACGTTGTTCTCCAGTTGGAACAGCGCCTCTTTGGCGATGATGCTTGGGGTGATAAGGGTGTTTCCCATGTTCTCGGGCTCCGTGTGGGAGCCCGATTCAGGCTCCCGTTATCGTGGGTAGATGCCGCGCTTTGCCAGTTCCTGAGTCGCTCGCCAGGCGGCGTACTCGTCCGAGCTCATCGTCTCGGGGTTCTTGGATCCGGCTCCGCTTGTCCGTGTTCCGCTTGTCGGTGGTGTCGGTGCGCTGGTGGTGAACTTGCCGCCTTCGCCTCTCGGCTTGCCGGGTTTCTCTCCAGGTTTTCCGTTACCACGCTCGTCTGCGTCATAGAGGGGTGCCGACGTGATCTCCGTGCCGTCATCCAGCTCGCCGGCTTTCGCCTGGCGTTTCAGCTCGACCAGGGCTTCGGACTTTGCCGCGGCGCTCATCTTGCTGATCTGGACACTTGTCTCGGGGAATTCGGTCAGGTGTGCGTAAATCACGGCGCCATCGTTGCCGGCCGCCGCGATGAATCGCGCCATGTCGACATCGACTTGAACCTTGTCGCCGCCTGCTTTGATCTCCTCCCATCCGTCCCGGCCGTAAGTGGAGATCCCGGCTGAATGGAATGAATCCAGGTCAGCTTGAGGGATCGGCGCCTCGGTTGGTCTGTGCTGGGTGGTGGTCTGGGGGTCGGACGCTTGCGCCGGCTTCCTCTTGTCGAGGGCGGTTTCATACGTCTTCCACGCCGCCGCGAATTGCTCCTCGTTGGAATAATCCTGGAGTCTCGGCTTCTTCGGGACCGGGAGAGCGGCCTGTTTGGCTGCCTCCAGCTCCGCGTTGAGCCTGGCAATTTCGGACTTGCTGGCCGCTTGTTCTGCCTGGATCGTCGCCGTCTGGTTCTTCAGTTCAGCGAGTTGTCGGGCAGTGTCGCGGTTTACACCTCTATTTCGTCTCCGCCGCCTGGGCTCTTTTTGCCCCGCGTCGTCTCCCGGTGCCGTGTCGGGATCCTGGTCATCATCCAGGTCGTCGCCCTTATCAGGGTTCGGTTCGGCTGACGCGCGCTTCTTGGGTTCCTCGACAACGGGGGGACCGTCGGAGGTCACTACATGTTCATCTGGGGGACGCGGCCTGTCGGCCAGGGTCACCGCAGAGGGTTGATCGCTGCGTTCAGTCGCCATAATTACGCCTCCTCCTTCATGGAATCAAGCGGCACCTCGGCAACATCGGCGACGATGGCTGCCTTCGGAGGCTCGTCCGCGACTACGCGCGCGTGCTGGGTCAGGCAATTGAGGATGGGCTGCGCCTGGCGCCAGGGGAGTTCCTGGACCATCCTCACCATGTCGTTGAGTGCTTCGACCGACATGCGGACATGCCGTGCCACGGGTTGCTCGGGTGCTGCTTGTTGCATCTTCGTCTTCCTTCTTCGGTGGTTGTGCTGTGCCCACTTGGGGCGCCTTCTCATCGGTTGAACAGTTCTATGTGCCCCCAGTCCATCAGCTTCTGATCCTGGGTGCTGGCGTTGCGGTTCCAGTCTCCGCCCCAGGTCAGCTGCACGTCCATCTCGGCGCCGGCCGCCAGGATGACGCCAGCAATGGCGGCGAACAGGTGGGTATCAGACCAGGGGATGACGCCACCCGGCCCGGTCGGAGCGAAGTCGAAGGCATGGGACGCGGGACGGCCGCCGTGCGTGACGTTGTGCTTTGATTTCGGCCATTGTTTCCTGCTCGTGCCCTTGGCGAACATGCCGTTCTGCTGCGCCTCATTGCGCCAGCCCCAGATGATGGCGAAGTCATAGGGCGATCGCTTCAGGGCGACGCGCGCCACGGACGCCAGCGCCAGGTTGACGGTGTTCAGCTGCGTCAGGCTCTTGGCGCCGAAAACGAAGTTGCTCATGCGTGTCCTTCAGAAAAACAGATGGATTATGGATTGAATGATCACCTGGTTGTTGCGCGCACGTTGCACGGCCCTGGCCACCATGGCGATCGCCGCCGTCAGCTCGATGCGCTCTTGCTCCAGGCGGATTGTCTCCCGGTTGACTTGGCTGTGCTCATCGAGTGCGCGAGTGAATGCGGACAACTCCCGCCCCTGGACGTCGAGCATCGCCTGGCTGGCGCGCAGCTCCAGCGCGTAGGCATCGATCTCCACCTGGTCGGCGCGGAGTTGGTCGAGATCCCGTTGCATCGCCTGGATGGACAACTGGGTGCGCCGCAGTTCCGCTTGGGCTCGTGCCGCGTCGTTGGATCGCACGCTCGGCGGCCGTGGCGCCTGGACGTCGTAACGCCTGGCGTACTCCTCCACATGCTGCCGGCGCAGTTCCCGAGCTCGAGCCCGCGCCGTCGATGGATCCGCCAGGCCGTTGTTGACCGTGCCAGGGTTGAATTGCGTCAGCAGGGTGACCGTGCCGATGCCGGTGAATGTCCCGGAAACAGGGAAGTTGGTGCCGCCTGGTGTGACGACGGTGCCCAGGGTGACCGTGCCGATCGCCGTGAACGATCGGTTGATGCCGACATCCAGCGTCAGGTCGGTCGTGCCGACGCCGGTGTAGACGAACACCCGGCCGGCGACCAGCGTCTTGGTCATCGCCAGGGAGCCGATGCCGGTGAACGATCGGTTGATGCCGACGTTCTTCAGCAGGCTGGCCGTGCCGACGCCTGAATAGCTGAACGGCTTGCCGACACTCAGATCCAGGCTGGCGGTGCCGATCGCCGTGAATGCTTTGTTGCCCAGGCCGACGTTGGTCGTCAGGTCGCTGGTGCCGACGCCCGAGAATGCACGGTTCAGACCGACAGCAAGATCCAGGCTCGACGTGCCGACACCCGAAAATCCGCGATTGATGCCGACGTTCTTCAGCAGGGTCTGGGTGCCGACACCCGAGAAGGTTCCAGCGACTGGCGTGTTCGTGCCGCCTGCGGCTGCCTGGGGCAGTGCGGAAACCGGACGAGAGGAGACTGGCCCGAAGCCGAGCATGGATATCTACCAGCTGACGATAATTACGACGCCGCTGCCGCCTGCACCGCCGCGCCCGCCGGTAATTCCACCACCACCACCACCACCACCGGAACCGTAGCCGCCGGAACCGCCTGCGCCTGCTGTGCCCGCGCCGCCGGTCGCGCCGCCTGCCCCACCGTAAAACGTGCGCATGACATCACTCTCGCCGCCGAGGTTGTACCCGCCAGCGCCTGCACCGCCGGGAGCGATGCCGCCCGATATCGCGATAAGACGTGTCCCCGCGATGCCGAGTTGCGCGCCACCAGCGAAGTTCGTGTTCGCGGCTGGCGTGGTGCCGCCGCCTGAGCCGCCGTTACCGATGACGAGGGTAGTGGTCCACTGGGTGTTGTCCAGGCCCGCGCCGCCGCCAACGACGCCGCCTGCCGCGCCGACTTTGCCCGCGGCGAATGTTGCTATGCCGCTGTTACTCAGGACTGAAATCGCACTGGTGCTGATGGTTTCCCCCGCACCGCCTATTGCCGAGCCGCCTGTCGTGCCCTGCGCGCCGCCTAAAGCGGCCTGAGCACCCGACACTATCACCTGGTTGGTGTCCACACCTTGCGTGTTTAACACGGTGATGAAACTGCGCCCGCCAACGTTACCCGCCACGGTGGCAGCGACTGATGGGCCTCCGCGCCCCACTTGAATGTAAAGCTGCTTCGGCAGGAAATATAGCGGAATGATGCAGCGCGTTATGCCGCCACCACCGCCGCCACCACCGCCGCCCCTCACCGTGGCCGTTGCGCCAGTCATTCCCCCGCCGCCCGATCCGCCACCGCCGATCACGGTCAGCATCGCCATCGTGTGCCCGCGTGGCTTTGTCCATATCTGCGGGGACGCGGACGCGCCCCATGCCTCGAAAATCTGTAGGTTCGACTTGTTTGGGAGCCCGTAGACGTCGCGCGCCATCTTAGTAGTCGCCGCCGAAAACCGTAGCCTGCCAGCTTGAGTTAGCCGCCGCCGCGTGGTGGAGCGACATCAGGATGGTCTGGTTCGCGGGCAGCACGAAGTCGCACGGGACTTCCAGCACGGCTATGGCCGCGGTCGGCGCGTCAACGGTCTGCGAGGGGAGCCCGATCTCGAAGAAAGGCATGGTGTTGTCCCGAGTCGTCGCGCCACTTGTGACCGTGGATGTGTAAAAACGGGCGACGCTTGCCGTGGTCGACGTGCTTGCGACAGAACCAGACGGAAACAAGCGAATCCGGTCGATGTACGCGCCGTTCGCGCCCGCCGTGAAGATTTTTACCATGTCGGTGGCGATGGTCCCGACACCATCCGAGCGGGTGTTAGCCGTGAGCGAGCTTGTCCAGATGCCGACGTTGAGCGCGTTGCCCTGTTTGCTGAAAATCGGGTCTACGTTTCCCGGCATTACTTTCTCCCTATTACGTTACCCAGACCGCGCCAGCGTGGCGTGATTCTGATGGCTGTTTGTGTGTCGAAGATTCGCTTTGTTCCTGCTGCAAAGTTGACCAGGGCGCCGGCATTGCTAGACGCCAGAACACCCCTGACGAACGTGGTGGCCGCGCTCAGCCTGCCGAGCCCAGTCTCCCAGTCTCCAGTCGGCACGCCGCTCGCGTCCACTGCCTCGATGCAGTACGGAATCCAGACGTTGGTCCCATAGGCCGAGTTCAGCGTCTGATAGCCCGTGATGGCGCCGGCCGTGGTG
>Ga0181348_1001613_pt1 | contig 9982 bp, 6 predicted proteins | sample Su13VDMM110DN_FD_130092 | JGI IMG/M metagenome (GOLD analysis project Ga0181348, IMG submission 130092) | Freshwater viral communities from Lake Michigan, USA - Su13.VD.MM110.D.N | ecosystem: Environmental > Aquatic > Freshwater > Lake | place: USA: Michigan | collected 2013-07-16
AAGCTAATAGAGAAAACGAAGCTCCAAGTCGTGCGTCAGCGCAAAAAGCGATTGACGATGTGTACTTTGGTGATATGGATGATATAGCCGATACCGACCTCCGCAATCTATTTGCTGACGAAGATGTTGCTGCACTACATACACAAGCCCACCCGGCGGTACTGAATCAGTTAGAGAACAACAACTTGATAGGTGCGTTACAGGCGCTGGCGGATAGCGGCTCGTCCAAAACTGCTGAACTTTTTGCGCAGAACTTGTCTAAACTGGTTGGTAACGTGAACCTAGTATATGGGGCGGAACGCTCTATGTACGACCCAGAGACCAATACAGTCTACCTGCGTGATGGCGCTACTGAGTACGAGATTCTGCATGAGTCTTCACATGCGTCCATGTCTCACACTTTGGACAACCCGTCTCACCCAGTGACCCGTCAGGTCATGACCCTCTTCAACCAAATGAAGAAAGGCACTGAAGGAACTTATGGTGCGCAAGACATACAAGAGTTCGCTGCCGAGGCATGGAGTAATGATGCGTTCCGCAATCGCCTGAAAGAATTCAAGCCTACTGGGGAGAAGTTCACTGGTTGGGAGCGTCTGGTCAATGCTGTGCGTCAGTTGTTCCGCTTGCCTCCTAGAAATGAAACCGCGTTGGATGCGATTGACCGCATGCTCAACGACATCATCAGCCCGCCCCCTGCCAAACGCACGGGTGAAACTTTATATGCGCAATCTCTAAACAACCCCAATATTGCCCAAGAGATGTTTACAAAAATGGGTGCCATCGCCCGTAGCCAACCCATCATGAACAGTGAACGTGCTGTTGGGTTTTGGAAAGCCGCAGAAAAAATTGGCACGACTGGTCGTCAGTTGATGTACAAGGCGTTGAACTTGTCTGCTTTGGGTGAAGTTGGTAGTAGGTATCTAGGTAATTCCGCAACCCGATTTGCAAACACTGTTGAGGAGATGGCGGGTTATCAAGAAAAACTTCTTGAATCCATGTCCCCCTTGCACCGTCGCTTAACTGAATTTCGACAAGCTCCTGAGTATCAGGCATGGTCTACCTTGGTGAACGACTCCACCCGTGTGGATGTAAACCCTGAAGCGGACTTGAGTAAGTACAGAGGCAGTCCTACAAAGGAAGCCGAATGGAAACAACTTCACGCACGGTTTATTAAACTTACATCAACCGGCCAGAAGTTATACCGCGATCTATTTGCCACCTACAAAAAACTTGATGAAGAGTTCCTGAAATCATTGGAGCGCAACATCGAGGCCACGGTGGGAGATAAGTCGCAAGCTGCGACTGCTTACCAAAAGATTTTGGGTGAACTTGCCGCTGTACGTGTTGACCACTATGCACCGCTGTTCCGCGAAGGACAGTTTTGGTTACAGTACGACATTAAAGGCGAAACCAATAAAGAGACTTTTGACTCCGAGGCTGAACGTGACTTTGCGCGTAAAAAACTTGAAGCCAGCGGGGCTACAAACATTGATGTTTACTCACGTGCGGATCAATTGACAACCAAGACCGTACCGTCTGGCACTATGTTGGCCGATATTATAAAAATAATGCAAGACAACGGCGCTGGTAAAGATGGTATTGATGACTTGATACAACTTGTTGTCAACGCTATGCCTGAAGCCAGCATTTTAAAGAGCCGTCAAAAACGTACTGGTATTGGTGGTTACATCGACAATGCCGCTTATGTATTTGATCGTGTAAGTAGTAACACTGCACGTCAATTGGCCCGGATGCAGTATGGCCCTGAACTACAACGTCTTGTAACAGAAATGGTCGCAACGGATAATGCCGCACGAGGTGATGTCAATACCTATGGCAATGAACTCATTAAAGAGTTTGAAGGTCGCCGTGTGTTTGCCATGAAGCCGACTTTATCTAGTTTTGCACAGTTTGCAAGCTCCGGAGCGTTCTATTACAACCTTGCCGGTAACGTCTCTTCTGCTGTGGTCAACACTCTGCAAACTCCGTTAGTTGTCTTCCCGCAACTCGGTGGTGAGTATGGGTTCAAAGAGTCATACGATGCACTACAGAACGCTCGTAAACTCTATATGAGTAGCGGTATCTCAAGAAACGTTACTGAGTTGTCGGGTGATGTGTCTAAGCAAAAAGCTATGACTTCTATCGAAAACTCAGTCAACAACGGAAAAACTCCGCAGTATAAAAGTCTTATTGGGGCTATGAAAGACCGTGGTCTGCTGGCAACGTCCACCGCACGTGATGCGCTAAGTTCTGAAAACAACAATTCATCGGGTTATGGCAGCACAAACAAACTTGCACGTCTCACTACATTGGTAGGTTCTTTCATGTTCCACCATGCCGAGCGCATGAACCGTGAGATTACAGCCGTTGCCGCGTATGACTTGGAAATGGCCAAGCTCAAAGCCCCTAAGTACTCCAAGATGAGCGACCTTGAAAAGCAAAACCAAGCTATCGAAAAAGCTCTCGCACTGGTGGAATATACACACGGCGCAGGTAGTACGCTCTCCGGGCCAAGCCTTGGTCAGAGTAACACAGGAAAAGTTTTGATGGTGTTTAAGCGGTTTGCGTTCAGCATGTATTACATGTTGTTTGACACCATGATTCGTTCGCTCCCTACCAAAGGCGCGAAGGGTGAACAGCTTGAAGCAATCAAAGCGGCTCGTCGCCAACTTGTTGGTATATACGGCATGTCTGCGCTCTTTGCAGGTGTAAAAGGCATACCTCTGTATTGGGTTGCCGAGTTAGCGTACAACATGTTCCAAGATAAAGACGACGATGACTTTGATACTGTTATGCGTGAGTTCTTTGGCGATTTCTTTTACAAAGGCCCAGTCAATTACCTTACCAATCTGAGCATTGCGGATCGTGTGGGTTGGACTGATCTGCTGTGGCGTGAGCAAAAGGGTAGCAAAGCTGATGCAAGTGCGTTGTCTCAAATTCTTGAAACCGCACTGGGTGCGCCATACTCGATTGCGGACAGCTTGTTCCGTGCAAAAGACTTGATTGCCGAAGGCCAGTATGAACGTGGTGTTGAGGCTATGTTGCCTGTGGGTCTACGCAACATTTTGAAGGGCGGTCGTTACCTTATCGAAGGCGCTAACACTCTACGTGGTGATGCAGTTGGAGACGTAAACGGATACAACGCTGGTATGCAAATACTCGGGTTTGCTCCTGCTGACTTGATGAAGCAGTACGAAGAGAATGCGTACATGACCGAGAAGGGTAAGGCCATCAATTCCATCAAGAAAAATGCCCTGAAAAAGTACTATGCGGCTATGCGTGAGGGGGACACCGACAACATGATGGACGCGCGTGAAACGTTATTTGAGCTTGGTGCTAAATATCCTTTCATGAACATTAGCGAAGACACAATTACTCAGTCAGTGAAAGCACGTGAACGTATATCACGCGAGATGTACCACGGTGTACAACTTGACCGTAAGTTGGCTCCCTACCTAAATCAAGCCGCCGCAGAAGCATACGGTGATTAAAAAAAGACCCCGACACTAGGTCGGGGTTAAAGAATAGCAACCAAAGGAGAAAATAACTGCGTTGCTAGAAGGAACTCTAGCACAATGTTAAGTGATTCGCCAGAATCTCACTCCTTGGGTGCCTCTTTCAAAAACAAAACGGGACTTAACTTTCATACCGCGTTCTTTGGCAGAGGCGGCAACTTGATCTGCAACACCCTGACGATCTAGGCACGGTATATAGAAGGAACTACCCACTATAAACTTATGCCATTCTATAGCAACTGGTACAGTATCAGCCGTTATCGTCATGTTTAGCAGTGTCTACTTCCGGATCAAGGTCAGTAGCAACCGAACAGTCAATCACCAGTGCAAACACTGAGGGCGTGGCAATGTCCGATCCTTTGGACAAACTCTTCTTAATTACACCCGTAGTGATCTTGTTCTTCTGCAAGTCCTCGCACATCATCTTGTAGGAGATTTGATTCTCACTGCACCACTCACGCAAGGCTTTGGTCGAGATGTAGAGTAACTTCTTGTCCGGTTCAAACCGAGTCATCAGCTCTCCACGGGGTTCACGTATTGGCGCTTCGAGTAGCCCCGAACGTTTGTCCACAGTGCTGTTGATGATCAACATGTTGTTGTTCTTCTCGTTCAAGAACATACCGATGCGACTCAATGGGGTCATACCATCAGAGCGTACTTCAACCCGCATACGGCTCATAGTTTCCACCGCCCATTTGTAAACTGCCGACATATCAATATCGTGCAAGCCTAACTTCTTGGTGATGATCCCCGATGTCAGAGCGCATGCCGCTGTTGCTGACCAAAAGCGTTCACGTTGTGTAAACCCTGCGGCCTTATCAAACTTGCGTTGAATAGCGGCGAGAAGCCGTTGCACTTCAGGTAGGTTGGCAATCACGTAGCGGATAAAGATTTCTCCGGCCACACCGTAGTTCTCGTACATGGGGTTGAACATCGCATCAGACTCAGCCTTGCTCAAGCTGTCGTTCTTGGCAACTGCAAACTCTAGTACCCGCATCAGTTCGCCCTCCGGAAAGTCCTTGAGGTTGTACAACTGATCGTACAAACTCTTGTTGCCTGACGTAATCGCAATCAAATACCAGCGCAGTGAATTACTACGTTCAGCATTAGACTGTGACTGCATGCGGTTGCGACCCCGACCGTGCGTAATAGCGTAGGCCATTGCACTGACTTCCTCGTCTCCCATGTTGGTCAACTCGTCAATGGTAGGGGGTAGGTTGCCAAGCACCGAGATACGGTGCATACGCGCCAAGTACTTGTCTTCCTGATTCATCAATGGTTCAACTGGTCTTCCCCAAATACTATTGACCATTAACTGGATAGTTGTCTTACCTACGCCCGAGCCATTGTTTGTCAAATGGATGATAGCGCCGTTGAGTTTTGTAAACTTATACAGAGCCGAGCCAAACCCTGCGAAAAGTGTGAACGCACGTACTTCGTTTCCGGCGGCGGCGTAGATGTTGGCAACCTTCTTCCACTCAGCAATCGTACCTTTCTTGGTATAGAAACTGGCAATCTCCGCAGTGGCGTTTGATGACGGGCTGTAGTTCACACCTGATGCTGTGATTTCACGGTTACCCACAATGAACTTGGTATCGTCTTCGTGCCAACCAAACTGCTGACGTGCCTTCTCTGCCTCTGTCAGGTGCTGAAGTTCTTGCACCCACTTGGTGATGTATCCCATAAGTAAATCCAATCTTTTGTTGTACGCGGTTACGCCTTGGTACGCTAAAACTTCTCGCAATCTATCCTTAGACAAAACGCTTGATAGCGGCGCGGAAAATTCACGGATTCCGTCCTTGGGCATGTGTAGGCGCATCCACAAAGATTCTCCTGTGTCCGGATCGTTCAATCGCTTAACGACATAGAAGTCGTACTCGTAGATCAACTCGTCCTTCTCGTCTTTGCCCCAACCCCGCTTATAGACCCCGCCGTTCTTGCCACGGAAATACGGGTATGGGTAATCAGGAATCTCAACCGTGACTTCCTCTTCCAATATGGCGTTGTGCATGACAACGATGTTGTCCTCTGCCTTGGCCTCTGCAATGCGGGAGCCAATTTGAATCGGTGAAGTAATCTTGCCTTTGTGTGGGCAGTCTTGGCACGGTGCAGAGTTAATGCTTGAGAACGTAGCGCACTTGTACGGCTTCTCTAGCAGAGCATGTGCCTTGTTGAACGTCTCTTGCGGGTCGTATTCAGAGTGTTGGTTGCTGATCTTGTGGATCGCTTTTTCACCGTCTTCGCAGTTGATGGCGATTGACAGCCCCGCTCTCCATAGTGGTTCTTCTACGGTCTCTTGTTCTTTGTATATACGTAGTAGTTGTGCGCACCCATCACCTTCGGCACTCTTGCGCATGATAGTCCCAAAGCGGGACACACTATTACCCATCAAGGCGCGGGTCGTTGCATCTATTGGGCGGCGTGGTGGAGAGTCAGAGCCAAACAAACCTCGCGGTTCGTCATCCTCGTCTTCCATACCTATTAACGTCTTGAAGCGTGAGAACTCTACGGGCTGCGACTCGACCAATATAGCTACTGGCTTGGGCGGGTTGTCCTTAAAGTTCAGCGTCTCAGGTATACGCAGTATCCGTGCGGCATCTGCTGTAACCGCAGGGTCAGCAAGCAGATTATATGAGGCACAAAATTTCTTCAATGCTTCGGCTGTTGGCTTCCAATCGTTGTAACCAATGGTCTCCTTCAGCGTCCAGTAGACGTGTACGCCACGTCCTGAATTAACGATAGTGGGTCGAGGTAACCCTGTTGCTTTAACAAATATCCTGAGTGCATCTAGTGCGGATGCCTGTGTGCCGTAGGGCTTATTCTCCCCGCAATCTAGGTCAAGCCAAAAAGCCTTGAACCATTTTGCGTTCTTTGCTGTGCGGCCTTCGTTCTCCAGAAGATATTTAGCGCATCCAAAATATGCGTCATACCCTTGGGAGATAAGCCCGTCTACGACTCCATCAATCTCATCAATCGTCTCTACAAAAGTCTGCCTTGGCGCACCCTTCTTCAATCCAACCACACAGTACAAACCTTCAGAGGCAAGTACAGATGTGAGAAAGGGGTTCCGTGTTGTCATTGTTTTCTCTTTTTACAGACAAGTATGCCATCGGGCCTACTGGCGATAGACCCTAGGCGGGAATCAAGGTGCGGCGGTTGCCGTTAGACGATCAAGCAGTTCCCATAATACTTTGCGTTTGTTCGGGTGCGGTAGTGCTTTCCCCAAAAACCACATGTACACAGCTTGCCGTGATACGTCTAAGTGTTCTGCTACATCCTGTACTGGAATGTCACGTTCAATGCAGATGCGCCCAAGTTGCACACCCACATGAAATGGGTCTGCCTTATTATTGGCATCTACAAATTTACGAGAATAGCCTTTGTTGTTCATATTCTTCTTTTGTAATGACCTTCATCACACGTTGATTACGACCTGATCGGGCTTTACGTTTCTCCCCTGTGTCAACGACGAAACCCTTACGGATTAGGGGCGCATAGCGGGGGCTGATTGTTTGAATACCAAACTGCGGCAACATTTGCACAACGTCATCCCCAATACATCCATTAGGGAACTGCCTGATGACATCAAAGACAATGGTCTCTAGCGCGGTGGTATCTACCGACTCTGCTGCCTCGTGACTTGTTTCAGGGTCACTGTTACGCGCCAACCCCGGGAATGGGTTTGACGGAAAAGATTCGTTTTGCATTAAATTCTCCTTTGAGGGCGGGAGTTACCCCGCCCTATTTAATTACTCAGCCCAGTCGTCCAGTATGTCTGCCACATCTTTTGGCGCGGCTTTCTTGGTACGCTTGGTTGGCTCTGCTGTTTCTGCAACAGCTTCAGCCTCTACCTTGGTTGGCGCTTCGATGGCTTCTACTGCGGGAGGTAGAGAAACTTTGGTAGCACCATCCATCTGTGCAGCAGTTGCGGCAATCGCGGCTTTAGCGTCAGCGGACTGACCCTTCTCAACTGTCAATGCCAACTCTTCCTCGGTCAGTGGACGCACGGCCTTGAACGTTAAACGTGGTGTTGCGCTTGCAGTATCAAAACGCATTTCAGTAACAACGGCAGTTACTGGCAGACCATGACTACCCAAGAACTTTGCGTATGCTTGCAAAGGCATCTTGCCGTTCTCAACCGCACCAAAGATCGACTGAGCGGGGAGCGTCAGTTGATATACATCTCCTCGAATATCGTTCTCCAAGAGGACGGCAAGGCGCTGTGAGAAGCGACAGGCGCGGGAGTCACCTTGTCCTGATCCTTTGATGTTTTGTGAGCATGTGGCGCACTTGCTTGCTTGTGGTGCTTCGGCTTTGATATCGGGAGTGACACCATCGTTTGACCAACAGGTCGGTGCCATTGCTTGGCCTTCTTGATACGTTCCTGCATAAAATGTTCTCGACACGTTAGGGTTTGCCGCCGTAATAATGATAGGCATTGCACGGTCTTCGTTTTGGGCGATCTCTTTACCATCAACCATCATGCGAAAGACGTTGCCGCGAATGGAGATTCGCTTGCCGCCGCCGTTACCACTGCCACCCATCAGGGCTTTAGTAGTTGCATCCAGTTCAAGGTTTTTCAGGTGGGCAGGTAGTGTGTTACCGCCTTTAGAAAACAGGGTCATTTCGCTCATTTGGTTTCTCCAATTGTTACATTTTTGGTTTGCATTAAGGCATCAATGTCTGCGCGATTGAAACGCACTTTTGTGCCGATACGGAAATGAGGGATTGCTCCCTCGCGGGTCAAGTTGTAGATTGTCTGCCGCGACATGCGCAACAGCTTTGCTACTTCCTGTACGGTTAGCGATGCTTCAAGTTCCACTTGAGGTTCTCCTTATGGTTACGCTATATTTGCTGTCAGTATTCAAACCCATAGGCATAAGCTCGGGGTTCTCCTCCAACAACTGTTTCATTGTGGTTTGGCTGATACGTCGCTCTAGCAGTTCGGGCATCTTGTGTTCCAAGATGAACTTGTGCATGGACTCCCAGTCACTTGTCCAGTAGCGGGTCTTCACAGTACGCATTACCGTACCGTGAGTGCTACCAAGACGATCAACACCGATTTCCTTGCAAAGCTCCAATAGCTTGGCCTCCACAAGTTCCATCTGTAATTTCACAGAGCCGTCAGCTTCTTCGTAGCTACGTAGAATTTCAGCCCTTTTGTCGCGCATCTTTATGTAAACGGCGACGAGTTTATCAACCGATATTGTCTCGGTCATAGTTCTCTCCTTTTTGCTTTTATAGGTACGATAATACCCCAAAAATTAACAGTGTCAAGTCTTTTTTATCTTAGTATTTCCCCGTATAGGTCGATCATGCGGTTGTGAATGTCTACCTTGTTTTCCAACATCTTGTACATGCGTCTCTCTACCCCACTACCTTGTAAATGCACCACCACTGAGGGGTTTTTTTGCCCCGCTCGGTGAACACGTGCGTTGGCTTGCAGGTAGGTCTCGACTGACATCACTGGACTCCAGTAGACGATAGTGTTGGCGGCATGCAGAGTTACCCCGTGCGAGGCCGCTTGTGGTTGGATGACCAGTACTTGCAAGTCATCCTTAGTTTGGAAACGCTCAAAGATTTCTGAGCGTTTCGCCGCCGACACACTGCCGTGGATGACGGCTGTCGGGTACCCGTGCTTTCGCAAATCATCTGCGACCACTTCGATGGCGTGTCTGTATGGCACAAACACAAGCACCTTGTGGCTAGACTCTTCAACGACCTCACGTAAAACTGCAAGTCGATTGCTTGCATCGAAATGAATAACTTCTCCTGTGTCGGAATACACCGCACCACCAGATAGTTGTAGGAGTTTGTTTAAGTTCGCAGCCGCGTTGACTGTAGTTATCTCCTCCCCTGCCGCTTGTACAATAAGACGCTTACGTAGTAGCTCATAGTATTTCTCCTGTTGGGCAGTAAGGGGTACGTCTCGCGTTACGTAAGTCATCTCAGGTAAGTCCAAGCATTGCTCTTTCGTAAAACGTATCGCGGGTTGTAACGCCTTGAACACAATCTGCTCTGACTCTAACTTGGGTATCCACTTGAACTGCGTGATCTTGTGCATGACCTGATCGCGGAACCCACCAAAGAAACGCGGAATCCCTTCGGGGTTTACCAACTTGGCGATGCCATAGGCATCTAGCGGCGACTGCGATGCGGGTGTGCCCGTCAGCATCCACAACCACGTGTGCGGCTTCATCAGGTTGTTCAGCACCTTCCAACGTTTTGTAGAGGGATTTTTATAGGCGTTAGCCTCGTCAATTACGATGAGGTCAAAGCCACCCTTGATGATGGCATTAGCAACAATCTCCACCCCGTCATAGTTGATGATGACGTACTCAGCATCCCCTGCGATGATCTCCCTGCGCTTCTCCGGCTTGCCGTAGGCAACGTCCACCTTACGGTGCATAGCAAACTTGAACAAGTCATTGCGCCATGCCGACTCCATGATGGACAGTGGGCAGATA
>Ga0181348_1001614_pt1 | contig 9978 bp, 17 predicted proteins | sample Su13VDMM110DN_FD_130092 | JGI IMG/M metagenome (GOLD analysis project Ga0181348, IMG submission 130092) | Freshwater viral communities from Lake Michigan, USA - Su13.VD.MM110.D.N | ecosystem: Environmental > Aquatic > Freshwater > Lake | place: USA: Michigan | collected 2013-07-16
AAAGATCTCAATGCATTGTGCATCATTAGTCTCATATGACAGATCTATATATCATCTAAGACTCATCTGGTGTGACAATCTGCAACACCCGACGCTGCCCAGCTGTCAGGCTTTACCTTGCACTCAAAACCAGCAGACTTTGCATAACCTGATAGCTGATCTGCAAGTGTGTATGAGACATTGCCCTTCTTGGAATTCACATCAAGATGGATCTCAATATTCTCAGACGGAAATATGGCAGACAGTTCCAGCGCGATCTCAACTGCAAACTGTGCCTCTTTCATCAGGCGAGCATGAGGATACTTGCTCAACTTCATCGGTGTAGTCTGCGTTTTAACAAAATAGCGACCACCGGCATGGCGATCCTCATTGTACATGCAGATCACATTCGCATATGTGCAGATGTCACTGTAGATTTTGCTATCACTGCCCACAAACAACTTTCCACCCAACTCAATGTGGGTGGAAAGTTCGTGTATTAGTTGGTGATTTGTGACAGGAACCCCGGCAGCAGTGCTCCATGTCTCTTCAATGTGCATATAAAGCCTCGCTCTGTCTATTATCTCCTAGATAGAGCAAGCTTAAAGGCATTTGGAAACAGATCCTTGTGCCGGTCATAAAAGCGATTCCAATCAGCGTCTAGGATGTAAGTGACAGCGTGGTCAGTCTCAGACCTTACACCACGCCCTACAGACTGAACGATCGTCTTGATTGTCTGCATAGGATACCACCAGGTCCATCTGTGCATCCGCTTCCTGACCAGCTTGTCACCTAATGAGGGGTAGGGCACCTTGAGCAGGATCTGGAATCGTGCAAGATCATCTCTGAGATCGACACCTTCAGACATGCTGGGTGAGAACAGGACAGTGGGTTCTTTTGATTCCAGGTGCTTCCTAAGTGCATCCTCGCGGTCGTGGCTGTCATGAAAGATCAACCTGCTGGAACGAAGGTTCTTCCTGATGTAATTTGAGACTTTGAAGCTATGGCAATGGACAATGCCCTTCACTGATTTATGCTCCTTAAGGATCTCCCGCAGAGCCTCGACCATCTTAGGTAGCGTCTCATCAATGTGGTCTGCACTCATATTACCAATCGGGAATGCAAAGATCGGCCTGTTCTCGACAGGGAAAGGTGACTCCTTTGTGATCGAGACGTACTGGTCGGGTGAGATACCCAGCGACTCTGCGTAGATCTTTGGATTGATTACCGTTGCTGACATGAGCAGGACATGTGAACCCAACTTGAATAGTGTCTGCTCTGCAAACGGTGAGACATCAATCGGTTTGAATGTGATCTTTCCACCGACACGACCGACTGGAGGCAGTTGTTCAAAGACCCAATTGTCAGGTGTATTCACCTGAAGAAACGTCTTTATCTTGTCAATATGAGACTGCAATGCCTCATGCTTCTTGGAAAGATCGGCATATTCTTTTTCATGACCTTCAAGACCTTTGAACTGCTCGACATCCTGTGCCATTTCAAATGCGACACGCTGGCCGTTAATCAGATAGTCCTCCTTGATCCACTTGACCGCCTGCGCATATGTCGTGACAGTAGGCCACTCCACACCGATTGCGTGAGTTGTCTTGTCTGTGATTATGATCTCAATGAAGCGGGACAGTTCGGGATCTGCATTATGACATTCGTCTATTACGAGCAGATTTCTACGACCTATCTTGTCACCGTAGTTCGATGCCGTTAGCGCATAAGAGAAGTTTGTAACAGATTCCCTTGACTCCAGGAATTCTTTTCTGGTCTTCTTGTAGACACAATTGAACATGCAAGACTTCCAGAATTTCGAAGATTTGTCAGCTGCCTTAAGCATCTGCATTCCTTCTGAACAGTTCACTTTCTTGAAGTGCGAGCACTTGTAGTTTGTGGCTGATTTGACATCACGCATTGGGCCCCTGTTCGACCCAAAGTCATTGCAGTATTGCTCCTGCAAGATCTTCTGTGTTGTCAAGAACCATGCACCTCGTTCAACACCTGACACGTCAGGCGTGTTTGCGTCCATGTACCTGGCGACTGTGACAGCAATGGCAGACTTGCCGATGCCGGTCCCAAGATCTGCGATCACAAATCGCTTGCCATCATGGATGTATGCATTGAGGATGAAGTTGATAGCATCTTCTTGTTCCACGCGAGGTGCTTCAAACGGGAAGAAACCGATCCAATCATCTTTGACGATACTCATATTTTCACAGATCCTGTCTTAGTGAACCAAATCGGTTCTGAGGTGTTTTTCCACTTGGCAAATCTAACTTTGTCTTCACGGTAGTAATTTCGGTAAGACTCGACAGGATCGTCTACGACCTTGTACACATCAGGCATGCAGATTGCATGCTGTGTCATCGTCTCCTGCGCAGTCTCAAACATGGGTGGCATATTTTTTTCAAGCCACCTGTGAACAGTTTCACACTTATGGATCTTACCATATCTTCTTGTGTATTCTTCACAAAGTGCGAGACCCATCTTGCTGTGCCACACATAATTCTGTGAAGCATGCTGTGTCCACTGTGTGCAAGGATGATGCTCGTGTGTCATCTTCCATGGCGGTTGAAGATGCTGTGGAATATTTCCACGAAGCCAGCCATCAAGCTCGACCCGTTTCATAGGTTTATCTGGGTCAAGATGCCTGCGCCAGCCTATCCAGTGAGCCGCGCAAAGCATTTGTCCACTTTCAAGTATCATCTTGATAACGTGTCGATCGCAATGCATCTGTGCTGCGTCGATAGGATCAGATGACAAGACAAAAATATTCATCATAGATCCTGTGTAAGATGTCTCTTAGGTTTGGAAGAGTGGATCCAAGCTAATATCGAGAACTGTCCATGATTGTGAGCCACTTGGCTTTTTTATCTCGACGTTATCACCAACTTGAGAACCAATAATAGCAACACCCACAGGAGACTTAATACTGACATCATTTTGCTCCGTTGATTCCATTTCGCCCACTATCCTGAAGACTTTCACTTCACCGCTTTCATCATTTTCCATCTTGACCAGCATACCGTAACTTGCAGTTCCGGTAAATTTGATGCTTGTGACTATCTCAGTATTGTCAATCAATCGTTTTAGATTGACGATTCGGGTCTCAAAATTCTGCTGATGTTGCTTTGCATGGATTAGTTGGTCATTTTCTTCATTATTAGAGTGTTCCCGTGCCAAGGTAATATCAGGTATGATGACTGTCACCAGTTCATATTGAAGTTGCCGCAGCTGGGCATTAAGGCGCTCGTAAGTCTTACGAGCAACCCTATTTTTCATGCGCTTTCCAGAATATTGAGTATATTGTCAAGTTCTGTTTGATCAACATTCTCACGCATCTTGACAATTCTTAAGGCTGCCTTGAATGCCTTGAGGTCAAGCTTCTCTTTATAATCTTCAAGGACTGCCTTCCTGTCTTCCTGAAGCAGCTTGATCTCGTTATCGATTTGAGACACTTTCTCAACAAGTTCTTTTACAACACTACTAGTCACTGTGATCTCCTGGGTGTGGTTAATTATAACACTATGTCGATGTTTTACAAGATTTATGTATATTCTTCGTCTTCGCCATTGATTACAAACTCTTGTCGCTCATTACCTTCTTCATCTGTGTAGACGCCTAATGACACTTCTGGATCTGATTCAATCACAGTTTTAGCCGCATTAAGAACGTACAGCATACTCATGTAGTCTTCGATGTCAACTTCAACTACAATATTTGCAAATCTGAGATAGACTTGCTTTGTCTCGGGATCATAAGAACAGCTATCCATGTTTGGTCTCTCCTGGATATTATTTATTCATCATTCTTCAATATTTCATAAATGCCTTCATGGAATCGCGGATCTCGAGCAATTTTTCGTAGTGTTACAGTGTCTGGTTGTAATCCATAGACATTGCAAACTTCTCTTGCAATCTTATCAAGCGCGTCGACCAGAATGTGACGTGCACCTGAGACATTCATCTTCATGCCTCGCCGCGTCATCTCCTCAGAGATCTGACGATAGCACATGCCTTCATCAAAGTCTGCTGATGTTGTGTAACCGTGTTGTGCTTTATAACCCATCTCTCTTGGCATTAGAGTTTTTCCTCAAGTTGAAGTTCATCTGGAAAGTCTTCTTCATTCATTACATCTGAGATACCAAATCTGAGTCTAAGGACTTGTTCTTCTCTAGGTGAGAGATCTTTCATGCATCGCTTGATTGCCATGAATACTTTATCATAATCAAGTTTCGCATCAGGAGATACACACTTATCATCAACAAGAAAATCAGCAATTTTCTTGCCCGATGAATCAGGAATTTCTGTATCGATTGAGATTAGGCTTCGCATATTGTAGCCCATTGTGATCTCTTCGACAAGATGACAAGAGACATTTAAGATGTCAGCAATCTCAGGCGCACTAGGTTTCTGCTTGAAATCATCCTCATATTCCTTAATCAGCTTATTTACCCTGTAAGCAAGTGATGCCATATGGGCAGGTATACGAATATCTGAGATGTTGTCGGTAACATGTCGTCTAACAGCCTGTTTGATCCACCATGATGCGTAAGTTGAGAATTTGAAACCTCGCCTCCAATCAAAGCGGTCTACTGCTTTCATTAGACCAATATTCGATTCTTGAATCAAGTCTTCCATTGAAGCACCTGACTTTTGATATTTCTTTGCAATTGAGATTGCCAAGCGAAGATTTGACTCAATCATTTTGTGTCTTGCGGAGACATCACCCCCTTCTATCTTCTTTGAGAGAGAGATTTCTTCCTCATGTGTTAAAAGTCTTGATTTGCCTACACTTTTGAAGTACTGGTTGATCATGTCGCTCATTTAATTGTAGCTCCTTGAGCATGTATTGTACCACATTATAAACATCCCGCACGCAAATATGGCGAGGTATTGTAAATAAATACCTCGCCATAAATTCATCGTGGGCGACAGCGTTACTTGCGATTCTCCGCCCAATTAGCCCGAGCATATCTGATTTCAAGCTCACGCTGTGCATAACAAAGATCTTCCTCGATATTGAATGTGTCGGACTTATTACGACGAGCATTCCTTATTCTATCATTCAGAACATTACAAATATGTTCAATTTCATGATTTTCTTTGACCGATAGTTCTTCAAAAGTTCCGTTTCTATTACTCATTTGTGCTCCTTATGCCTTGATGGCTTAGGGATATAATACACAGCAGAATGAATGTTTACATTATCACTTACGAATGATGATGCTTTTTTTGAAGTTACGGTTAATAATGTCAGCAAGCATCAAGTCATTACACTTTACATTGATTGCAATTGCAGACGCACTTCTGACTTTAGTTATAGGAGAATAATCAACCAGCATCTTCTTTTTGAACAGAATTTTAAGTGCTGTGTTGAGATTCTCAGGATCAATTGTTAAAAGCTGTCTAATCATTAGATGATGATCTGTTGACCTTTGAAGACAACTGGACGCCCGCCGAGACGCAAGACTTTTACAATATTGACATGTTTGAGAGCTTTGATTGCTCTGCACAAGCGAATGAGATTGAAGTAAATGCTTCCAGGGGCAGGAAGAAATTTCACATATATGTCAGCAACTGTCCCTTCTGATGTTGATCTCTCGACTTTTTCAATCTGACCAACTACAGAAACTGAAGGAAGCACTCTAACTAGTGTCATCATGTCCGGAACGTGTGCGTCCATGTCCATCTTGACAGTAATTTCTACTTTGAGAATTCTTGTTGAAAGATGCCGCTCATCTTCTTCGCGCAGGATCATGTTATATCTCACGTCTCTGTACTAAGTATCACGTATTCTTGTTAGAGATCATCGATTATTGCACAACCTGCAGTAAGCATCATTCCTGCTGCCGATGCAGCGTTTTTGAGCGCACATCTTACAACACGTATTGGATCAATGATACCCATCTGCATCATATCCCCGTATTGATCGGTATATGCATTATATCCATGACGGAGGTCAAGATCCATAACTTTAGCAAGGACAACGTCAGCAACACCACCACTATTTTGAACAATCTGTTTAAGGGGAGCATTGCAGCAAGATTTGACAACATGATAACCTGCGTGGATTGAGTCATATGTGCTTGTTGGAAGCATCAAAGCTTTTCCTGCACGAGCAAGCGCAACGCCTCCACCAGGAACAATACCTTCCTTCATTGCAGCTTGTGTAGCATGCAATGCATCATCAACGCGGTCTTTGCGTTCGCGCAGTTCAGCTTCTGTTGCGCCTCCAACTCTTAAAACCGCAACGCCACCTGCAAGCAGATTTAGACGCTGACGTAAAAATGTCCTGTAATCATCATCAGGTGATGTCTCTATAGTCGAACGAATCTCAGTTACTCTCGCAGTTCTCTTCTCTTCATTTGACTTACATCCAACAAGGATAGTTTCTGATCGAGAGATAATTGCTTTTGTGCAAGAACCTAGATCATCAATGTTGACTTGATTGATTCTGCTAATATCAGTGCTGAGGAAGACATCGGTCCCAAGAATTAGTGAAAGATCTTGCATGGTGTCAAATCGTTGCTCTCCCATGCCTGGTGCTCTAATTGCACAGACCTTAAGTGCCCCTCTCATTTTATTGACAACAAGACCTTGCATTGCATCGCCATCAATATCATCGGCAATGATAAGAAGCGATCGTTGCGATGAGAGCACCCGTTCAAGAAAAGGAGTAATTTCTTTAAGTGAATCAATCCGCTTGTTACAGATAAGCACTACAGGCTTTTCGAGCTCACATAACATCTTGTCTTGGTTCGTGACAAAGTAGGGTGAAAGATAACCACGCTCAAGCCTTGCACCACTAACAACATTTAAGCTGCTATTGAATCCCTTTGCATCATCAACAGTGACAACACCGTCCTGTCCAACTGTCAAAATTGCATTTGAGATTAATCGTCCAAGTTCAATCTCACCATTTGCTGATACTGTTGCGACCTGTTGAATTTCATCATCAGATGTGACAGGAACTGCTTGACTCGTCAAATTGATGATAAGTTCTTCAACAGCTAGATCAATACCTTTTTTAATATCTGTTGCTGAATAACCTGCAGCAACCATCTTTAACCCTTCACTGAACATTGCTTGTGCGAGAACTGTTGCAGTAGTTGTACCATCACCTGCTTCCTCAGCAGATCTTGATGCAGCTTCCTTGATCATCTGGACGCCTAGATTTGCAACGCGATCCTTGAGATTAATCGATCGTGCAACTGTTACTCCGTCTTTTGTCAAGATAGGATGTTGGCCAGGATTCTCAATTAAGACATTTCTGCCTCTAGGTCCCATTGTAATCTTCACAGCATCAGCAAGGATATTTACCCCTTTAAGGATTCTATCTCTGATCTCTGTATCAAATAGTACAATCTTATCAGAACTTTCAGTTGACATTAATCTCTCAGGATTCGACGAGTTGTCGTTGTTGTATTCTCTGAGAGACCTTGCAATAGTCTACGCACACCAGTGAGTACATCTTCTGCAAAGCAGAGATCACCGACGATTTTGACGATCTCAGACGACTTAATAACGCCTGATTCTCTCAGAGATTGGGTTTTATGAGCTTCGAGAAGTTTTTCCATATAATCATTTTAGTCACATGATAGAGGAAGTAAACAGGCAAACGTCTTCACGTAGTTATTCCACGCCGTATCATTTACCATTGAGAAGAACTTATGATCTACAAATGTCTTTTTGATCTCATCCCAACATAGATTACCATCATGCGACTCAATCCCAGCAGGATCACCTGTCTTGAATGCAATCAAAGTCATATTTCGATCGAACTGTTCTTTAATATGAGTGTCAGCAAGAAATCTTTCTAGAAGAATCGGTTCCGATAACATCTTCTCAGCCTTCTTATCAGACATACCATCGACACGTGGGACATTATCTGTCTTATCACCGCGTAATGCCTTCCATCGTAGGTAGTCATACGCTGTTGATTTGATGTATTCTTTCTTGACAGGATTGAAGAGTTTGATTCTTTCACTCTTGTCAAGCAGTTGCATAAAGTCAGTGTCAGTTGAGACAATCACACACTCATCATCTTTGTGCACGTCAACACACAATGATGCAATTGTGTCGTCACATTCAAGTTGTGGATGCCTTGCAAGAGTGATTGGAAAATTGTTAAGTAGTTCAAGAATAATCTTCTTTTGACGACGAAATTCTTCCATCTCTGCTGCTTTTGGTGTTCCTGGTTCGATTACACGATTTGCTTTGTAAGCCGAGTCAGCTGCAATTCTGTGAGCAGGATAACCTTCCAGGACAAGATACATCTTATCAGGACGAGTTTCTTCAACAATAGGACGCAAGCCTCTAAAGAAGTTGAAGACTATGTGTGAGTCTCCCATCTTCATCCCAAATCGGGCCCTATGCATTAGATTGTAACCATCGAGTAGAATAACTTTCATCTTAGGCTCCTAAGATTATTCTATCGTATTCGAATCGTCTCGCACGTGACTTTTTGTCATTTCATCCAGATCAAAATGTGTTTGTGCAAGCGCCTTAGAACGTGTCAACATAGTATCAATGCTGCCTACGGCATTATTGACCATGAATTCACGAAGTGCATCGATGTCTGTATAAACAGTTGCATCGACTTCATTAAGATTTAATGTTGTCAGTGTCTTTCTTGGAAGACGAACGACATAGCTAGTTTCGCTATCTTCATTAAATCTACGTTTAACAACCTGTTCAATTACTTGGACAGGTATGATCTTCATTTCATTGTTATCTAGCAAATAGATGATTTGGCCAACTTCAAACATAAAAATGCCCTCACGTTGATTATACGTGAGGGCATTGTAATTTACAAACTAGATGTTATCTAAAGCCAGGTCCGAGAAAACCTCTTGAGACATTACCCTTATTGCTATTTCCCGGCTGCTTGTTGCCGTAGATCCAGCGTGATCCGCCCATGTTTTTAAGAATGTCATTAAGCTCTGTCTTGACAGCTGATCTGAGCTTTGCTTCATTGAGACGTGCTTCTCTCATATCAACAAGTGCTTCCATCAACTCAGTCTCATCGACTTCGTAAACGGTCTCATCTTGCATGTAGCCTTCACCTTCCATGTAAGAGTCATCTTCCATGTAAGAGTCATCTTCCATGTAAGAGTCACCACCCATACCCATACCCATGCCCATGGATTCATCGCCCATGCTCATGTAGTCTTCATCACCCATATAGTCTTCATCCATCGGAGGAGCCGCTTTAGTTCCAGGCGGAGGAGCTTTGACAGAAGGAGGCTTTCCTCCCATAGGCGGCTTAGAAGTCATCGCTGACGGTGCAGGAGGCTTAGCCGGTGCCGATGCCCGAACGGGAGCAGGTGACATACCTTCTCTCATTAGGCCAGATTTTCCGCCTTGTGCAAGGCCTGCAAGGATTGCAATACGATCGATATTAAAATTCATGTGAAATTCTCCACAACTCCCTATTATCTATGCTGTTTCTTTAAATTTATGATAATTTTGTGAGTATATTATCAGTAATTGTCTTACCTTTTTCTGATGCTGTCTTCATCTTTTCAAGACCTAATGCGTTTCTTACGACATCATAGACATCAAGTGGCAATTTTTCTTTCAAGATTGCCATGTCAGCATATTGATGCAAATCCCACTGAACTACAGGTAGGTCTTCACCATCAGGTCCGGGCTCTATATCACCGGTCTCACGACTCTCAAAGACAAAGAGTATGCGTGGCATCTCTTCGTCGGCAGGAACAACAATAAAAGGGATCTTTGATGATTGTGAACCGTTCTCATCTTCTTCGTACATTATTTCTGGAAACCATTTAGACATATTAAACACCTCATGTAGATTATAGACACGTCTGTAAAAAGCTGAAACTGCTTGTTACGAATCTACTAAAAACTCTTTTGCAGGTGACAAGATGCTATTGAGATTGCTTGAAAGTGTTTTAAGTAATGACTCTATCTTGTCTGACAATTTTTTATTCATAACATCGTCTTGTTTATATGTCTTGTCTATTGA
>Ga0181348_1001616_pt1 | contig 9968 bp, 8 predicted proteins | sample Su13VDMM110DN_FD_130092 | JGI IMG/M metagenome (GOLD analysis project Ga0181348, IMG submission 130092) | Freshwater viral communities from Lake Michigan, USA - Su13.VD.MM110.D.N | ecosystem: Environmental > Aquatic > Freshwater > Lake | place: USA: Michigan | collected 2013-07-16
AACAAGATTTTAATTTAGATGCTTGGACGAACGGAGCCAATGTTGGGGTAGATGATTATGCAACACAGTTTATTACCGGCGGCCAACTACGAGCTATTTTAATTAATGTTGATTTTATTAATCGAATATTTGAAGGGTTAGGGTCTGAAACAATTAAAGGACAATCGTCAGCAGATGAGACTTTTGGAGCTGTATATAAAAAAATATTTCAAAGTATATTTAGGAATTCTGGAAATCGATTTCAATTAAGCTTAGTATCTGATCCAGGAAATGCCAACCGAATATTAATGGTTGATGCTACTCACGTAAATGCAGTACCCAAAACTTTTGAAATTAAAGCTGTTACAGACGGAGGATTTTGTAGGTCGATATCATTAGCTTCAAAAGTTCCACAAGAAATGGCGTCCGTTGCAATGGTCGCAGCCACTTCAACAGCCACTTCAATTAATCCAAAAGCTATTAAAGTGATCGTGGGGGACACTACTAATCCTGCCGCCCCTGTTAGTAATATTCCGTCCGTGCTAAAAGCTATCGCAGATGGTGATGGGTTTACACAAAAAAATATAGAAGCGTTACGAAACGCAATGCAACAAGTAAAAGTAAATAAACCATCAAACGACGCGATTGTATATCCTATAGAATTTTCAGCTACTATGGACGGTGTAGAAGGATTCGTTTTTGGGAATACAGTAAAATGTAATTATCTTCCTGCCGTTATGCGAAAAGCAAAAATTGTTCATACAGTATTAAATGTAGAGCATGACATTTCTAATTCTGATTGGACGACTTCTATAACAACAGTATGTAGAGTTTTAGAATAAACAAATAAAATGGCTACTAGAAATAAAGTATATTATCCTAAATCACATGTAGTAACTAGTTTGTTTACTGCCGGCGAACAGCTCATGCTTGAGTCTGGAATTGAATATAAAGGATTTTATCATAGATACATTGACGGGGCTATATTTACTGAAGCTGAATGGGATCGTCGCAATTCAAAACGATTAATACGTTATGTAGATCAATTTGCGCAACCTAAAACGATTGTATACGATTCATTAGTAACTGTTAATAAAAATTACACAGCTCCACAACAATCGTATAATGTTCCAATAGCAGCTGATTTTAAAGTCGGCAAATTTGCTAGATATTTTTTAACAAGAAGAAACAGCAATACACCAACAGATTTAATAGAAATTGATGAGCGACAATTTAAACTTTGGTCAACTCCAAACGTCGGAATAGATGAAAATTTATATACTGCAATTTCAATGAATTGGAAATTGACAGGCCCACTACATGATGAAAAGATTGATGCAATGATTGTTAATTTCGGAGTTTATGATACTAATAAAAGAATGGTATTATTAACAAACAAAAGATTTCCGGGACTACAGAATTTTTTAACTAACTTCACTGAATTAACTATATATTCTCCTTTTATAAGTAAAGAAATTAAAAAAGTATTTGGTGCGATAACATAAATTACTTATATTTTACTAGGTTATGCACATCATAGAAACTAAAAGCGAGTTCACGTCTTTCCTAGAAAAAAGTAAAAATTACGATTGGATTGTAGTTCCCACGTATTGTAATGGAGATCGAGCAGTTCACATAGATTCAATATCTGTAATATTTATTTATGTAATTAATTTAGATTTAGAAGCGCTGTTAGTATTTAATCATACAGAAGGCCTTACTCTTTCAGAAACGCTTTTACAATCATTTCCAATTGATAATAAATTATTTGTATACAATAAAAAACGATTTAAGAAATTTTTAGATCGTTCAAATGTTATTGATATGAGCATGGTTGAGTATTTTCATAATAATCAACCTATAGAAGACGACTTTGATACTCCAGCCCATGAATTTTTTACAAGAAATTTCGAGTCATTTGCAAACCTTAACTGCATTATTCCAATTTCCAAACACATTGAAAAAGCACAATCAATTACTCAAAGATTTTTAGATGTATATGATTTTTTTCAAGAAGACGCTTCATTTATTAAATACAATGATTTAATTTTAGACAGCTTATATCAAATAGAACAAAATGGACTTTTTACAAATTACGAACAATTTAAAATACAATATAATGAATCGGCTTTACATGATGGGTTTGTATATACTGAATACAACTCATACACTACCACCGGACGTCCTAGCAATAGGTTTGGCGGTATTAATTTCGCTGCTTTAAATAAAGACAATGGAGCTAGAACTCCGTTTGTATCTAGATTTGGAGAAAAAGGATTTATGATGTCGTTTGATTACGATGCATATCACTTACGACTTTTAGCGGAATTAGTAGATTATAAATTTCCAGAAAATTGTGAAGTGCATACATATTTAGGTAAATTTTATTTTGATAAAGAAATACTTTCCAAAGAGGAGTATTTAGAATCCAAAGCAATTTCATTTCGTCAGTTATATGGAGGTATAAGTCAAGAATATTTAGTAATTCCATTTTTTGAAAAAATCTATCAATATACACAATTGCTTTGGTCACAATACAAACAAGATGGGTATGTAGAAACTCCTATGTTTGGTAGAAAATTATTTAAATCTTTTTTTACTGATATGAATGCAGCAAAGCTTTTAAATTATACATTGCAAGCATTTGAGACAGAAAGAAATATGGCCGTAATACATAACATACTTAATCGTACAAAGTCTTTCTCTTCGAAGCTTATTCTTTATACATACGATAGTTTCTTATGGGATTTTAATAAAACTGACGGAGCTAAATTAATTCGCATAATAAAAGAAGAATTAGAACAAGGAGGCAAATTTCCAACCAAAATAGAAATTGGAGCTGATTATCATAATTTAACACGCATTACACGTGACGTAAATTAAATTGTAAAATCAATCGCAGAAAAATAAATTTAATATATTTATACATGAAAAAGAGTAACTCCAACCTTAATTATTTTGGTTCAGCTTATTTGCGTATTTTCCGTAGAAAATGAATTAGATTATACAGTAAGTATGATTTCAAAAACATATGATGTTATTTATAAACGTATATTCATATTGTCAATTGAATTAAGTAATGAATTTATATGTAGTTTTAACATTGAAAAAGGAAATACAATGAAACAACTGCCAGGTTCTATGTTAGTACACCGAAAAAAAGAATCTAATACATTGTATACTATAAATTCTTTAAACGCTTTAATTAAACAAGAAAACAATGGAGTAGTTGATTCGAAATTTATTGTAAATTGGAATGATTATAAAAATTCATTTTTGGTAACTTCTAATAATGAATTGAAAATACTTAAAACTAAAGTATATCAAATTATTAATTTATAAGAAATTGTAGTAAAAATTAACTTTCAATATATTTATTTAAAAGTATTTGGTACTTACGTAAGAGTATCATATATTAGGTTATGTTAGTTGTTGAAGATGTAAAAATTACATTAACAATTACTAATTATCAATTAATTATTAACAAATAAAACAAAAAACAAATGGCTATTAATTTAGACGCTATCAAGCAAAAACTAAGTTCGCTGCAGTCTGTAACGAACAAATCAAACAACCTTTGGAAACCGGAACCTGGTTCACAAGTAGTACGCATTGTGCCGTATCAGCACAACAGAGACAATCCGTTTATTGAACTTTATTTTCATTACAATTTCGGAGGCAAATCTATTTTATCACCGATATCGTTCGGCAGACCTGATCCTATTGTAGAATTTGGCGAAAAGCTTAAATCAACAGGAAACTCAGACGATTGGAAATCTGGTAAAAAATTAGAACCGACAATGAGATGTTATGTGCCTATTATAGTACGTGGCAAAGAATCGGAAGGAATTAAATTTTGGGGCTTTGGTAAATCAGTTTATCAAGAATTGCTAGGATTTATTACTGACTCTGATTATGGTGATATCACTGATCCTGTTAACGGTCGCGACATTGCAGTAGAATTTAAAGCTGCTGATCAAACCGGTAAATCTTATCCTGAAACATCAATTCGAGTTAAACCAAATCAAACTCCAGTGACTGACAATAAAGCGATATTAGAAAAGTTAGGCAATCAGCCTAAATTAACTGACATCTTTAAAGAAAGTAGTTACGAGGAATTAACTAAAATGTTGCATAATTGGTTAGATCCAGAAAATGCAAAACAAGAAGAAGCTGTTGCCCCCGCTGCTAAAACTTCAAATCCTAACAAAGCAGGAATTGAATCGGCAGCTCCAGTTGCAAAGACAGATGACATATCTGCAGCATTTGACTCATTATTTAATAAATAAACAAATTGTAATCGAAAGATTGCGTAAGGATACTTATGGCAAAAACCAAAACAATTGTCGACGAAGTGCAGGTGCAAGATGATTTAGCTTCTGTATTAGCAGACAACTTAAACAAAAAATTTAAAAACTCTAATTACAAAGTAGCCTATTTTTTAGAAGGAGACACAGATGCTCCGTCTGATGTAAATGAATGGATATCGACAGGGTCAACTATGTTAGATTTAGCAATTTCAAATCGACCTAATGGGGGTCTTCCCGTTGGAAGGATTATTGAAATCACAGGATTGGAAGCTTCTGGTAAATCTTTATTAGCAGCTCACGCTTTAGCTGACACGCAAAAGAAAGGAGGATTGGCAGTTTACATTGACACTGAAAATGCTATTTCTCGAGAGTTTCTAGAAGCTATAGGAATTAATTTAAAGGACATGTTATATGTACCGTTGGATACTATTGAAGATATATTTGATGCTATTGATAGCATTGTAGAATCAGTTCGAAAAAATTCCAAAAATAGATTAGTAACTATAGTAGTAGATTCCGTTGCTGGTGCGTCAACTAAAATAGAAATGGCAGCAGATTATGATAAAGATGGTTGGGCAACTTCAAAAGCAATTATTTTATCAAAAGCAATGCGTAAAATTACTAACTTCGTTGGTAGAGAGCGTATATGTTTAATTTTCACAAATCAGTTACGTACTCGTTTAGGAGTATCTTTTGGAGATCAATGGACGACATCAGGCGGAAAAGCAATTGCATTTCACTCTTCAGTTCGTCTTCGTCTCAAATCTGTAGGTCAAATTAAATTAGCTAAATCGGCATCAGCCCCGGAAGCAGTGTTAGGAATTACAACACGAGCGCAGGTTGTTAAAAATCGTATGGGCCCTCCTTTACGATCTGTTGATTATGAAATTTATTTTGATTCTGGAATTGATGATTTTGGCTCTTGGTTAACTATGTTGAAAAATTATAATTTAGTTACACAGGCAGGTGCTTGGTATACATATACTAATACCGACACTGGAGAAATTATTAAATTTCAATCTAAAGATTTTAAAGAAAAATTATTAGACGACCCGGAAATGAAAGCACAAGTTTATAAAACTATCTGTGATAGATACATTATTAATTATCGTGCCGGAGAAACGTTTGGTATAGACGATGTCGAAATTGAAACAGAATTTCAAGGAGAAGAATCTTAACAAATGAAAGGTTACGCAGATTTATTAAAACAAATTCGCATTGACCACGAAAAAAATAATTTAGGCCTAGACAAAGACAGTAAAGTGTTAATTGTTGACGGCCTAAATTCTTTTTTAAGAGTGTGGAGTGCAGTTCCGTCAGTTAATGACGATGGCGATCATATCGGAGGCTATATCGGATTTTTACGATCAATAGCTGCTATTATTAGACAATTCAAACCTACTCGATGTATTATAGTATTTGATGGCAAAGGAGGATCTGCTCGCAGAAAGAAAATTTATTCTGGATACAAGGCAGGTAGGTCAATGTCTACTAAATTCAATCGCCGCAATGATGTTGGCGACCAAACAGTAGAATCAGAACTTATATCAATGAAAATGCAAATGGGTAAATTGTCAGAATATTTACAATGTTTGCCAGTAACACTTATATCAATTGATAATATAGAAGCAGATGATACGATTGCATATTTAACTACTGAAGTTTTTCGTCCAAAGAAAAGTGAAGTAATTATAATGTCAGACGATAAAGATTTTATACAATTAATTAACGAGCAAACTTCAGTATGGAGACCTGTAGAAAAGAAATATTACACTCCTAAAGAAGTTTTAGATCGTTTTGGAATTCCATCACATAACTTTATTCATTATAAAATTTTCATGGGAGATGGATCGGATAACATTAAAGGCATAAACGGCATTGGCATAAAGACATTACAGTCGAAGTTTCCGCTGTTGTTAGATGATAAAATCATTGCTGTTGAAGATGTATTACATTATTGCACAACAAAAAAAGATGAACATAAAGTATATCGTACTGTATTAGAATGTGAAGATCAATTGCGTCTTAACTGGCAATTAATGTCTTTAGAAGATTTAGATATATCATCTAATTTTAAGTTAATGATAGTAGATATGGCCGCCCGACCTATATCTAAGTTAGATACATTTAATTTTAAAAAGATGTTTATGCGAGACAAGGTATATACAACAATTCCAAATGTAGATTCTTGGCTGTCTACTAGTTTCAATTCGTTAGACGCATATAGTCAAAAGTAATATCAATATTTTATTTGTAAATAAAAATATTACAATAGAATATCATATATTAGTATATTAAATAAAAAACATGAGTGACAAGTTATCGAATTTCGGCCACGGATTTCAAATAAAAATAATTTCATCCCTTCTTACAGACAAAGCATTTTTACAACAGATAGCAGATATTCTTCTTCCAGAATTTTTTGAGTCGGAAGCAAACCAATGGATTGTCGATACTACTATTAAGTATTTTTATGAGTATGGGGTACCTCCTACATTAGATGTATTTAAAATTAAATTAAATGATGTTGATCGAGAAGTTGTAAAAACTTCAATAGTCGATTCACTTAAAGATTCATATCGATATTTAGAATCTGATGATTTAGATTTTGTTAAAGTTGAGACTGTAGATTTTTGTAAAAATCAATGTATTAAACGAGCTATATTAGAGTCTGTTGAGTTATTAAGAAAAGGCGAATATGAATCTATTAAGTCTACGATTGACGCTGCTATGAAAGCTGGAGCTGATAAAGAAGTAGGACATGAATATAATGAGTCAGTTGAAGCTCGATACAAAGACAATGTAAGAGCTACTATTCAAACTCCTTGGCCAATTATTAATGAATTAGCAGACGGAGGATTTGGAAAAGGAGAACTAGTTGTGTTTGTTGCTCCTGCAGGAATTGGTAAATCATGGGGCTTAATCAATGTAGGCGCTCACGCAGTTAAACAAGGATTGAATGTAGTTCATTATACATTAGAATTAAATGACGCGTATGTAGGACAACGTTATGACGCGGTATTAACAGGTATAGCAGCACAAAATTTAAAATATAATATTGATGAAGTTACTTCAACAGTAGCTAAATTACAAGGAAATTTAATAATTAAATATTGGCCAACTAAAACAGCATCATGCTCAACAATTAGATCGCATATTGAAAAAATGATTATGTTAGGTAAAAAACCTGATATAGTAATTGTCGATTATGCTGACTTATTAAGAGGAGCTGTAGCAAGAAAAGAAATGCGCCATGAGTTAGAATCAATTTATGAGGACTTACGTGGTATAGCAGGAGAGTATGAAGTGCCTGTATATACTGCTTCGCAGGCAAACAGATCAGCTCTCGAGCAAGATGTAATTGAAGCAGACAAGATATCAGAATCCTATGCCAAAGTAATGATTGCAGACTTTGTATTATCATTATCTAGAAAAGTAACAGATAAAATAGCAGGCACTGGCAGATGGCATATTATTAAAAATCGATTTGGGCCAGACGGAATTACACTTCCTTCGAAAATGAATATGTCAAATGGACAAATTCATATATATGAAGAAACATCGGTACAAGGAAAAGATACTAATAAACAAATGCAGACAGGAGAAGAATTATTGCGTAAAAGTTTATTAAATAAATACAAGGAAATACAGGGAGATTCTTTTGGTTAGTATATAATTATTATTGGAGCGCGACCTTCAATAATTAAAAAAATAAAAAATTGTGGAATTATCAAATAAAATACTTAGCGATATAACTGTCTATATGAAGTACGCACGTTATCAATCAAATCGTAATCGTCGCGAAACATGGAAAGAGCTAGTAACTCGTAACAAAGAAATGCACATTAAAAAGTATCCAAATTTAGTTGCGGAAATAGAAACTGCATATAAATTTGTGTACAATAAAAAGATTTTACCTTCAATGCGCAGTTTACAATTTGGAGGTAAGCCAATAGAAATTTCTCCGAATAGAATTTATAATTGTGCTTATTTACCTATTGATGATTGGCGCGCTTTCGGAGAAGTAATGTTTTTACTTTTAGGAGGCACAGGCGTTGGATATTCAGTACAAAAACATCATGTAGAATGCTTACCTGAAATTAGAAAACCAAATCCTAGCAAAAATAGAAGATACTTAATTGGAGATTCTATTGAAGGATGGGCTGATGCTGTTAAAATACTATTAAAATCATATTTTGAAGGCGGCGCAACAATTAATTTTGATTTCTCAGATATACGAGCAAAAGGAGCTATGTTAATTACTTCAGGAGGTAAAGCTCCAGGCCCGCAGCCTTTAAAAGAATGTATTGTTAAAATTCAAGGTATTTTAGATTCAAAACAAGTTAATGATAAATTATCTTCTATAGAAGTACATGATATTATATGTTACATTGCAGATGCAGTATTAGCCGGCGGAATTCGTCGCGCTGCTTTAATATCTTTATTCTCTGCAGACGATGATGATATGATTGCTTGTAAATCAGGTCAATGGTGGGAGTTAAATCCACAGCGTGGGAGATCAAACAACTCGGCAGTGTTATTAAGAAATAAAGTAACTAAAGAGTTTTTCTTGTCTTTATGGAAAAAGATAGAAGCATCTGGAGCAGGAGAGCCGGGAATTTATTTATCTAATGATAAAGATTGGGGAACTAATCCATGTTGTGAAATTGCTTTACGACCATTTCAATTCTGTAACCTATGTGAAGTAAATGTATCAGATGTTACCACTCAAGAAGATTTAGATGAAAGAGTTAAAGCAGCAGCATTTATAGGAACACTTCAAGCAGGTTATACTAATTTCCATTATTTACGTCCTGTATGGCAACGCACTACAGAGAAAGACGCTTTAATTGGTGTAGGCATGACAGGTATTGGTTCAGGTGTTGCTCAAAAGTTTGATTTAAAACGAGCAGCTGATTTAGTAAAGGAAACAAATGCAATCATTGCCAAACAAATTGGAATCAATGCATCGGCAAGATCCACTACTATTAAACCTTCAGGAACTTCTTCATTGGTGTTAGGAACTTCTTCAGGCATTCATGCTTGGCATAACGATTATTATATTCGTAGAATGCGAGTTGGTAAAAATGAAGCAATTTACACTTACTTGCTAATCAATCATCCTGAGTTAGTTGAAGATGAATATTTCCGTCCTCACGATACTGCAATTATTACTGTACCTCAAAAAGCTCCGGAAAATTCTATATTACGTCACGAGGTTGCTTTAGATTTATTAAATCGAGTTAAATGGTTTTATACTAATTGGGTTAAGGCAGGACATAGGACAGGTTCAAATACTCATAACATTTCAGCTACAGTTTCAATTAAATCTGATGAATGGGATTTAGTAGGCGAATGGTTATGGGAAAATCGTAAATTTTATAATGGAGTAGCTGTATTACCTTATGATAATGGTACATACACGCAAGCACCTTTCGAAGATTGTACTAAAGAAAAATATGAAGAATTAATGAAATCATTAACAAATATTGATTTATCTAAAGTAGTTGAAATGACTGATATGACAAATTTAAAAGGCGAAATAGCTTGTGGATCAAATGGCTGTGAGATACAGTAATTAAATTTCACAAGTTGTAGATAATTATATAAAAATAATGAGGTGGCATTTACTCATTTAATTAATTAATCAAATGTCAAATATATAAACAAACAAACAAA
>Ga0181348_1001617_pt1 | contig 9966 bp, 12 predicted proteins | sample Su13VDMM110DN_FD_130092 | JGI IMG/M metagenome (GOLD analysis project Ga0181348, IMG submission 130092) | Freshwater viral communities from Lake Michigan, USA - Su13.VD.MM110.D.N | ecosystem: Environmental > Aquatic > Freshwater > Lake | place: USA: Michigan | collected 2013-07-16
AAGCGGCACCGTCACTAACCTGACCGGCACAGCGTCAATAAATATCAACGGCACCGTAGGGGCTACGACGCCTGCTGCGGGTGCGTTCACTACGCTAAGTGCAACAGGACTTATTACCGGCAGCTTAGACCAAGTAATAGGTTTTAAAAACAAAATTATCGGTGGTGACTTTACTGTTAATCCGTGGCAACGTGGTACGAACTTTGCCGCAATAGCTACCGCAACTTATTTTGCTGACCGCTGGTTGAATACCAACACCACAACGGCTGTAATTACAGCTTCTAGGGCGGTAGATGCTCCTACAGCAGCACAAGCGGGTATTTTTACTCAAAACTGTATCAGTATGGCAGTTACAACTGCTGATACCGCAATAGCGGCTGGCGATCTTGTTTTAATCCGGCATTTTATTGAGGGAACCAATGCGGTTTCATTTGGTTTTGGACAAACAGGTAGTAGAAATGTAACTGTGTCTTTTTGGGTAAAAGGCACTAAGACAGGAATTCATTGTGTGTCACTTACAAATTCTGCACAAAATCGGTCTTATGTTGCGGAATACACAATTGTCACTACAGATACTTGGGAATACAAGAACATCACTATACCTGTAGACACAACAGGCACATGGCTGTATGACACAGGTATTGGATTAAGACTTAGCTTTGCTTTAATGTCCGGCACAACTTATCAAACCACGGCAAACGCTTGGGCTGCCGGGGCTTTATTTGCAACAGCAAACCAAGTCAATGCGATGGATAATACTTCCAATGTCTTTAAAATAGCCTTAGTACAACTAGAGGCTGGTTCTGTTGCTACATCATTTGATGTGCGGAGTGTTGGGACTGAGTTGGCTTTGTGTCAGAGGTATTATTATAGAGACACCCCACCGGCCACAGGACTTACGGTCGGAGGGAATGGAACTTGTATCAGTGCAACCCAAGCTAACGTGAATTGTGAGTTTCCAGTTCCCATGCGGGGTAGACCAACTGCATTAGAACAGTCTGGAACTGCAACAGATTATTCAGTCGGTGATATAGGCGCAATAGCTTGTAGTGCTGTGCCTGCGTTTGCTAATGCATCAGTTCATAGGTCAATAGTAACTATAACTGTTGCGGCAGGTTTAACGCTTGGATTTGCTATGAGGACTAGGGCAGCAAACGGAACTGCTGGCTATCTTGGCTGGAGCGCAGAACTATGAAACGCTATAAATTTACGGACTCAAAAAATGATGTATTACACCAGATTGACGAAGACGGCAAAAGCAGAATGTCTTGCGCTATTGACCATTTTGAGTATACGGAATGGTTAGCTAACGGTGGTGTAACAGAGGCTTCTGACCCAGAACCAACGCCCGCACCCGCACCCGCACCTACGCTCGTAGAGCAAATCCTCGCAAGCCCAGCTGATCTTGCAGCACTTAAAAAAGCATTAGGACTTTAACCCATGACCGTAACCGTAAAAGTGCTGATACCGGCCAAAACCGCAGAAGCCAGCCAAACCACGCAATACACTGCGTCAAACGTCACCACGATTATCGACAAGTTTACGGCGACCAACTACAGCGCCAGTTCCGCAACCTTGAGCGTCAATCTGGTTACCTCGGGCGACACTTCGGGCAACCAGAACCTGATTACCAAGACCAAGACGCTTGCGCCAGCAGAGGTATATACTTTCCCCGAGATTGTCGGCCAGGTGCTGATAGCGGGCGGGTTTATCTCCACCATCGCCGGGACGGCCACGGCCATCAACATTCGTGCTTCAGGGCGGGAGGTTAGCTAGTGCGGCACTTTTGTAAGCTAGCGGGTAATGTAGATGTCATGCCGTCATTGCGTGAACTGGCGGTAAATAGCCATTTATGGAACCAAAACTCTTTACGCACTACGCACCCCAACAGCCCGCATACGCAAGTTGACGATATATGGTTATGGTTTAACAAGTTACAGCAGGACGTAGCCGCAACGATTGATGACATACAAACTTACCCATACCCAGCTTGGCAAAGCCTGTTAGGGCTGCGCGGGATTGTCTTGGATTTAATACGCCGCGTAGACGGCGTTCAATTGGGCCGGTGCATGGTAACTCGTATGCGTCCCGGCGCTACGATAACGCCGCATAAAGACGAGGGCACACCCGCTACGTTTTACACTCGGTATCAAATAGTTTTACAAAGCCTTCCCGGCGCGTTATTTACTATAGGGGACGAAACCGTAAATTTTCAATCCGGCGATATTTGGTGGATTAACAACCGGGAAACACATTCGGTAATAAATAACAGCGGCGAAGATCGACTTGTATGTATTGTTGATATTAAAAGCGCGTAATGATAACTGCCCAAATTGAACCTTGGCCAGCATTTATACATGAAGCGCAACCGCTTCTTCCGTTGCATTGGGCGGAGTTAGCGTTAAACAAGGACAAGGTGCCGTTAGACCCGCAATACGATGTATACGCGGCTAGAGACACGGCGGGGCAAGTGCTAGTGGTAACTTTGCGCCAAGATGGTGAATTAGTAGGCTACTTTATAGGCTTTATAGCGCCGGGTTTGCACTATAAAACTTGTCTTACGTTAACAATGGATATTTTTTGGACGCACCCTTCAATACGTAACGGGTTTGCGGGCGTTAAACTTTTTAGGCTTGTTGAAAAAGAAGCAAAACGTCGGGGTGTTCAACGCATGTTTTTTGGGTCTAAATTACACAAAGACGCGTCTAAACTATTTGAATTTTTAAAAATGCAGGCTACGGAAATTTATTATTCTAAGTGGCTAGGAGATTAACATGGTTGCAGCCGCAGTTATCGGTAGCGCAGTAGTAGGCGGTGTAATGGCCTCAGACGCGGCGGGTGACGCAGCCGACGCATCAAGTGCGGCTTCGGCGGCGTCCGTTGGCGAGCAGCGCCGGCAGTACGACCTTAGCCGCGCAGACCAAGCGCCGTACCTTGCGGCTGGCACTGGCGCGGTCAATCGGCTAGGCGCGGGCGTAGCGGCGGGGGGTGAGTTCGGCGCAGCCACGCCGTTCGATTTCCGATACGACCAAAACACTGACCCCGGCTACGCGTTTCGTTTTTCCGAAGGCATGAAAGGGTTGGAACGGAGCGCGGCGGCTAGGGGCGGCCTGCTGTCGGGCGCTACGCTTAGGGGCATAACACGCTACGGGCAGGACATGGGCAGCCAAGAATACCAAAACGCCTTCAACCGCTATACGACCGGCTTCAACGCCAACACGGGCGAGCGCAACCAGCTCTACAACCGTTTAGCTGGGGTAGCCGGAACAGGTCAAACGGCGACTAATCAGATCGGCGCGCAAGGTGCGAACATGGCGAGTAACATCGGCAACGCCTACATGAACAACGCGGCCAACCAAGGCAACGCAGCGATGGCAGCGGCGGGGCAGCGTCAGTCGGCTTTTGGCGGGGCGGCCAATGTGCTGGGCCGGATGTATGGGCGCAATCCGTACGGTGTAGGCCAGCAATTAAGCAATCAATACGGGTACGAGAACGTATACGGCGCGGGTGGTGGCGGGCAAGTGCCTGATTCGGTGAACTGGGATATCGCATAGGAAAAATCATGGCTGAACTTAACTTTGGACTACTGACCCCGCCTGGCTCGCAAAACATAGGCAACGCTTTTGTGCAGGGCATGGATCAGGCGGCGGCGGCTAGGGCGCAAGAGAACCAGAACGCGCTGTCTCAGTACACCTTGGGCAAAGCAAGGCGGGAAGATGAACTGACCAATAAGATGTTGGCCGGTATGCAAGGTGCCGACACAATTGAAAAACAAGCGGCGGTGTTGCGTAGTGTTGGTAAGTTCAGAGAAGCCAATGAGTTAATAACGTCTGGTTTGGAACAAGACATTAAAAAAGGAACGTTAGCCGCGCAGCCCGGCACGGCGGCGCGCGTTGCGGCTCAAACGGCAAGAGACAGACAAACGTTTGAAGGCCAAGCTATACGCGATTTAAGAATTAACCCCTCGGACGACAACATACGCGCGTTGGGGCAAGATGCCGTACTCAAAGGCATTTACAACCAAGACCAAGCAGATCAAAAGGTAGCGGAGTTTTTAGCTATACCTTTGGATCAGCGCGTTGCTAGGTTTAGCCAGTATGGCGCACCTGCGGTTGCGCCGCGTCAACCTAACTTGGCGGCAGACTTGTTAATTCCAGGCCCGGACGGCACGCTGGTTCCTAATACGGCACTTATCGGCATAAAAAAATCTTTGCGCCCACTTGGCACTACGGTCAATGTAGACACTAAAGTCGGTAATAAATTTGGTGAAACATTTGCTAAAGAGGTCGGCGAGGCCGATGTAAAACTTCGCGGTGCTGCGCTAGATGCGCCCACAATGGCGGCAACTGCCAATCAGACGCTAAGGCTACTGGAAGATCCAAAGACATTTACCGGCGGCGCGGCGAACATAAAATTAAATATCGCTCGCGCGCTTAACGTAATTGGTGATACCGATACGACCAGCATAGCTAACACCGAAAAACTTATCCAAAGCACTGGCGCGGCAACGTTAGCCGCGATTAAAACTTCTGGCCTTGGTACTGGGCAAGGTTTTACTGATAAGGACTTAAAGATGTTGCAGGGGGTTGCCGGAGGTACGATAGACCTAAACGCAGACACCTTGCGCGCGTTTGCCACCGCGCAGCATAACGCTGCCGTAGCCATAACTAAGAAATGGGAAACGCGCCGCGCTAATATCCCCTCAGCCGCGTTGAGTGGAACAGGCATCGATAAAGAAACGTACACTATAGAACCAAAATTTTCCCCCTATGTAGAAACAAAAACAACCACCGATGGCAGGCGTTTGGGTAAAAAAGCCGACGGAACAGTTGAGGTAATAAACTAATGGCCGAAAACCTTACCGCGTTGTGGGACGCCACACCCGCCGCTGAACCACCGCAAACAGAAAACCTTCAGTCTCTGTGGGACAGCACACCTGGTGGAGCGGCTATCGCTCAACCAAGGCAACCCGCGCGCCCACTGCGTAGGCCCGCGAGTGAAGCGCTAACCGACATTGGCGGCGCGGGGGTTATGGGCGCTGGAACGGGGCTGGTAGCACCGGAAATACTTCAGGGTTTAGGCATGGGGGTTAAAGCAATTCCGACCCCATTTACCCAAAGTATGGGTTCGGGGATTGAGTTTTTGGGCCGCGCGGCAAGGGTTGCGGGCGCCCCCGCGCGTCTGGCTTCCGGCGCGTTAAGTGGTGTAGGGTCTGAAACAGCAGGTAAGACCGCAGAGGGTTTGGGCGCGGGGCCGGTTACGGCTGAAGTGGCGCGGTTTGTAGGCGGCGGTTTAACGCCTGAAGTTACACGTACAGTCGGCACTTTTATCGCTAACACTTTATCGCATTGGGCTATGCCCGGTCGTTTAGACGCGGCGGCGATGCGAACAATGGCGGGGCAAATAAGCCAAAAAATTAGCCAAGCAACCGGACAGCCTTTAACCGAATACGAGCAGGCTTACGTTGCTAGATTAGTTGCTGACGTTCAGGGCAGTCGAAACCCCGGCGAGGCATTAAGAGCCATAGGCGCAGAGATGCAAGCCGGCGCGGAAAATGTTCTTGAAACGGGGGAAAGACGCGCCGCCGATATTGTAACCTCGGCAAAGAACAAAACCGCGTTGGATCTTCAGCGCGAAACGCAGTTAGCTAATAAACGGTTGGCCGACGCAAACGTTAAGGCCGGCGCGTTGCATGACAGAGCCAACGCCGCGTTAAACGATGCCGAAACCGCAGCGCGGGCAGAATTAGCGGCAGCGGAAAAAAAGACCGCGCCCTACGGGCAAGCAACAGACTATTTAACTACGTTAAAAAATCAAACTACCGACGCGGCTAAAAAAACGCGGTTGGAGATTGGTCGGGAACGGCCCCTTGGCAATACCGAGATTGGTGGTGAACTACGCGACGTTGCGGTAAAAAGAGAAAGTGATTTTCGTACCGCAGCGTCGGAACGGTACGCGGCCACAGCGGCTGAGGTAAATAAGGATGTAGCCAAGTTAGAAAAAGCGGGGATAACAATCGATAAAAATCCTGCGTATACCAAACTAATTTCCGATTTGGAAGCAGAATTGGTTCCAGGTAAAAACAGCAAAGATGTAATTGAAGGCTACAAAAAAATACTTGACCAAATAACAGGCCCGGTATCGTACAACTCGATTGACCAATCGCGGAAGCTATTGGGCGATTCTTTTGGTAATCCACGCATAACGGGATATGAAAATTTAGAGCGTGACGTCCAACAAAACATTTACAAACGCCTTCGGGACATACAAGTAAAGTTCGCCGGGCCTAAAGCGGAGCAAATGCTTAAAGATTACGCTGACTCGCGTCCAGAACTGGCGGTATTTGGGTCAAAGGCAGGTCAGCAACTAACGGGTATGGATCGCAGCGCGCTAGCTCAGTTTGCCACTGACCCGTCCAAAATGCCGGGGTATTTCTTTAAGACACCTACGGCATTTCGGAATCTGGTTGAGCTTGTAGGCGACAAAGCGTTGGCAACGCAAGCGGGGCTAGACCATATTACCGCCGAATTGGCCGCCAAGGATACCTCGGCCAAAGTGCGTAGCTGGATGACTACTAACAGGGAAATGCTTAACGCGGTGCCGGGCGCAAAAGCTAACGTAGTTAAATACGCAAACTTTTTAGAGGCTGCCGAAAAACAAAACGCGTCAATAGACGCAGGCATAAAAAAATTAACTGAACGGCAAACAGGACTTCGCTCAACGGCAGCATCCGAAGCCGTCGGTATTCGTGCCGGCGGCGTTGTGCAACGTAACGAATTAGCCACGCAAGCCAATGCAATAGCCGCCGCAGGCGAAGCGGAAAGCAACGCGTTGATTACGCGGGCGGCGGGTGAGGCAAAAGCCTTAACAACGGCTGCCGAAGCTAGAGCGGGCGTTGTATCACAGGAGAGCGCCGCAGCCGCGGACAAGATATGGAACCGCGCAAGCGCGTCACCGCAATTTAACGCGCGCAAATTAATTGAAGATGGTGACGCAACCCAATGGTCGTTGGTGGCTCCGATCATTCAGCGTTCGCCTACGGGCAAACGCGATATATACGACGCTATGCGGGAAACTTTAGCTGATAGATTGTCTAGCGGAAATGTAAAAGGGGCTACCCAACGGTTTAATGAAGTCATCAGCCCGGGAATGGTAAAAATGGGGCTGCTTGACGCTTCAGCAGCAAAAAAGTTTTCGGAACAATTAGCTAGAATTGAAGCGCAACGCGTACCCTCCCCGGAAGAATTAGGCGTTTGGAATCGTATGCTGTTACAGGCCGTGGCTGGGTACGCTAGCTCGGTAGGGTCGCGCGGGTTAAACGCCGGGTTTTCTCTTGTGTCTGACATCCCAACGTTTGGGTCGCTACCAACTAAAACTAACGCGCTGGCGCCACAAAACAACAACTTAGCCAGGTAGCTAAAACATGGAAAACCAGCAAGTAATTAACGTGTTTCTTGGCGTCGGCATGACTGTCGTGGGCTGGTTTGCTAGAGAACTGTGGGCTGCGGTCAAGGAACTGAAAGCCGACTTAGCAAAGCTGAGCGAGGACTTGCCGAAAGAGTACGTGGCTAGGGATGATTACCGCGAGGACATACGGGAAATAAAAGCAATGCTGGCGAAGATATTTGAAAAACTTGAAGGCAAGGCGGACAAATGAAAAAACTACTTACGTTGGCTGCTTAATATGGCCGTGAGAAAACCAAAAGTAGCGGTAAAAGCAATTCAGCAGGAAAGCCCTGTTGACAAGGTTATCGGTTTGATTAAATGGGTGGATAACCCGTTCAAACTGTTTACCGTTTTGGTGATTGCATCATTTGCTTTCGTAGGTTTTTTTGCTTGGGAAAGCAGGGAAGTTTTAAAGTCTGCGATTACGGCTAATGACAAGCTGGCTTCCCTAAAGTCTGATTCTGAGTTAATGGATATATCCAGTGCGCTAATTAAAGAAGCTGGCGGCGAAGTTGTTGTTGTACACCAAGCCAATCTGATGATTAACAAAAGAACTACCGTAATGGCCGTAGACAAAAACGGCAGGAATAAGTCGGTCGAAGGAACTGTCACTAGCATCTTTAACGAAAGCCCCGGCAGGAACAAGGCCGTTGTTGCAATGTTAAGCGGTGAAGTTCTTTGCGAGGACTTCAAGCCTTCCTCAAAGGTGGGCGAGTGGTTTGTGAAGAACGAAGTGACGTTTGTATGCCGAGGCTCTATACCGCCCGAAATTGGCAAATTGGTTGGCTATATCAGTGTTGGTTTCAAGAAAAAGCCTGATGATGTAAATTCAATGAAGGTAATACTTAACCAAGCCGCAGCAAAAATGGTGAAATAAATGGACTGGCTCAAACAGATTGCCCCGACGATTGCCACGGCGCTTGGTGGCCCATTGGCTGGAATGGCCGTGTCCGCCATCTCCAAGGCCATTGGCGTAGACGAGGCCAAGGTGGGCGACCTGATAGCCAATAACAAGCTGTCAGCCGAGCAGATTGCACAGGTCAAGATTGCCGAGATTGAGCTGCAAAAGCAGGCGCAGGAGCTTGGTCTTAACTTTGAGAAACTTGAGGTCGAGGATAGAAAGTCGGCCAGAGAAATGCAGGCTACTACTCGCTCGATGATGCCGCCAATCCTAGCAGGGTCAGTCACCGTTGGTTTCTTCGGCATCATGGGCATGATGTTTTTCAATCAAATCGACAGCAGCAACCCGGCAATCCTGATGATGTTGGGCAGTCTAGGCACCGCCTGGACGGGCATTATTGCCTACTATTTTGGATCTTCGGCTGGCTCTCAGGCCAAAACAGACCTTCTCTCCAAGGCGGGAAAATGAAGCTCACCGAACATTTCACCCTTGAGGAACTGACAGCCAGCGAGACCGCAGAGCGCAACGGCTGGGATAACACCCCAAACGAGCAGGAACTGGCTAATCTGGTGCGCTTGGCCGAGTTTCTGGAGCAGGTAAAAGAGGTGCTGGCCGGGAAGCCGATTATGATCTCGTCGGGCTTACGCACCAAAAAGGTTAATGACGCGGTAGGGTCTAAGGACACCAGCCAGCACCGAATTGGCTGCGCTGCGGACTTTAAAGTGCCGGGAATGACTCCCGACGAAGTAGTGAAGGCCATCGTCGCCAGCGGCATAGGATACGATCAGGTTATCCGGGAATTTGACCGCTGGACGCATATCAGCATACCCAACAGCATCAATTTCAGCCCCCGCGCGCAGGCGCTGATTATTGACAAGGCCGGTACGCGGCCTTACGCGTAACTAGCCTTCCACCGAATAGGATCGGGAAGGCGTTTTCCACTCCCTGTCCGGCGCTGGCGTAATCCAGGACGGGTCGTGCCAGACTAGCCTGTTGTTGGGATACGAGATCCACGGCCCCGAATCCAACGCAATAAAATGGTGGTTTTTGTGCTGCTCCGGCACTTCACTCCAGCCGGTTTTCATCCAATCCACAGTAAACAGGTAATTGCCTTTCCGAATCTGCCCGTCCCTGCCCAGCGCGGTCACCGCGTGGCCCTTCAAAAACGGCAAGGCGACGACCGTAAATTCGTAGCCGTAGCTATCCCACCAACAAGACTGCTCAATCGGCAGCGGGTCACAAGGCTTGCTGCAAATCATGTGGATCGGCACTCTTGCCCAGCACGCGCCGGAGTCCAGCATCACCTGAAACATCGGCGCGCGCGCTGGCTCGGCACGAAAAGCAAACACCACCGCTTTTGTAAACTCGCCATGCCCCTTCTGTTCGTCAAACAAAAACTCGTTTCTGACGTAGCAGGATGTGTACGGGGTTTCGGCCAATAGGGTCATTTTTTAACGGCTTGAATGATGGCCGAAACGCCCTGCACTTTTTGCCGGTAGCGCCGGATCGTGGCGGCAACGTCCGTGGTTGCGGCATTGGTCGGCACAAACAGTTTGTTCTCGATAAGATATATATTGCGTTCACGCAAATATGCGATGGCGGCGTTAAGTTTATCCATT
>Ga0181348_1001622_pt1 | contig 9962 bp, 6 predicted proteins | sample Su13VDMM110DN_FD_130092 | JGI IMG/M metagenome (GOLD analysis project Ga0181348, IMG submission 130092) | Freshwater viral communities from Lake Michigan, USA - Su13.VD.MM110.D.N | ecosystem: Environmental > Aquatic > Freshwater > Lake | place: USA: Michigan | collected 2013-07-16
ACTGAATTGCCCGTATTATATGATTGGTTATAAACCCCGCCAATCTCAAGAGTTTTTGTATGGGCAGATAGTAAGCTTCCTGCCGTCCCCCCAGTATACCCGCGTAAGTTTAATAATCCCACCGGTGTAGTTGTTCCAATGCCGACGTTACCACCACTAAATATAACATTAGATGTTGATATAGAACTTAATCCGGTAAAAATTGGCGTATTATTGTCGACGATAATTGACATACTATTATTTATTAAAAGTCATAAAGTCGTATACCTCTTGTCTTACCACTAACTGTAATAAGTAAAAAATCATTAGAAGCTGTCATTACATTAGTGAATGTAGATACAGTGCCTATTATAGTAGTAGACCCTCCTCCTATAGTTAATGCACTAAACGTTGCACCACCTGTCGATGATAATTGACCAAACATGGACCCGCCATTTGTGCCAGATAGAGGTACATATAACCCACCAGAAGCGCCGCCACCGGCTGCGGCCGTTGTCTGGAACGTCCCATCTCTAAATTCAACTGCAGATAAGAAAGTTCTACCAGTAGCTGAAATATTTCCTACTACAGTTAATTTAGTTACCGGAGTTGCCGTCCCAATGCCGACGTTGCCGGTTGCCTGCTTCAGCACCAGCTGAGTTAAGTGGCCCTGAGTCGCGAATGAGTAAGTGCCGAGGATTAGGTCGTAGGGCGTGCCCGCGCTTGCATCGGTGTATATCCGATGGGCCGTGCCGGTGTTATCGAAGAGCAACGCCTTTGTGGAGTCGGCCGAATCGGTACGGAACGACACACCACCCAGTACATCCAGCCGGGTATTGAAAGGATTGGTTAAGCCTACAGTCCTGATACCCACGTTACCTGTTGTAATAGTTAATCCACTAAACGTTGCACTTGCCGTTGATGATAATTGACCGAACATCGACCTAACATTTGTACCTGATAATGGTACAAACCCACCACCACTAGCATTGCCCCAATAAGCACTATTAGTTGCAACTACAGTTAAGTCACCTAAAATTAAAGCACTATTACTATTAGTAAATGTGTAACTAGAATTCCAATTATTACTATCACCTAAATTAGCGTATACTATACCTGATGCTGAAATATTTCCAATAACTGATAATTTTTCATTCGGTGACTGGGTACCAATACCAACTGACCCTGTATCGGCTATTGTCATGTACCCACCCTCTGCATCTATAAATGTTGCAACTGGTTGCGAACCTGATTGCTTTACAGTTAAAGCGGGCCCGGTACCTACATTAACTACACTTAATGCGCTTGTTACAGTAACTGTTGTATCAAGGTATGTAAAATCTCCCAACACGCTTAAGTTACCTAAAACGGTTAAACTGCTTAAAGTAGGTGAAGAGTTTTGTAAAACTATATTAGCGCTATTACTATTCGTATAACTGTAAGATGAATTCCAATTAGCTGATGTAACTGATATATCGGTTAAATCACCTAAGATCATTGCACTATTAAGTGCGAATAAAGTCCCGCCATTAACACCTACCCCTGGGTTCCAATAAGCACTATTAGTTGCAACTACAGTTAGGTCGCCTAAAATTAAAGCACTATTAGAATTAGTAAATGTATACGACGTATTCCAATTAGCTGATGTGACTGATATATTGGTTAAGTCTCCTAAAATTAAAGCGCTATTAGAAGTTAAAAAAGTATAACTTGTATTCCAATTGGCAGACGTATTAGCTATATCAGTTAGATCACCTAAAATTAAAGCACTATTAGATGTTAAGAAAGAATAACTTGTATTCCAATTAGCTGATATTGCTGCTATCTCAGATAAATTTGCTCCCGATAGATAAGCGGCACTATTATTAACTAAATTGGTATAAGCATTATTCCACGTAGCTGATGTATTAGCTATATCAGTTAGATCGCCTAAAATTAAAGCACTGTTTGAAGTTAAAAAGGTATATGATGTATTCCAATTAGCCGATACAGCTGCTATCTCAGATAAATTTGCTCCTGATAGATAAGCGGCACTATTACCAACTAAATTAGTATAAGAGATGTCCCACGTCGCAGACGTAACTGCTATATCAGTTAGGTCACCTAAGATTAAAGCGCTGTTAGAAGTTAAAAATGTATATGATGTATTCCAATAAGCGGATGTAACTGATATATTGGTTAAGTCTCCTAAAATTAAAGCACTGTTGGATGTTAAGAAAGTATAACTTGTATTCCAATTAGCTGACACGGAAGCTATCTCAGATAAATTTGCTCCTGATAAATAAGCTCCGCTATTACCTACTAAATTAGTATAAGAGATGTCCCACGTCGCAGATGTAACTGATATATTAGTTAGATCTCCTAAGATTAAAGCGCTATTGGATGTTAAGAATGTATAAGAGGTATTCCAATTAGCCGATACTGAAGCTATTTCTGATAAATTTGCTCCTGATAAATAAGCTCCGCTATTACCAACTAAATTAGTCCAAGCATTTGTCCAATTATTACTATTACTATCGTAAGCAGATGTAGATATAACCCCGGTTGAACTTATACCACCAATAACTGTTAATGTTTCGTTAGGTTCCGATGTTCTGATACCAATAACTCCTCTACCAATATATGGCAAGTCATTACCAATATGGAGAACTTCTAAATTATTATTATTATCAACAAAACTTGCTATATCACCACCACCAGGTCCTTGACCTACAAATAATGCTGGCCCGGGCCCTGTATTATATACACTTAATGCGCTCGTGGAAGTAACTATTAAAGCATTTGCAAATACTGCAGATCCTGTTACGAATAAACTTCCTAACACACTTAAATTTTGCGCAAAACTTGTTGTACCATTAACCAACCCACCGCTCGTAGAAAGAAAATTGCTATTAACGTATGGTATAGTGGCATACGTTGCGCTATTAATACTAAATTGAGTGTATGTATTATTCCAATTAGCTGATGTAACCGATATATCAGTTAAATCACCAAAGATCATTGCACTATTAAGTGCGAATAAAGTGCCACCGTTAATTCCAACGCCTGGATTCCAATAAGCACTATTAGTAGCAAGTACGGTTAAATCTCCTAAGATTAAAGCACTATTACTATTAGTAAATGTATAACTCGTATTCCACGTAGCAGACGTAACTGCTATATCAGTTAGGTCGCCTAAGATTAAAGCACTGTTTGAAGTTAAAAAAGTATATGATGTATTCCAATTAGCTGATACTGCTGCTATATTAGATAAATTTACCCCTGCTAGATAAGCGCCGCTATTATTAACTAAATTGGTATAAGAGGTGTCCCACGTCGCAGACGTGTTAGCTATATTGGTTAGATCTCCTAAAATTAAAGCACTATTGCTATTACTAAATGTATATGATGTATTCCATCTATCAGATAAATTAATATTATCGCCGCTTAAAATATTATTAACTATAATACTATTAGCTGCAGAAAGCGTATTTGTATATATTGCGCTCGCACTTACAATATCGGATTGAACTATTCCAATATTGGTTAGGTTTAGTTTATCATAATTGATTGCGGGCATCAATTATATTTATGTTTAGTAACGGTATAAAGGAATGGCAAACGACGATGCACCGATTAATATTGTAAAGAAAGCGCTTGTTGCAGTTATAGATGACGTTAATAATATTTGATTAGCTGATAAAGCTGAAAAACCTAATGTAGTGGTGTTTAACGTTTTTGTTTGAACTGCACTGGTAGATTTATTATAGGTGAACCCATTATCTCCACCTAGCATATTACTATCATTAAACTGCACCATATTATTCGAACCCCCAGGCAGACCTGACGTTGATTGAAGTATGCCGTAAATTGTACCTGTTGCTGATATATTACCAACCACTGTTAAAGCATTTGCTGTTGAATTAATACCAATGCTAACATTCTTCGCAGTTACCATACCTTGCGAACTTATATTATTAACGTATGTATAATTAGCAGTCGTAGCTGTCATATTAGAACCAAGTATAAACGTATTTGTTTTCTGAGTTAAATTATCTTGACCCCCTAATATACCAGAGTAATCACTAACTACATCATTCTGCAAACCGCCTACAATTACAGAATATAATCCCGCAACTGCATTAACACTACCAGCGCCTACGAAATCTGCATACCCGGTCGCTGCATTATACTCTCCGCCAACCACTACCGAATATGTAGCTGTGGTGTCGTTTTGCAAACCACCACCAATTACTGAATAGTCACCAACTGTTGCATTACTATTACCTCCCCCTATCACCGAAAATTGATTAGTTGCAATGTTATTAGACCCGCCTATAACTGTAGCGCCTGTACCATTAACTGTATTAATAGACCCGCCTAAAATACTTCCATATAAGCCAGTTGATGTATTACCATAACCAACAACAATTGCGCTTAATGCTTGATCATATATAAACCCAGGATTTGCAGCTAATATACCACCACTATTAAATTGCACTTGAGTAGTTTTTCCTGCTGCAAAATTATTGCTCGATAAAGCTACAAAATTACCATATATAAAACCAGTTGCTGAAATGTTACCAACTACTGTTACCTTTTCATTAGGTGTCTCAGTACCAAAACCGGAATTATTATTTAAAATAGCAAAATTAGCACTAGTTGTCCAATATCTTGTACCTGTTAACTGATCAGATGCTAATAAAAATGTCGAACTCGGACTTAATACTCCAACCGGTGACCCTAAATTAGGTTCTGAATTTTGTAAATTCAGAAATTGGTATCTGCCTGTATCTGCTCCGGAAGGAGGAACAGTTTTAATCTTACCGCTAAGTGTTTGTGGATTAAAATTTGACATATTTTTTAAAGAGCAGTATTAAGAGTTTCTAAAATTGAGCAATTTATATTTATTGCACTGTTACTACTTGCAAAACAAAATACTGCATCAAAATTTTCCAAAACTAATTTACCTACAGCTAAGTTAACCACATCATTTGCAGGTATTGAAAATGTTTTAATTATGTCAAAATATGGTCTAGTTGAAATGTTTGCGGCAGGGTCACCATTACCTGATACGCCCATAGTCACTGTTTGGGTATTACCAGTAATATTAGTAGCTAGAATTGTTAACATAATCGCAGCTGTGTCTACTGGTGCTGAGTACACTTGTGTAAATGTAGTCGTTAACGCGCGCGATGCTCTTGTGAAATGATTGAGAGGTACTTGTGCCATATAAAATTATTTATTCTATCGCCAGGGTTAAAGGCGTTACTAATGCAAGAATAGCACGTTGAAATGTTCTACCTTCAATAGTACCTGTTTCTTGAACAATTGTGAAATCATTACCAACCTTGAAATTACCAAGGTGATTGGTGCTGGTGAAATATACAGCCCCTCCATTTGAAGCTCTTGCTTCGTTATCTGTATTAGCAACGCCACCTAATGCCGGTACAGAATCTTTTAATACTGTGCCAGATCCAATATATTCAAATGTATGCGAACCTGTTGCAATTTGACTTCTGATATAAAAACTAGCTATACCACCTTTAGGAATCGGGGCATCAGTTAAAGCATTACTAACAATATTATACCGATACGTATATGAATCCGTTAATCCTGCTGATGTAAGCACGAATAGAGTATTGGTTGGGTCATTGCTAATTCTATAAACTAACCCAACGTATGGTACTGTAATAGGTACAGGATATGTATTAAAATCTGGAGCATCATATCTTGGATATATACCGCTTATAGATATTATATCTGTATTATATGCAACGTCACTAGATACTATACCTGTTAATACTGGCGTTGGTGAATAACCATCAGCTACTAAGCCTGATAACCCGAATGAACAATTTGATGTATTAATTGAGCAATTACCACCCTTTTCAGCTCGAATACCTTGCTCGCAACAAATTGTAAATGTTGATACTAATTGAGCGTATCCATTATTTGTAATATGAATACCAATGCCGCCTTCATTTGTCTGCGTATATGAATCGGTAACGAAGCTTCTTAAGAACCCTCTTGCTAAACTACCATCAACTCTAATACCACAACCTGCATTTGTCGTACGTACAGCACTATTATTAATAACAAATGTTGAAAGATACTTTCCATACTTTATGGTTGCAGCAGTTGTAATTTCTTGATTTGCAATTCTACTAGCAGTTCCTAAATTATACATACTTGCATATGTAACAGTTCTTGCATTTATACCATTTTGTAAATCGTATGATATTGCACTAATTACATATCCCATATCTCTATAGCATTTTAATTTAAGTGTCGATAAAGCAGATAAAGAAGATTGACCATATGCAAAACCAGCAAATACATTTTCTACATATGCAGTCAATTCACTCTGGAAGAATGATTTATTTGCACTGAGTAATCTTGATGCTTGATAATCAAACGCAGTAGGTATATCTCTTGTATTAACTGCACTAAATCCTTCACCAAGTGTTAATATACTGGTAAGCGTATCAAATTCTGTAGTAACATATGATTTAGATATCGGATATGCACTTAGATAAAAAGTTGTAATAAACTTGCTTAAATTATTCCAAACTGGGCCATATGCTGAATTAGGAGGTACCGGTGAGCCACCCATTGCACTTAAAGTGCCTGTGTAATAAACATTACCGTATTCGACAATTAAAGCATTTGTACCTGTTTTTATATCTTTTACAATTGCATCGATAACAAATCCTGTATCTCTATAGCATGATGCTGTAAGATAAGATGACGATGTAAAAAATTGCGGATAATTAGCAGCTACATAAGCTGTAGTTACGTCTTGAAAAGTAGATACATTTGCAGTAAGAGCAATAATTGCATTATTGGCGTCTGCAGGCACCGCTGAGAGATTTTTTGGTGATGTAGTGATGTTAGCACCGCTCGAGCCTAATAAAATGGTCGATATAAAAATATTAAACAAATCATTAACTTTCGTTGAGGCTGTATTATAAAGAGTTGATGAAATAGATATATTATTTGTAGCGCTCAATGTTTGTGCAACAGCTGTTTGTTGCGGTGCTACTATAGATGATGTAATTGAACTACTACCTTGTGTGTAAGGAGAAGTAATAACATATGGCTTTTGAGTACGGTAATAATTATTAGTACCTGCATTTGCAATTTCATATCCAGGGTAGTTAAATGCGTAATAAAAATCTGGTGTTGTAGAGCAAAGTGTTGGGAATGCAGTTGCAGCAGATGGATATAAATGGTCTCTAAACGTTACCCCCCAAAGATAGCAAGCTGTATTAAGCCATAATATGTCTGAGTTTAAATTAGCAGGTCTAATTGTAACTCTTCTTAAATTATCTCCTATAATAGAAGTATACCCAGGCACATATACAGGATTGACCTCTGTATAATCCCCAGTCAATACAAATATTGTCCATTGTTTAGTAGGGAATCCAATTGTTTGGGTTACCGGAAATTGTAATCCTTGGTTTAGCGAAACTATTTGACAAGCCTTCTTTATAGTTTTAAGAGGATTGAACATACTCGTGCCTGTATTAGAGTCATCACCACCTGACGATACATACAATACGTTCGGAACTGCTGGAAAACCACCAGTAAGATTACCGTAAATAGATCCTGTTGCTGAAATATTACCCACAACAGTTAATTTCTCATTAGGTGTTTGTGTGCCTACACCAACCGACCCAGTATCTGCAAAAGTTATATAACCTCCATCACTATCTCTAAATGTTGCTATAGGTACTGCACCATGTTGTTCAACTGTTAAAGCAGCTGTAGTGCCGAAATTAATAACACTCAATGCGCTCGAAACCGTAACTTGAGTATCTAAAGTAACAAAATTTCCTAATACACTTAAATCACCCCAGAACGTGGCATTATTAGCGTATAAGTCTGCACCAATACTTAAATTGCCTGTCATTGTATCGCCTGAAGCGTTTACATAACGGGTATCTAAAGTTGGTAATGACAATCTACTAGACTGCGCATTAGTATAAGAAAATGATGAATTCCAATCTCTCGAAGACCCACCCATAGCTTCTATAAGATTTTTTGCACTAACATTGTTAGTTAAGGTATAATTATCAACATTAGCGGCAATAAATGATCCTAAGATAAATGTATTAGTTTTTGTATTCGTGTTACTTTGCCCACCTAAAATACCACCAATAGGTCCAGTTTGCGAATTATCGTAACCAACTTGTAAGCTAGAAAGAGCGTCAAAATATTTGAATCCTCTATTAGCACATAATGTGTTATTATAATTATATTGAACGTCGTAATCGTCCCCTGCTGCTGATAAAGCAATATTTTGATTAAAATAATCAGCTAATGTCGAAAGCTCCACTTTGTATGTTATGGGTCCATGTACTATTGGTAATACATCGCCGCCGGTTAATGGTAATAGGTTTGCTGGGTAGTTACTAATTACCGGGAGTTCAGAGATTTTTACGAAGGCCATAGTATTATGTTATTATTTATTGAACAATTCTATTAAAAAAAGGTTTTTAAATTGATTTTATAGGAACTAATATATACTAATGAGATGACTATTGCAGATTATCTAATTAAATGTATTAACGGCGGCTATATTCGTATGGAGCGCTCTTGTTTTGTCCAAGGGATGGGCGAGGTTTGGAGATTTGTTCCTAATCGTAAATACGGTCCTGGTATTCTTGTCAATACTGTATCGGGCACGATCATATCAGCTGCTGAATTAAGTGATAGGGTTATTGATTCGAGTTATAATGACTGGCGTGTTATTACAGCTGCGTAATTGTAAGCCAATATTAAAGCTAGTGGAACTGTGATATAATATAATATGGCTAGACAAAAAAAACTACTAACTTACATATTTGAGGATGGTGAGATAGAGATTGCATCCTCTTATAAGGCTAAGTGTAATATAACTGGGGAGATTATCCCCATCTATCATAAGTTTTTAGAAAAATTGGTACAAACTAAATATAAGAATAATTTTAGTTTCTTTCTAAGTAATTTTGCTAAGAAAGGAGCCATTAAACAACAAAAGATAGATAATGGATACGCTATTGATGATATTTATTCTTTAAATACGTACTCAGATTACCTTATTATTTGTTATAAAGGTTGTCTCCGTACATTGGAAGATAACTTTAATTTGGCGTTAATTAATAAGACTAAAAACGAAATGAATCATATTGATGAATGCTTTACGAGACGTTTTAATAGAGATATTAAGCAATTCGTTTAGGAAATTTGATATAATATAACTATGAACCTTAACATTGATACTACTACCTTTACCAAGGTATCTGATATTACCGTACCCGATATTTTTTATCGGCGTATGAAGACCGGCGTTACTGAAATAGATGAGCTATTTGGTAACGGTATCCTCCCTGGATCAGCATTTACGATTACTGCTCGAGCAGGTTGCGGCAAGACTACTTTCTTATTGCAATTATTCGAAGCATTATCTTTGAACGGATATAATGTTGGTTACGCTTCGGGTGAAGAGAATACTTTTCAACTTGCATTTAATTGTAAGCGTCTTAAAATTGCAAATGTTAATGTTGCAAACGTAACTGATGTAGATATGCTTGTTAAAGCAACTGCAGTGTATGATGCATTGGTTATAGATTCTTTTCAAGCATTAACTGCTGGCTCGGATAGGAATACGCGTGAGCTAGAACATTATGCTATTACAACTTTGGTAAATGCAGCAAAGACTAATGAGTGTGCTATTTTCTTTGTACTGCATCTTACTAAAGCTGGTGTGCTGAAAGGTGGTACTCTTATTCCTCATACCGTTGATGTTAATATGCAAATTGATATTGATGAAGATGCAGGGGATGATCGTGCTCGTGTAATTGGTTTCTCGAAAAATAGATTCGGCCCTTGTAATGAATTTTCTAGTATGCTTACGGAGACTGGGTTTGTATTTACTGGACGTCGTATTAATGTTGATAAAGCTTTTAGTAAAGCTCAACGTCAACGACAGAATATAGAGGCAGTTCTTATTATGAACG
>Ga0181348_1001625_pt1 | contig 9956 bp, 12 predicted proteins | sample Su13VDMM110DN_FD_130092 | JGI IMG/M metagenome (GOLD analysis project Ga0181348, IMG submission 130092) | Freshwater viral communities from Lake Michigan, USA - Su13.VD.MM110.D.N | ecosystem: Environmental > Aquatic > Freshwater > Lake | place: USA: Michigan | collected 2013-07-16
GGTGGTGACATCGGCCCCGCTGCAACCCTCATTTTATGTTTCCAACGCCGAGCATCGGCATACAATTACCACATGATCAACATCGCCAAATACGTCAGTCCATCGCCCCCTGACGCGCTGCGCGAGCGCTTCGAGCTGGATGTCATCCAGCTCGCGCACGCCGCCGCCGAGTGGTGACGGCGTCGGGTCGACGCCGTCACGCGGCGGGTTGTCTTCGCCCGGACGCTCGTCCGGGTCGAACTGGTTGTCTTCAGGGTGGACCGGCGGGTTCATGACCCCCGGCTTGTTGGATTTGTGAGTAGTGGATGTGTTCACAATTTCTTATGACGCACCACGCCTCGGAATTGCACCGGATCAGCCGAAACGGCTCGCCGCCTTCACCATCTGCCCCGCAAACGGCTTCTTGTGGTCCCCGTCCTTCAGCCACTCCTTAAACTGCGCAAGCGTGCACGTAGTCGACGGCATCTCCGGCCATCCCCGCTGGTAGTTGCTGCGATACAACCGGACACCCTCGTCCTGGCTGTCGCACCCGAGTAAAAATTTCGACTCGTCGTATTTACCCCCGAGATGCTGATCGATCACGACCACCAGCTCGCTCGACTTGTTGGGACCGACGAACACGTCGAGGTGATCCCCGTCGATGGCTTTCGGTCGCACGCGCTCGCCCGACTTCCCGCCGGCCGCGGAGCGAATGTATCCGTAGGGGCACGTCAGCACGGACTCCCATTTTTTACCTTCCTTGGTGGTGCCGCGGCGGACGCTGTCTTTCTCGTTCTCGATCGTGATGTCGATACCATGGAAGTCCACGTGACCCATCTTGAAATTTTGAGACGCGATCTGCGCCTGGCTGGGATTCGGATGCGCGTGGTCGATCCGGCGATACCGGGCCAGCTTCTCGAACGGTGTGATTGCGGCTTGACTTCCGTCAGCAGGGATCTCAGTCATGGGTATAGATGGCCTGCGTGGTGTCGGGCGGTTCCACGCGCGGAACGCATCAGCCATGGATGGTTCATCCGATATAATCCCCAACTTGAGCCCTATCTTGCGAGGAGCCGCCGCAATACTTCGCCCCGCTGCCATGATCGCATCGCCTGGGTGCGCCACCGCAGCGCTGATGTTGTAAGGCAACGCCGCCGCGCCGGTCGCGTTGTTCATGCCTTTGTAAAACGGCGCCCTTTCCCCCCACGCCTTCAGACCGCCGAGCACGCTACGATTGCCGACCATCTGGGCCTGGGCCTCGATCATGTTGAGACCGATCGCGTTCTTAAACGTCGGCTTACCTAGCGCAGATCCCCACTCGAAAAACCGCCGCATTGGACCTCTACCTTGGTGCTGGTATGCGTGCATCAGCTCGTGGCGGAGAGTGCCGCGATCCGCATTTTCCGACAGTCGAATCTGTCCAAGCTCGGGATAATACGTACCTGCTGCGGCAGGGTGGAGTGGTGGACGTGCTTCCATCGCCATACCCTTGGCGCCGTTCATCGACCTTACAGCGCCAGGTCCTTTTTCGAGTGGTGACAAATCCTGCGTCACGTTCAGCCCGCGGCGTATCTTGAGCATCTCGCGGAAGCTGGGCTTCAGCCCCATCTTGACCGCGACGTTCGAGAGTCCTCTGGAAATGCCTCTGCCGACGCTTCCAAAGATGGCCTCCTTCTCCATCTCGGGCGACGCGCCGAACACCCGCAAATCTCGCGGCATCGCCGCGGCATCAAACGCCTGGGGTTTCAGTGCGCCTGACGCCAAAAGCTTACCCACTCTCGATGCCCAGCCAGCCAGCTTCTCGAACGGTGTGTCCTGATTATTTTGCACGATGCCCGGAATCACCGTGCGCTGCCAATTGCGGATGTTGTCGTAAACCTCAGGAGCGCGTTGATTTGTTTTGCGCATCTGCCGGAACATGCGCTGCGCATCCACCGGGTATTGCTGGATGCCGCTTTCAAATTTCTGCTCATCTGGTTGCGTGGGATTCACGCCTTTCAGGAATTCATCATATTCCTGCGGGCTTTCAAACCGTTTCCCGGTGTTTTTGAACTGGTGCTCCTGCAATTGGGACATGTAATCCCGCATCTCCGGGGATTTCTTTTCTTGATGCGAGTCGCCGTCCACCGAGAGAACATTGCGATCTAGGACGCCAGATTGAAATCCAATGGGGTTGCCGATACGGCGCGGCCAGTGCAAACCCGTGCCCAGCCGCTGCGCCGTGCTGTTCCATACGGGCCTGTAATTGTCGGCACGCTCCGTGCGCAGCGCCTGCCCGTCGTAAGCCCTTACCGCAGGATCGTTGAGCGCCCCGTGGTAGCTTTCATGCTTTAGCGCTGTATCCGACATATCAGGAACCTGAGATTTCGTCAGGTTAAACTCCTTCAATATTTCCGGACTGTTCGATATTTCCGCCCAATTCGAACTTTCAATCCCCGGTTCCGGCATATGCACCGTGCGCGTCACATTGTCGAAATACGGTCCATTGGCTGCGGCGCGCTCGTCGTTCTGAACGACAGGCAACGGTTCTGTCCATTGGTTCTGATTTCCGGGTAGTTCGTTGCTGGTGTTGTAGGCCTGCGCCTTTCCTATTTCGCTCTGAAAATTGGCACCATAATACGGCTGCTTGTAATGAGCCGGAGTCACCGAGGACAGCGTGGGTGTCGCAAATGAAGACGGCATCGGTTTCAACGGAGGAGGCCCTGCTGGCTGTCGTAATCCCACGTCCGCCCTAAATCCGCCGGAAACACCCGACGATGTCGGGGATGGTCGAGTTGCGGTGACTGTATTTACCGGCGCAGGAATTCCACCGGGGCTGGGCGTTGTGCGAAAGGGCACAGCCGGTTCTCCAGCCAGCTTCTCGAACGGTGTGATTGCGGCGGACTTTCCGAGCTGGCTGCGCAGCCGCTGGTAGGGGCGCTTAAATTGCTCCGTAACGTCCGAGTGCCATGCTCTGATTCTGTCGGCCAGCTCCCGTGCGTTCACGTCCACGCGGTCCCACGACAGCGTCGGCATCTCGGCTCTTGGGGATAAAAACTTGGAACCGTTGGATGCCGCATAGCCCTCCGCGACGCTGGGCAGTCCCGTAAACCACTGCCCGTCGACAAGCTCTTTGCGAAATCCACGCCTGTCGTCTAACAGCTGTCCGATAGCGCCGGGGATGCCTTTTGACTCGCCCGCGGTGGCAATCACTCCCGGACGAGGGATACCCTTGAAGATGCGTCCGCCGCTCGTCACTTCCTGGGCGTCTGCGCGGTTCGGCAATCCTGCCGTCACCCGGAACAATTTCGCTTCTGGAAGTCTGGACACGATGTCAGGCGGGGAGATCACAGTCTCGTAGAGCGCCTTGTCGCGCGCGTCGCTCAGCGGAAGCCACTCGTCGGACTTTGCGCCGCCACGCCAGACCTTGCGTAAGTCGTCCAGAGACTCACCGTATTTTCTCATGCCGGCGGGGTTGCTGATGTGCGGTGTAAATTTGTCAGTCCCGCGGGCAGGCAACGTGAGAATATGTCCGGCGCCGGCGTCGAACATACCATCCAAATTCGGACCAGCTTTGACCGCGCCCTGCCAGGCTCGCCGCAGCGACTGCAGCGCTTCTCGTATTGTCGACGCGGACTGCTTCTCCATAGACGCTATTTTTTCCGCAAGCGTCGCCGCGCCGCGCACAGCTGCGGTTCCCAGTGTTCCGACCGCCTGGCGGACATCTGGGTTGAGCAAGCCGCGCATCATGTCCGTTACAAACTGCCGGCGGTCCACGGGTCTGTTGCTCATGCCTTTGACCGCCGCCTCGCGGGAACGCATCTGCAGCAGACGCAGCGGGTCGTGCGCCTTCGCTGCGTGATCGACTTTGGACGCCACGCCCATCACGCCAAGGGCCGGCGCGAGCACTGGGGCGGCCACTGCCTTGCCAATATTTTCAACGGCGCTTCGGCGCCCCATCGCGACAGGATTGGTTAGGGCATGCTCGACTTTGCCCAGGCCGCCGCCGACGCCGCGCAGAGAGCGCATAGTGCGCAGAAGATCGCCCACCGCCAAAAATACGTTGGCCGACTTCGTATGCGCCGTTTTGTTCATTTCGTATGCGCCGTTTTGTTCACAGTCCGTAAAAACGATTCAGGACTTCTTGTGCAGCCTCCAGGTGCGACGGCAGCGCATTCTTCGACCATTTTCCATGTCCAGCCGCGACGTCGTCAATGTGTGCAAGATTCTCACGGATCATATTGCCCTGCGCGTCCACCATGTTCACATGTTTTCCTAGCCACGACGCATCGCCCGAGGCGCCTGGAATCGCCGGAGCGACCGGCAACCGGGCGGCAAGACGCGGGTCGGACGCGTGCAGGCGTCTGACAGCCGTCGCTGCGTTGGCTGGTGCGTGCACCTTACTGAACGGCACCCAGCGACCCGCTGATTCGGCGCCGCTGCCAGAGCCGCTGGACACATACATCGGCTGCTTCATGACATCCACGTTGGCTTTGTCGTATATCGCTTTGCCGCTCGGGTCATACCCGGTGCGGTAGCGCTGCCGCATTACCATCGGGGACATCTGACGCCCGGCAGCGGTTCCCACGTCGTCGACCCCAGTTTGAAAGTAATCGACCACACCGACGCCGTGCTGCTTGGCACCGGGCAGCCTGGCTTCGGCAGACCCCATGTAGCGCAGGTTCGGATTGCGACGCGTGACGTCATCCACGCTGTTGATCATCCCAAGCCCTCGTCGCCCGATGAGGCGGCTGTTCGTCGCAAGCGCATCCTCGACGGCGCCTACGAACTGGTTTGGGATACCGTGGTTCTTGGGAAGCCTGGATGTCGCGCGCGCCAAACCAGCCCCGGCAGCTCGCAGGCCACTGCCTGCAGCCCGCAGAAGGGCGGACTTCTCCATCGGCGCCGCGATGCCGCCGAGCCGCTCGAGCATGCTGCCGGACTTGAACATCAACGCGGGATCCGGTCCGAGGATACGATCGGCACGGCGCGACATCAGTTCCCGGAGAGCCTCCGGGTTCTCAGCATGCATGCGCATCAGGCGAGGATTCCGCCTGATCGAGTCCGTCCACGGCGTCGTGTTCAGTCCCGATACCTGCTCGAACTGTGTTGCAGCCGGACCGCCCTGCGTCCACCGCACCGACTGAGCTGTCTGGTTCCTGTAGTTCTGCGCGGCGCGTGAGGCGCGACCGGCAGGGAAGTATCCGTGCTGCTTGGACAGCCAAAGCGGTTCACGATCGAAGCCGGACACACGCAACTCGGTACCGAGAAACGGATTGTGCCGCGGCATGACAGTCGTCTCCGCATTACCGAGCATCTGCGAGTAGTTTTGACTGGCGTTGCGCGCGCGGTTGCGGGCAGTCCCTGTGACCGCATCCTCGGGACCCCAGGGTCTCCAGACCTTCTGTCCTGGCGCCGACCCGTAGTGCTGGATCGCCTCCATCGTGTCGGCGGAATACAGCGGCGACCGCGCTAACCGCTTCTCGGGCTCCAGAAACGGCGTGTGCAGCCGCCCATACAAGCTCGATGTTGCTTTGTCAGGCGCTGCGTAATGGAACGCGCCGCCAAAAGATCCACCTCCCCAGGGGTCGCCGCCGACGGTGCCGCGAAAGAGTCGCCCATCCGCTGCAGGCACCGGCTGCCCGTGGCGCCGGAACAGCTTTTCGTGTGTGGACGGCACGTGCATACGGTCGAGCTCTGCCAGCCAGGCGCCCTGTGCCTTGAAGGGAGCGAGGTGACTCTCCTTCGCGTCTGCTGCGATGTTGGCCACCCGCCTGCTGATCAAATCCCGGCCCGGCTCGCGCAGCGTGGTACCCACGGCCTGCTTGAGCGCGGACAGATTCGTCCAATGCGGCTTAGCTTCAATTCCCATGCGTCCGAGAAGCCCAGGCAAACGACTCAGCATCCGCCATGCTGCCTGGCCCTCCTTCTCCATCTCAGGCGACGCACCGAACACCCGCAAATCTCGCGGCATCGCCTGCGCGAGCGCTGTGCTGTAAGCGTGTGAGTTTCGTGTCAGTCCCATTTGCCGAACGTGTAACAGACAATGCCGATGATTGCCACACCTGAAACACACGCAATGATCAGGCACGCCGCTTGCACGCTCGCGATCATGGGTGGTTTATTTGGGGGCGGGGGTTGGGGCGGCGGGCGGCAACGTCATCGCGTCGCGCCATTTCTTCAGCGCCTCCATGTCCAGCCAGAGCTTCCCGTAATCCGCGTCGAGCCGCACCAGCGCTGTCCGACTCTCCTTCATCAGGTTGACCATGCCGGGCTCCTTGTCAGTGCCGAGCAGCAGTTCCTTGAATTGGCGATGCTCATTCTGCTGGTCTCGCTTCGCCACTGCGTTGTCGATGGTCCAATTCCAGGTCTTGTATCCGATGACCACGACGGCCGCAATGGTCGAGACCACCTTGAAGGTTTTGTCGGTGACGGTGAAGCGGAATTGGGGCGTCTCCTCGGGCATTTGGATTTACAGCGGTGAGCGGTGGACGGCGGGCATGCCGGCAAATCCACACGCCTCACGGATGGCGAGCAGGTGCTGCTGGAATGCCGGCCCTGGATCATTCTTGCGCTGCGTAATTCTGTCGTGACCGGTCACGTCATGCAGTTCGTAGCGGGCTACCAGCAGCTTGCTGAGTGCCAGCACCGAGGCGATCTGTGCCGGATAGAAAATCTCCCACTCATCTCCACCGTTTTGTTTTCCCGACCAGTGCGTTGCGAGCATGGTGGCGAAGCCGGGGACGTTTTTGCGTCCCCATCCGAACGCGCCTTTCGAGTCGCCCAAGTTCGCAATCTCAATTCCGATGGCTTCGTCGTTTCCGCCTTTACCATTGGCGGAACTGTAAAGTATGCCGGTTGTGGGATCGACCCACTGGCTCCGGCCTGCGTGAAATGCTTTCTGATTGCAGGGAACGTGCTGCACGATTGTTCCGTCCCGATCGATCGTGAAGTGCGCCGAGACGCCTCGCGCCTTCATAACGTCCACGGCACCGTCAACGTCCTTGATGAAGTCGCCGTTCAGATCCCCGTCCCCATCCGCACCTCCGGTGAAGTGCTCGACAAGGTAGCGCGGTTTCAAAGGGCCTCCACTGGAAAGCGGCTGCCGCCACACACCGACGAGCCAGTGATCCGATCCCATGTTCAACCCGCCGGGAATCAGGACCGCAGGCGGCGTGGTCGTGTCGACCTTGGGGGCTTCCTTCCCTGCGATTGCAGCCTGAAGGCGACCCTCGGACTTCACGCCCCAGCGTCCGTCCACATCGTCACCCTCGAATCCGAGGACGGTCTGCACGAGCTTGATCGTCGCCCTGTCCGCCTGGTTGAGGGCCGTGCGTGACTTCCGTCCGAAGTCGTTGTCGATTTTGAATGCGTAAAACCCCGCGTCCTTCAGGGTCTGTTGGATGCATTCGATCTTGGTCATGATTTTTTTTCGGTGACTTTTTGAGCGACCTTTCCGCCGAGCATCAGGCCGGAGAAGGCGAGCAAGGATCCTGGAATCTCGGGCAGGCCCGGCTGCGCGAGGCAGACGATCAACCAGGCAAAGATCAGTGCGGTGAACCACAGGACCATGCAGAAGCGCATGGCTGAGACGGCGCCGTCCTCGGACAGCATTGAGAGGATGAATTTTTTCATAATTAGATGAGTCGGGTGATGATATAAAAAAGTCCGCTCGATGCCGCCACGCCGGCGGCCAGGCAGATTGCAATGCGCACCGCCCACAGCATCCACGATGGCTTGTCCTTGGTGATGTTCTTGGTGGTGAGGAAGGCGCCGAGGAATGCCAGCCCAAACAGGACGGTGAGGACTGTGTTGCCGAAGACCTTCCAATTGCGCAATTGCTTCTCCAGCTTCTCATTCAAATCCTGCATTACCTTGAAATTCTCTGCGGCAATCACGGCAGCGTCGCTGGCCGCCTTCAATTGCGCAGCGAGGAGACCTGACTTCCCTTGCAGGCTCAGGATCGTCCCGGCCTGGTCGATGATCGTCGCATTCAATGCCTCCCGGCCCGCGCTGATTGCCTCCGTCACCTGCTGGAGCTGCTCGAATTGCTCGATGGGCACCATGATGAACCGCGGCTTGGGCGGCGCGTCCTGGCAGTAGGCAGCCTGCAGGAACCCCCATGCGAAAAACGTCAAATGCTTCATTGCCCCCTCCCTGCTTCGCTTTCCGTATCCTCAGGCAACGGACAGCCTGACTCGCGATTCTCCACAAACTCACGAATCAGCCCCATGATTATGAACGGCTTGCACGTCGCTTTGAACGCCACCCAATCCTCCTCTTTCGCATCCGCCGTCAATAGCACTTTTGCCGTGTCCCACATCAGCAGCAAGGCTGGGGATATGGCTGCTTTAATTTCTGCTTCTGTCTTCATTTGATTTTTTACAACACTGCCTGCGCCCGAGTCTGCCAGCTTTCGCTGCCGTCGGGCAAACATGCGAGGATGGGCCAGAGGAATGCGCGAACGGAGTTCATTTGGATTTGGGGCGCAGGCTGTTCAGGATGGACTGCAGGATATTGATGTCGTCGCCCAGCTTGTCGGAGCTGGCTTTGAGTTTCGCATTGCTGCGCTCAAGGGTGCCGCCGATTTTCAGAATCTCCTTGCCGCTGCCTCGGGCCTCGCCGATGTGCTGGCCGGTCGCGGTGATTGCGCGGTTGGAGACCACGGGCGCAGTGGCGCAGCCGGCAAACACCAGGCCGGTCAACATGGAGAGAAGGCGCAGTTGCATTGGGTGACGCTGCCGTATTATCGGAGGACTGTCCAGCCTGGAATTGCCTTGCCGCCGCTCAGGGCTTCACCGCACGTTGCAGCTCCTTCAGATCCTCCTGCTGCGCCTGGGTCAACGTGCGCAATGCCGAGATGGCCTTATCGTTTTCACGGTCGACTTTCTCGATCCGGGCGTGCAGTTCGGTTTGCACCCTTTTCGCTTCGATGAAGTCGTGCTGCAACCGGGAGACGCGTTCCCCCGTGACCGCATTCCCGGCCCAGAACGACAGGAACCCGGAGAGGATGCCGACGGCGATGCCGAGATACGCAACGGTTTCTTTTTTGCCGTTGGCGTTCGTCCGCATCTCCCGCAAGAGTTGGAGGATTTCTTCATTTCCGGCCATATTGTCTAGGTAAGCAGGCTTTCAGCATGACGATGCACTCCGTTCGATCACCATCGACGAACTTGCGTTCCATGCTCTGCGAGAATCGGATCACGTTTTCCTTTCTGCGGGAGTAAGGCATTCGCTCGTGCCAGCCGAGCATCGCGACGGGTTCTCCGTCACGGTAGAGCCACCAGCCCTTCGCCTTGATCAAGATCATCTCAGAGGTCGTCTGATCCTTCGCACAGAACGTATCGTTGAACACGGCGCGCAACTCCTTGGATTTGTCCACTGATCTACGCACCGTCACACGGTCATCCTCCGCCCACAGCATCGCGTCGAAGCCCTCGTAGGTCGTGGGGTATTTTCCAGGCGGCAGGCCAAACACCCGGCAGATCGCCGTGTTGCCGTAGAGTTCGCCGGTCTCCAGATCCCACCACCAGTAGCCGCGCCCGATGACGTAGCCCCATGCGATTTTCAGTCGCATGAACCATCTACGCCACCAAGGCCATGGCAGGAGTTTGGCAGGTGTGAACATGGAGGATTAAACCGTGATCAGGATTTTCCCGGCCACCACGGTGAACGGCTTCACCTTCGCGATGGCCGCATTGATGCGAGTCAGCTCCGGCGCGGGCGGATTCTGAGCGACGAGGAACTCTACCAGCTCTTTGGAGCGCGTGAAGAGTTCCACCGAGGAGCCGCCATCGGCTTCCAGTGCGTCGAGCACAGCCTGCGGATTGGCGTCGTTCCAGAGGAGGTTGATCCCCTGTTCCCACTGGCGGAAAGTCTGGCTGAAGATATGCACGGTGCTCTGACGAAGCTGGCGGGCTTTCTGAGCGGCGGACGAGACGGTGTTTTCGATCGGATTGAGTAGTGACATGGCTGTTTAGTAATTGAATGTGTCAAAA
>Ga0181348_1001626_pt1 | contig 9953 bp, 8 predicted proteins | sample Su13VDMM110DN_FD_130092 | JGI IMG/M metagenome (GOLD analysis project Ga0181348, IMG submission 130092) | Freshwater viral communities from Lake Michigan, USA - Su13.VD.MM110.D.N | ecosystem: Environmental > Aquatic > Freshwater > Lake | place: USA: Michigan | collected 2013-07-16
TATTAGATGAAATTAAGGTAAATGCTCCTACAGGTCAAATTGTAGTAACTCAAAAAGGAAAAGAAGCTTTAGCTCATATGGATATTCTTCATAGTGGAACTAGTTATTTTGATATAGAATCCGTGGATATATATGAGTTAGTTGATGGATCTCCATCTGAGGATTTATTTTTTGCCACTCTTAATTTATGGATATTTTCAGATGGTTATGGTGAAGGAATAATTAAATTAAATAATCCTATTACTAAAAAAGAATATTTAGATAAATATCTTAGCATTTGGGATGATAATATAGAAGGAGCTCAAAATATGTTAAATAAATTTGAAAATCAAGGACTTATAGAAATAATTAGATAAATAATGTGGTTATACGAAAATAAAGAAATTAAATCATTAGAAGATTTACCAGAGAAAGCTTTTGGTTTTATTTATAAGACAATAAATATCCAAACAGAAAAATTTTATATAGGAAAAAAACAATTATTCCATACTTCAAAGAAAAAAATTGGCAAAGAACAAAAAGCCAAAAATAAACTTTTGAATATTTGGAAAGATTTTGAGTATATAACTAAAGAATCTGATTGGAAAACTTATTATGGTTCCGCTAAAGAATTAAAAGAAGATATTAATAAATTAGGTTTAGATAATTTTAAACGAAACATATTAAAAGTATGTTATTCATCAAAAGAATTAAACTATTGGGAAACATCTTATCAATTTAAAGAAGATGTTTTATTAGTTGAATCTTATTGTGATAATATAGCCGGAAGATATTTTAGAAAGGATTTCAATAAGTAAAATTTGATTCCCTAAAATTTCTTTTGTATCTTTATGCCATGAGTGTGAATCACCTCTTATTAAATTTGGTTATTTCTGTACTTGGAAAAGGAAAAGCTACATCTAAAGGTAATTATGCTTTTCAATGTCCTGAATGTAACCACCATAAACCAAAGTTTGAGATTAATTTTGATGAAACTTCATCTAATTTTCAATCATTTAACTGCTGGGTGTGTGGATATAAAGGAAAATCCTTATTAAATCTCTTTAGAAAACAAGATACATCTGCTGAAAAATTACAAGAGTTAAAATCTTTAGTTAAAATAAATCCTTTAACTAAAAATTCTACTGTTGTTTTTAATAATCAAAAAGTTGAATTACCTAAAGAATTCAAATCTTTAATAGATGTAAACCCTAGTGATGTAATAGGTAAGCATGCTTTAGTTTATCTAAAGTCTCGTCGAATCTCTAAAGAAGATATAATTAAATATAATATAGGTTTTTGTGAAAAAGGCAAATATGGTAAAATGATTATCATACCATCTTATGACTCTCAGGGAAATTTAAATTATTTTACTGCTCGTAATTTTGATAAAAGCTCTCCAAAAACATATTCAAACCCAGATGTATCAAAAGATATTATACCTTTTGAATTATTCGTAAACTGGAATGTTCCTCTTATTATTTGTGAGGGTACTATGGATGCTATTACAATTAAAAGAAATGCCATACCATTATTAGGAAAAATTATTCATCCTAAATTAATGACTAAAATAGTTACTTCACAAGTGCAAAAAATATACATAGCATTAGATAAAGATGCTGTAAAAAAAGCATTAGATTTCTGTGAAGTTTTAATGAACGAAGGTAAAGAAGTTTACCTAGTAGAAATCGACGGGAAAGACCCAAACTATCTTGGTTTTGAAAAATTCACTAAGATATTACACAATGTACAACCTTTAACTTTTTCAAAGTTATTGGAAAAAAAATTATCTCTAGTATGAATAAAGGAGAAAATATCTATAAACAAAAGCATTTAATTTTAGAAAACGAATCTAGACAAATAAATTTTTTAGATCAAAGATTTTACAGTCACAAAGGAGAATTTTACCCCTCAGTAACACATGTTTTATCTTATTTTCCCAAAGGAAAATTTTTTGAAGATTGGTTAAAAGATGTAGGACATAATGCTGATTTTATAGCTAAAAAAGCCGCAGAAGAAGGAACTCAAGTTCATACTTTAGCAGAAAAATATTTAGAAGGAGAAGAATTACATTGGTTAGATGAAAGAGGAAATGCTAAATATTCCTTAAAAGTATGGCAAATGTTTTTAAAATTTGTTGAGTTTTGGGAAACAGTTAAACCTAAACTTATAGCTTCTGAAATGCATCTGTTTTCAGAAACTCATAAAATTGCTGGAACCTGTGATTTAGTAGTAGAAATAAATGGTCAAAAATGGTTATTAGATATTAAAACTTCAAATAGTTTACATACTTCTTATGATCTCCAAACTTCAGTATATGCTAAATGTTATGAAGAAAGAACAGGAGAAACTATAGATAGAACTGGTGTAATTTGGTTAAAATCAAGTAAACGAGGACCAGATAACTCTGGAAAAAGAATTCAAGGAAAAGGATGGGAACTATATGAATCTTCTAGAACCATTGAAGAAAATTTTAAATTATTTAATTGTGTGTATGAGTTATTTAAATTAGAAACTCCTTATGATAAACCAGTATATAACTATTATCCAACTGTTGTGAAAATCAACTCGTAAAGGCGTCATATAGTTTTTATATAAATTTAATCTTATACATACATAATCTGTATTGAAAAATTATTAAAGTTTTAATAAACGGATATAAAAATAAAAATTATTTTATTATTTTAAATTCAAATTAATCATATTTATTATAAAAATATTAATGATATCTTTAATTAGTCTTTTAAAAGAACTTTATCTTAATGAAGGAGGTAATGTATTTAAAAATACAGAATACGATACTGAAAACATATTATTAGCAAATATTGAACCTACAATTAAAAAATTTGTAGAAGATTTAAGTAAAATTTTTCCAAATAAAAAATCTACATTTACTGGATTAGCTGATAAAAGTAATTGGTTAGGTTCAACAGGTAATAAACCTCAATCTGGAGATGTAGATATAGCTTATTCATCTGAACATTTTTTTAAAGATGGGCAAGCAGATACTGAAAATTGGGGGATAGATTCTAATGAATATAGCCAATTATATGAAAAAAATAAAAAAGCAGCTCGTTCAGCAACAGATGATCAAATCCAACTTAAATCTTTAATACAACTAATTGTTAAGAAAATAAATTCAGCTGGAGGAGATTTATTCACTAGTGATAAAGCCTCAGGTGCTGGTTCAATACATTTTTCTTATCCTCAATATTCTTCAACTGGCGAATCATTAGGTTCAAGAGCACAACTTGATATAGATATTGGGGATATGGATTGGTTAAAATTTAGATTTAATTCTGAATTACCTAAAGATGATCCTAATATTAAAGGTTTACATAGAGGACAGTTAATGTTAGCTATGTTTGCTGCTTTGGGTTATACTTTCAAAAGTGGTAGAGGATTCATACGTAAAGAAACAGGTGAAACTATAGCTGATAAACCTCAAGAGGCTTTAGAAGTATTTAATCAAGAATATGGACCAAAACAACCATTAAAATTAGAAATAATTAACAATTATGATAAGTTAATGAGTTATATTAAGTCCAATCTTAAGCCTGAAGATCAAGAAAAAACGTTAACCTTATTTAAAGAGGCTTTAAGAAGAGCCGACGCATATATACCTAATAATATTTAATTAACTATGAGTGGTTCAGCTGGTGGAAACAGGATTCCTAGAGAAGCTCTACAGAAAACAGTAGATTCTTATATAAAAAAAGTATTAAACGGATTTAAGGGTTTTAAAAGCGCTAAAATCTCAGGTTCATATAATACCACAGATAAAAAAGACTTTGGTGATATTGACTTAATCGTTAATATAGAATCAGATTCGGATAAAAAAACCATTAAACAAGATTTAGTTAAACACTTAGAATCTCTCCCAGAAGATTTAATAGTACCTTTTAAAAGTGAAAAAAATAAAGGTAAACGTTCTTTAAATCATGGAGAAATTGTTACTGTATTATATCCTATTGAAGGAGTTCCTGGAGAATATGTCCAAATAGATAATATTGTATCTTTATCTGAAGAAGAGGGTGAATTTAAAAAAAGTGTATTAGATTTACCTGCTGAAAAACAAGGATTAGTTTTAGGATTAATAAAAGTAGTTTTATTAGAAGAAGACCCTGAAAAAGTATTTGCTAAAATGGGTATTAAAAATATTGATCCTTTAGGACCTGATGAAGAATATGAATTTCATGTTGATACTTCTGGATTAACATTAAAAAAAGTTAAATTAGATAAATCTGGTGATAAAATAAGGACAGTAGAGTCTACAGATGTTTGGAAAACATCAAATTTTGATGATGTTAAAAAATTATTATCTAATTTTAATATAGATGGTAGTTTTGAAGATATTATTAAAGATATAAAGAATTTTAAAAACCCAAGATCTAAAGACCGAGTTAAAGGTTGGTTTTTGAAAAATATTAGAGTTCAAGCTGGTGAAATGGGTACTCCAAAAGCAGAAAAAAAACAACAAGCAATCGATGCTGTATCAGCTTTAGAAGGAAAATACAATGCTTTAGTTATGGAGTTAATTACTCCTATTATATCAGGAATAAAAATTCCTTTAATCGAAGCACCTCAACAAACTATAGCTATTTTTCCAGGCAAATTTAAACCACCACATAAAGATCATTTAGCTCGTATACAAGCGGCTTCACAAGATGCTGATAAAGTAATTGTTTTAGTTTCTCCTATATCATCCAAAGATGAACCTAATCAAGAAACAATAACAGCAGAACAAAGTAAAGCTGTATTTGATTTATATAAAAGCAAAAATTTATTACCTGGAAATGTAGAAGTTTTATTATCTAATGAAGTTCCATATAAAGGTAATAATGACGAAACATTAGCTCATAATTCTCCTGTACGAGTAGCATATGAAATTATAGATAAAAGATCTGGTCCTAACTATATAGCAGTATTTGGTAAAGAAGAAGATTTTAAAAGATTTGGTAAAATTCCTTCAAATACTAGAATTGAGAATTATAATGATGCTGCAGGAAATTTAAGCGCTACAGATTTAAGAACAGCTTTAAAAAATGGTGATGATATTTCTTCATTTTTACCTAATGGAGTTACACCTGAAGAATATAAACAGGCTTTAGGTTTAAATAAAATTCAAGAAGAAAAAACTTTTAAAGGATTAAATAGAAGAAAAAAACTATCTGATGTAGCTAAACATCGTAAAACTAATCCTTCTGAATTAAGAAAAGAAATAAAAACAGAATCAGAATTATCTAAAGTAGAAGAAACCCTAACACAAGTTACTGAATACCAAACCCAATCCTCTCTAAACCCAGAAATTTGGGAAGAAAATAAAATAAAACCAGATTTAGCAGATGCTTTAATAAAAATTGCTAAAAAGTTTTACAAAGATTTAAATATATTTTATCCTTTAGAAGATATAATATTAGTAGGAAGTTCAGCTAATTATAACTGGACTAAACTTAGTGATGTTGATTTGCATTTACTTATTGATTTTTCTCAAGTTAAAGATCCTCAATTATTTAAAGATTATGTGGATTCAAAGAAAAATGAATTTAACGATAAATATGATTTAAAATATAAAAATCATCCTGTTGAAGTTTATGTTCAAGATGTAGATGAACCTAATGCTGCCCAAGGAGTTTATTCTCTATTAAGAGATGAATGGGTTAAAATTCCTAAAAAAGAAGATATTGAAGTTCCTGATTCTGAAATCGATAAAAAAGCAGAACCTTTAATGAATCAAATTGATGATTTAATTGCTGATAATGCTACAACTCCTGAAGATGTAAAAGATCTTAAATCAAAAATTAGAAGATTTAGAAAATCAGGTTTAGAAGCAGAAGGAGAATATTCTTTAGAAAATTTAGCTTTTAAAAAATTAAGATATAACGGGTATTTAGAAAAATTAAGTGATTTAGAAAAAAACATAAATATAAAAGATTTTGGTTTAGAAGATATAAAAGAAAATGATATGTCTAATGTGTTAAAAAAACCATTAGTATCTTTAACAAAATATATTTCTGATAATATTAATGTCAAGCCTTTACCTAAAGTAAAATTTGTATATGATGATAAAGAAAATGCAGATAATATTTTAGGCAAAACAGCTCATTATGATCCTAATGATAGATCAATAACACTTTACACACTAAATAGACATCCAAAAGATATATTGAGGAGTTTTTCTCATGAAATGATCCATCATAATCAAAATTTAGAAGATAGATTAAATAATATCAATACTACTAATACAAATGAAGATGGAGATTTACCTGAAATAGAAAGAGAAGCCTATGAAAAAGGTAATATGCTTTTTAGAACTTGGGAAGATAGTATAAAAAATTCTACTTTAAATGAAATTATTATAAAAAAACCTTTTGATTTTTCTAAAATATTAAATGCCTATAAACAAGATAGTTTTTACAAAAAATATGTAACTAAAAATGGATACGTATTATTTCATTTACTTTCAGATGATCTTCTAAAAGAAATATTTTCTAATCCTGAAGATCAACAAAAAGCTAAAGATTATATAGAAATATTAGAAAAAGATGCAGGAAGCAGTTATATACTTTTTAAAGATGGTCGTATAACAAAACCAACAGTTGGGTTAGGATATTATGCTGAAGTAATTGATGGTAGATGGATTAAAGATAGAAGAAGAGATTCCTCAGAAGCCTTATTAGATTCAGAAAATAATTTTAAAGAGGTTATAAAATCTGATCCTGATTCTATGATAAAATCTCAAGGAGATAATGTTGTGGTATGTAAAGTTAATGGCCAATATGTTTTCTTTAATTATCTTACTGAAACCGTATTAGGAGAATTTGATAATTATAATGCAATATGGGGTCCTCAAGGATATAAAAATGGTCAATATGTTGTAAAAAAAGATGGAAAAGCAGGACAAGCTACTTTAAAAAATGGTGAGTTAACTGTTAATTTTGATTATGAAGATATCTGGGATAGAGGATCCACAATATATGGTTATAAAGATGGATACACATATATATTAGACGATAATAATAAAGCTATACTTAAAGTAAAAGGAAAATTTACTTCCTTCCATCCAGAAGGTAATAATAAATTTATAGCTTATAAATCAAATAATACAGATCCCCAATATACAACCTATAATAGTGAATCTGGTTTAATAACATCTGAAGGAGAAATTCTTATTCCTTTTTCACCAGGTTATCTTTATAAAAAAGGAGATTACTATTTTAGATATCCCATAAATAAAAGTTCATTTTCTATATTTGATGAAAATGGTAAATTACTCTCTAAATATGATGTAGATTTCCCTTCTGAAGCTAATATGAGAAATTTTAATCAATTAGAAAAAATTTTAAAAGTTATTCCTATAGAAGATTTACATAAATTATTTTCACCTCTTGAATGGTCTCAAATAATTGCATATTCTAAAGATCCTGAAAAAACAATAGAATTAACTCAAGCAGGAGATATTATTGCTAAATTTAATGATGACGTTTTAAAAGATTGTTTAAAACGAGCTCCTGGAGCTAAAAAAGTAAATCTATTAAAAATATTTAAAAAATATAATAATTCTCCAATGTTGGAAAAATATTATAAGAAATATAATATAGATGAAATCATTATAAAACGCCCCCCAGGACTAATAACTTATAAAGTTGAAAGAGCAGTTGACCCTGAAAAATATCCAGGAATGTTTTCTGGAATTACCTCTTATAAAGGAACAGTCTTAAAAGATAGTTCTATTGGCGATTTTTGTTGCTCAGGAACCTACAAATCTATAGGACCTAACATTCTTGTAACTATTAAACCAGAAATATTTGAAAAAATAAAAGATGAATTACCTCAACAATTAGTTTCTGGTCCTCCTAAAGGAATGTTAAATAGATTTTCTCAAAATATATCCGGAGATTATTTTACTAGACTTACAAAAGAATATTTCACTATTGAAGATCCTAAAAATTTACTTAAGGATATGGATAATTTGAATGAAATTAAAATAAATAAACCAGGTAGTTTAGATTTTGATACTGGAAAAGTTTACAGAGTTACTGCTATTATGGACACTGAAGTTTTTAAAGCAGATTATTTACTAGAGTTGATTGATCTAGGTCCTTATTATACATTTCAACCATATGAAAATCAACCATTTATTATTTTAGTTCCTAAAAACCAAGTTGAACAAGATACATTTTTGCCTGTTATAGGTGCAATTTCAAAACGAGGTTTAGATCAATTAAAAGATTTATATAATAATGGGAAAACAATTTATAATAAACCTCTTTAATAAAAACATATATTTATAAATAAAAAATGTAATTATGAAACTATCACAATTAAAAAGATTAATTCTTGAAACATTAGAAGAAGAAACAGAACCTCAATACGAAGTCTATGATGAAGTAGGAAAGATTTATCAAGTAAAACGTGCTAAACCAGGAATGACTAAAGAAGAAATGGTTTGTGAGGTTACAGCTTTTGATGAAATCAATAAAAATGAAACTCATGGGGTTTACAAAAACAGATCAGAAGCTAATAGAACCGCCAATGAACTATTAAAAAACTATGAATCTCAGCTTAATGAGTTAGAAGTAGAGATGGAGAATTATAGAACTACTAAAAAAGAAGTTACAGAAAAGGCTAAAGTAGCTAAAGAAAGAATCGCTAAACTAAAAGGTGAAAAACCCTTAGACAAGAAAAAATAATATATGTCAGAAAATGTTTTAAAAAAAGATTTTCAGAAGAAAGACGTTACTCGCTTACGGAATTTAATTCAAGGCAAGTATGGGGAACGTTCTTCTTCTGGGATAGGTTATACAAAAAAAGAAGAATTTTATAAAGAAGGTGACATCTGGGAAGAAGATGGCAGGAAATGGACTATAAAAAATGGTATTAAACAAAATATCACTAAATTAGATACTGCAAAACAATCTGCTTCATTTCCTCTCTTTTGCCCTAGCTGTGATAAATTAATGAAACACAAATATGACAAACCATTTTTTATTCAATATAAAAGATGTTATGGTTGTCAAATTGATTTTGAAACAGAATTAAGGAGACTTAATTTATGGGATGAATATGAAAAAAATATTATTAATAACGATATTGATAATTTAGTTATTGATTTTGAATCCTGGATGGAGGATTTAATTAATGAATCTAATCAATCATACATAACCGAAGCTGGTGATGTTGAAAGATGGATAGGTTCTTCAAAACAAAGGTTACTTGAAAGTAAAGAAGAAACAATCAAATACTTACAAAACCTTAAAAAAACCTAACCTAACATGATTACTCAACAATGGGTTACCATACTTGTTGCTCTAATAACTGCTGTTATTGGACCTATGATAGTAGCTTGGTTTAGAGAAAAAATAGCTAAAAAGTATGATCCCTTAAAAGAATCTATTGATAATAATAATTTAATAGATCAACAACTACACAATATAATGGAGATAATTGAGTGTGACAGAATTTGGATAGCTCAATTTCATAATGGCGGACATTTTTACCCCACAGGAAAATCTATCCAAAAATTTTCAATATTTTTTGAAAAAACTTCTCCTCAAACTCAATCTATTACAGATACATTTCATAATATCCCTGTATCTTTATTTCCTAAATTATTATCTAGGGTTTATAAAGATGGAAATTTAGAAATTTTAACTAAAACTGCTACTGAAGAATATAATCTTCATTCATTTACAGATATTCCTGGTGAATCATTATATTTTTATGCTATTGATGACTTAAGCGGAAGATTTGTAGGTTTATTAGGAATCTCGTTTAATAAAACTAATCGAAGATTAAATAATGAAGAATCTATATTTGTTAGACAAAAAGTAGGTTCCATTGGAACTATATTAGATTCTTTTTTAAAAAAATAACATATTTATAAATAAAATAAAGATATTATGAGCTTAGACATCAAAAGAATGCAGAAACTTGCTGGTATTATAACAGAAGGTTTTACACCTGAAGAAGAA